>Ga0233448_1003036_pt1 | contig 10892 bp, 9 predicted proteins | sample SI_124_October20_2_FD_183015 | JGI IMG/M metagenome (GOLD analysis project Ga0233448, IMG submission 183015) | Seawater microbial communities from Saanich Inlet, British Columbia, Canada - SI_124_October2016_150_MG | ecosystem: Environmental > Aquatic > Marine > Inlet | place: Canada: British... | reverse complement strand
CGTCGGATGAGATGTTTGTTATGGACAGATTAAATAATAGGCCAAGGAAACGTCTTGGATTTAAAACACCCAATGATGTATTCTTTGGGAAACAAGAAATTGCACTTACTGGTTGAATTCAGGAAATATAAAGAAACACTATCTTCTTAGAAAGAAATAGCATCAAAATAATTATTTACAAATCTATATTCTCACGTTATGAGCAGTAGTAGCGCATGTTCCTTAAAGTGCCTATAAATATTGTTCTTCTGGGATTGTTATTGTTTACAAATACTATAATGCCATATTTATATATTATGGGGGTCCCATTAAAGGCACTCATTGTTGCTTCGATTACGCTTATGGTAGTTCTTCAGAGATCATTTAGAATTAGGCGAGAACAATATTGGTACATATTATTTTATATCACAATAGTCGCAATATTATTTATTAAAGAAATATTGTATGGCGGATGGATCAGTACGTTAAACAATAACATGATACTTGGACTAGTTATTATGTTATTAATACCCTGTGCTATAAAAAAGCAAAAGCAAATTCATACCCTTGCAACAATTATTATTTTTGCTACAGCTTTTAATAGCCTTGTAAGTTTCATGGAATATTTAAACTATGAACAAGTATTATCATTAAAAAATGTTTTATATTCATTCTCGATTATGGGTCTAGATACAATACATGGATATTCTGAGTACACATTCAGATATGCTGGTCTTCATTCCTCAATATTTGGTTTTTCGTATGCACTAGCTGTTGCATTACCTTTAACATTTTCACGAATAATATATGATCGTAAACATAAAACTATATATATTGTATTATTTATAATAGTATCAATTGGGCTTTTAGTTTCAGCTGCAAGATCTGCTATACTTGCTGCTATTATAGGAATTATGGTAATATTCTTTTCAAAAAGAGGGGGAAAGCTCAAAGTAGTCCCTGTTTCAATAGTATTGGTTCTGGCAATTTCTTTTGCAATTGGGCTAATCTCCTCCACTAGTGCACAATTCATTATGGACATATTTGCTGGAAATGACGTCAGGATCACACTGTGGACAGATTTGATTAATCTCAGCTTTAATAATATTTTACTTGGGATAGAGATGTCGTATAGCGATACAATTATGGCATACGGGTTAGATGCCCATATCTATGGTAACTCTGTTGTCGCTCCCCATAATTCGTTATTGAATGCTTTAATTCGTTATGGTATTATCGGATTTATTGGGTATATAATTCTAATATGGATAAATATTAAGGAGTATTTTACATATAGGAAATCCGGAATTATTTTAAGTGAGGATAGCATATACTACGTAATATTGCTCTCCTATTTTTTAAATTCTTTGTTTCACAATGCATCAATATTTACAAATATTGATGCATGGGTGTATTTAGGTATGAAATCCTCAATCCTACAATACAGAATTCATTCTTATAGAAACATCCAAGTCTGATGATCCTTAGCATCATCGAACTTCAATTTAAAAGGTCGTGCAAATTTACTAATATTGTGGTGGAATAATGAAGAAGAAGCTCATACTATTTATCGTCGGCTCTCTCGGTGGTGGCGGAGCTGAGAAATTTATCATTACTCTTTTGCAAGGGCTGAATCAAGAGAAGTATGATGTTCATTTATGTATAATTAAGGGACAAGGTGCTAATGATAAATTTATACCAAAATATGTTTATGTTCATCGCTTGTATAAAACAAAAGTATTAAGAGCACTCTTCAGCGTTTCTAGACTTATTGTAGCAATAAAGCCAGATATAGTATTTTCAAGCATGTTTCATGTGAATATTATGACAATACTATCTTCATACATAATTTACCCTAATAAAATGAAATTGATAGTTCGTGAATCTACTATCCCTAGCTACCGTTTTGGCCTTAGCATGACCGGACTCACTTATAGCGTTATAATGAAGGTGACGTATAGATCTGGACTTATCACTAATATCATCACTCAGTGTGAGGCAATGAGAAATGATTTGGTAATAAATTATAATCTTCCTGAATCGAAATTACTAGTCATAAATAATCCAGTCAATCATGATGATCTCCTTAAAAAATCCCAAGACATGCTAAAATATAAAATTGATACTAGTGTAATAAATATGATATCAATAGGACGACTGGAGAATGTTAAGGGTTATGACAGAATGATTGAAATATTTACACGCCTTGAACGAAATAAATATCATCTGTATATTTGCGGAGAAGGAAGCCAACGTGGCACTTTACTTAGAATGATTAGTGATTATGGACTCAACGATGAAGTTAGTCTTACGGGATTTCTTTCTAATCCATATTCATTATTGTCAGAAATGCAATTATTTTTACTCTCTTCAAGATCAGATTCTTTTCCAAATGCAACCCTTGAATCTCTTGCGTTGGGTGTGCCGGTCATTGCTTATGATTGTCCTGGTGGAGTTAATGAAATATTAAACTCGCCAGACAATGGAGTTTTAATTGATGATGGAGACATATCTAATTATGTAAAATCAATTAATGAATTCAGGTTCAATCAATATGAACCTCAGTATTTAATTAAAACATCTAGAGCAAGATATGGTAATAATATTATAGAAAGTTATGAGTATGTATTCGACAGTGTATAAGGCTGAGATAAGCTTCTTGGCATGTGAATATATTTTGACGACAACAATATGAATATTCTATTTTTAATGAACACCACTGGCATTGGTGGTACCGAAACATTTACATTAGAGCTATGCAATTATATTAATAGTATGGGGTCAAATGTTAGCATACTAAATATGCAAAATTCTTATTTACTTGAAAGTTCTTCAAAAAAATATTCTATTGATTATTATTCGATTTCAGGAATAAATATTACCAAAATTCATAAAACAATTAAGATGATAAGGAAATCCAACATCGACATCGTTATGGGCTATGGCATGAATGTTTCAATGCTTTTATTATTTGTAAAAATGGCTTTACCTATGATAAAAATAATAATTGGCATAAGAGGATTACTTACCTGGCGGAAAGCGTATGTTATACGAATGCTAAATATCGCTGAGACCATATCATGCGATTTGGTAATTGCTAATTGTAACGCTGTACTCTCCAACAAACTGGTTGCATCGCCAAGAGTTTATAAGAAATCAATCGTAATAAATAATGGTATAGATACGGAATATTATAGACGCGGGGAAAATATTTCTGATATTGCAAAAAGTACCAAGGTCACTTTTTTAACTGTCGCAAACTATTTACCGGTTAAAGGTCATGAGTTCTTGTTGCATGCTGTGAGTCACTTAAGTGAATATTTAGACAGAATTGAATTTATTTGGATTGGACGCGGTCCAGAAAAATTAAATCTTGAAAGAGCTATAGAAAAAAATGATCTCTCTGGTTCGATATCACTGGTAGGTTACCATGAAAATGTTAAGGAGGCACTAGGAAATGCAGATGCATTTATTCTGCCATCAAAAATTGAGGGATTGCCCCGTGCTCTACTTGAAGCAATGTCGATGTCATTACCATGCATTGCAACCGCTGTGGGTGGCAATTCCGAGCTAATAGACCATGGTATTTCGGGATATCTTGTTAACCATGGAGATGTTAACTCTATGAAAAAATATATTATTGAATTATCAATAAGTGATAAAATTAGAAGAAAAGTGGGTATTCGAGCAAGACAAGAAATTATTCAACACCATTCATCTAGCACCGCATCTGAAAAATACTATGAGTTGTTTAGAAGATACGCTAATTATTTATAAAAATATTATTTGATTTATGCCTTTGATTGTAATTGCAATTGTTGGTTGATTCCTCACAAAGGTGTTTCATACATATATTCAATAAAAAATACCTACCTAGGAAATTGCAAAACACAAGTGTTCAAATAATTTACAGAAAGTCAAAAAAGATATTCAAAATATCATGCTCTCAATAAAGAGTTAATTATATCAAAAGCATCGAAGAGGAAGTCTATATATCAAATCTATTTTAGGTCATTATGCTTGTTCAATTCCAAAATATTGATGCACAAATAGCCTTCCGCGCAATACGTTCCAGGACACATTTTCAGGTGCATATAGAGATATTACTGACTATAATGGGATATATTGCGATACAAGAATCATCCCTTACGAAAATTAAAGGATACCATAGACTTGTCAAAGTTCCCCATTATAAGCAATTTGAATCTCCGAGTAAACTTCGAAATTTATGAAAATAACAGCATTAGGACTATATACGTGTCCAAAGCGGAGAGACCACTGCGGCTCCGATCATGGCTTCTTTGGTTAGCTATAATCTACAGTATCCGATAGATATTGCGGATCACTATTTCCAGACGGTAGCAATTCAATATGGATATCCGTTTTATATTTGACGGATCAAGGTATTATACTACCTCTGAGAAGGTAATTGCTGCCCTTGAGGTAAGCCTCCAAAAGAGGTTGGTAAACGGACTAGAGGAAACACATTATGGAATACAAGCACTATCAAATAGTATCTACCGCATGACAAAAGCATTGTATATAATGATCGCGTCGGATTTATTTCGCAGAAGACAGGTAATATTTTCAGAAAGAGTAGCGGATTATTTCCTACCACATAACACAAGGATACCTTGAATTATTATGAATATAATTCTGGAAAAAGTTTACGCCAATAGCCCAAACATCCTCCAAAATATTATGGTAACGATGTTTGATGTTCTTATGTATTCAAAAAGGAGGGGAGGAGCATACAAGTATTGGCTAGGTTACCATAGAAAATATTGGAATGCTGGGAAAGACGAATTACTCCGAGAACAGAAGAGGAGACTGAATGAATTTATCGAATATGCCTCAGGAAATTCTGATTTCTATAAGGCGAGACTTAAGAATATAGGGCGAGGTGAAATTAATCAGAATCAACTAAAGAATATTCCATATTTAACCAAACGATCATTAAGTGTTAATGTCGAGAAGATAAGAACAGTTGCTCATTCTAAATCTTATGTCGCTCATACGGGTGGGACAACAGGCATATCAATGACGACATATTTCACTTGGGATGGTATCCAGGAGCGTCAGGCAATCCTAGATTTGTTTCGTGCACAATATGGATATCAGTTAGGGATAAGAATAGGATGGTTTAGCGGCAAAACTTTACTTTCAAAAACTGACATTAAGAAAAAGCGATTTTGGAAAACAGATTATTATCATAACATTAGATATTATTCAACATTTCACACAGCGGATAAGAATTTAGCATATTATATTGAGAATATTAATACGTATAAACCTAAATACCTGTCTGGATTTCCATCCTCAGTTTACGAGATAGCTAATTATGGTTTAAAAAATGAATTGAGCATTGGCTATAGAATTGAATGTTTTTTCCCAACGTCCGAATCAATCACCCACGAATATTTACGCACTATTAAGGAATTTTTCAAATGCGAAGTCGCCGATCAATATGCGTCAGCAGAAGGAGCACCGTTCATATTTCAACGAATTGAGGACGGCAAATTGCATTACTACTGTCTTAGCGGTATTATTGAAGTCGTAGAGGCGGATGGGAGTAATACTATAAAGGGTGAAATGATCGTGACTTCCTTTACCACAAAAGGTACTCCACTTATTCGTTATCAAATTGGCGATCGGGTAACATTTGACAAAACGTTCAACGGATATGCTCATGGTGGTCCAATCGTACAAGCCATAGAAGGGAGAATAAATGACTATGTCTACTCAGAAGAGACAGGAAAAATAAATTTAGGCAATATCTCTAATTGTGTAAAATACGTAAAGGGCGTAAAGAGATTTCAAATAATCCAAAATAAATTAGATATGATTCAAGTGCTTGTTGAAGCTGACGTAACGTATACTGAAATTGATGAGGCACGGTTTTTAAAAGAGCTCAAGGATAGAATGGGACTTGCTGTCGATATTGAATTCAGACATGTTGATCACATTCCCAGAGAATCCAGTGGCAAATATCGAATTGTGAAAAACAATATTGCTCAATAAGCAGCGTTTAATAACTTGTGTCATACAACCATAAATTGTGAAAAATGACCCTATGAAAGATGATTCGAAAAAGATAATTATAAATGTAAATATTTTATGGGGTGCCGTGAACTTTAGACTCGATCTGATGAATCATCTTATTGCTTCAGGATATAATGTGGTGGTCATAGGATCACCTGATGAATTTTCAAGAGTAAGTTTATCAACATTAAAAGCTCAAAAAATTCGTTACCATCGAATCAAGTTGAATCGAACGAATCTCAACCCAATTAGAGATATATTATACATGATCTCTTTGATTAAAATATTCCAACTTGAAAAGCCAAGTCATGTTTTAAATTATACAATAAAACCAAACATATTTGGATCTTTCGCAGCAATTATAACCTCAAGGCGATACATTAGTACGGTGAATGGGCTAGGATCTGCGATTATTAAAGGTACTATCCTATCAAGAGCATTGCGGTTGTTATACAAAATCGCATTCACGAAAACCCGGAAGGCACTTTTCCAAAACTCAGATGATTTAAATTATTTTGTCTCAAATAATATCGTAAAGAAATCTAACACAGGAATTGTCCCAGGATCGGGAGTGGATACGTCAAAATACAATATGCCTGCCATTAAACAGAATCAGATTCTTAAGTTTAATCTCATAGGCAGGATGTTGGTGGATAAGGGAATATTTGAATATATAGGTGCTATTCGAATATTAAAACTAAAACATCAAGTAAAAGCAAAATATTATTTATCTGGTTTCATAGATCCTGATAATCCCACAGGAATTAGTATGACCAAAATTGAAGAATGGGAAAAAGAGGGATTAATATTGTATCAACCAAAGACAGACAATACTATGGAGTATCTAAAACATACAGATGTAATAGTCCTACCCAGTTATCGTGAAGGTTTATCAAAGATACTAATTGAAGCAGGTAGCTGCAGAAAACCTATAGTAACAACAGATGTTCCAGGTTGCAAAGAACTGATATCTCCCAAAATAAATGGGTTTTTGTGTGAACCTATGGATTCCAGTAGTCTAGCTTCGGCTATGGAGGCAATTATAAAATCGTCCTTGTCAGAATTAATACAAATGGGTGAAAATAGCCGAATTCTTATCAAAGATAAATATTCAAACGAGAAGGTCTTCGCTATCTACATGAATCATATAGGAGTCAGATGATATCCTTATTTAGCAAATTCTCTGCGCTTCTGATGCTATTATTTTTATCTCCATTAATGGTATTTGTAGCTGTAATAATCTATCTTGAAGATGGATCACCAGTGATATATAAGCAATTTCGCCCTGGATTAAACGATCGTTTATTTAAATTTTATAAGTTCCGAACTATGAAGCTTTCTACTCCTGATGTAGCAACTCACCTATTGAACGATCCTGCAAAGTTTCTATTGAGGAGTGGGAGGATACTCAGAAAAACTAGTATCGATGAATTGCCCAACATTTATAATGTATTACTAGGGGACATGAATATCGTTGGACCAAGACCAGCCCTACACAATCAGTATGATTTAATAATGCTAAGAAAAAAACACGGCATAAATAGTATAAAACCTGGAATCACAGGTTGGGCACAAATAAATGGTAGAGATGAAATAGATGTACAGGAGAAGATAGAACTGGAAAAATGGTACATGATTAATAAGAGTTTAATAATGGATTTAAAAATAGTTATTAAAACAATAAGTAAAATAATTTCTAGTAAGAATGTATCCCATTAATTAGGATAAAAATCACTACTTCACTCAACCTTGAAATCCCCCATGGATTCATGTTCTCTCCCAGTTTAAGAAGTAGCACTCATTTATATCGGAAGGGAATCTTCAGGTAATCGTCTGATGGCAAAGGCATTATTAGGCAGTTGTTATAGAAATGGTCTTACATGAACAGAATTACGGATTGAATTCATATATAAAACTTATTTTTGCACCTGATTTAATACCCACATGAGCATGTGACCAGGCGAGAATATTTACGTGTGTCTTGAATGTGCTAAGATATTGTTGAAAAGAAATTGCTAATCGTGAATCTTGTTCAATAGGCAAATTATCTAAAGCTGATTTTATGTTTAAATCTATTGTTGCCAAACTGGAGATTCTAACCCATTTCTCCCGATAAATTGAAACAGCAACTGTTGTATGGTTATGAGTACGTAAAAGGACCTTGAAGAACCCTAAAGATTTCAATCCCGGACTCATTGTAAAAAGGGGGAAATTGGCACTGTTTGCAGCAGTAAAAGGTCCTTTATGCTCTCCGAAATTTGGGTTGCTCAATGAAAATGCACCTTCAATAGTAAACGGGAATCTTAATTTAGCTGAGGCTGCAAAGTTGTGTCTTCCAAAAACAGTTAAAAGAATTGCATCATTTTTAACTTTTCGGTCCCAAGAGTCAATATGAAGTTCGTCGATGTATAAATTTATGGTAAATAACGAATTCTTATAATTCCAATTCCAAAAAATTTTTATTATGGCATTGTCCAAGTCACCAAGAAAACCAGGGTAAGTTTCATCATAAGAATCATGGGAAACCAAGGAATAAGGCATGAATGGATTAATCCGGTGAAGATCAATCCCAAGAGAGGGAGCAGAAACAATAAAATATTCTCCAGCACCCACCTTGGAGGAACCGAAACTGGTGGCGAGATGATGATAGTTTAACAATCTTCGAAAAACTACAGTCTCGAAATATTCAGATGGTAGAGATTGAATTGAGTGTTTAAATTCCCAACTATCAGAATAAATAGTCCAACAAAATCCATCACCGCTTACGGGTGGAGCAAAAATGTCAGCTCTGTGAATCACCTCCAAAAAATTAGCTCTTCCAATCGATAGAAAAAACGACTCCCCCTGATAATTGATTTTACTCTCTTGAATTCGACCGGTTGATAGTGGGAAATCCGGTCGGGATAATTTAGTACCGATCATAATATGAGGTAGATTACTGAGCTGTAATATGCCAGAGTAACTAATATTTTCATTTATTTTTATATTTACCGAGGAAAAAAGATCTGAATAGGTAGTTTCTTCAGAAAACTCAAGGTTTGAATTAGCTAGGAGACTTGGTAGAATAAAAACTCTACCATAATTAACCTTTAAACGCAACCAATTATGGTCTATTGAAGTTTGCTGCGATGTATCTGCGCATGATATTTGTAGTGGTACGATGAATAAAAATAATAGAAGTGCATGGGAAGAAATATTTATTACTGAGTCCTTACTGTAATAGTTATTGTTCATTACAACAAGCTCTTAAAAAAGGTAAATGTGAAATCGTAACGATGTTGACCTAGGCTTACCCTAGGGAATACTATTGATTGCCTTTCAAAAAGGACTGCAGGATAATGCTCTACCTTAGTTGAGTGTCCTATCAATGCGTTTTATATCCCATTTAGATAAAATACAAAAACTATCATATGTGATCACTTACTAGTTTACATGAATTATTTTGCAATTCAAAATAATAATTCAATCGATATACTGTTCATAAATCTACACTTTATATCACCAATCACAATTGCCATGATTCAAAGTGTAATCTGACCAGTCTCTAACATATACGTCCTTCCTGGAAGGAATGACAGTATAAAGAGGCCAGCTTCATTCGGCAATATTTGCATGCCAAAACCACTACTTGGCTTTGGTGCTTGCTGAAAATTTCGATTTTGGAAATTATATAACCCGAGTAAATCAACCTGGATATTTAAATACAAACCACAAAAGATAACATCTCCGTAATACTCTTGTAAAAAAAGCCTCAAGTTGCGAGAAGTAACTTGAGGCTTTAAGCATAATACTCTTGCGCTAAATTTGTCAACCTTGTAATAGCACAAAACAATTCATACTAAATTGGAGTATATTCTAAAACATATAGCTAAGATAGATACCGGCATTAATCCACGCAACACTGCCGGTCTCATTATCACCTGATGACAGTGTCACATTGGCACGAACATAGGGTCTTGCCACGATAGGCATATTTGGAATCACGTAATTAAAGGTTGCACCAGCAGTACCACCCACACTGGCACCATAGTACCCACCACCTAATTCAGCTGATATGGCACCTTGGGAAGTTTCTAGAAACGCTGTATTTAGTGTGGCGAGTGCTACAACCCCGGAATAGTCCGTGCCACCATCCGAAAAGTCATACATGCCGAATTCAGCTCCGATACCAAATTCCAGCGGGCCCACCGTAAAACCAAAAGGCGATGCAACTACAACACCAAATACTGGAGCGGCTTTACCATCACCTAGACCTGAGCTCATATAAACCGGAAAGCCACCCATCAAACCTGCAGTATATCCGATCATAGCAGATCCACCGGTAACCTCTGTTTCCATTGTACCTTCTTCAGCCAGCATTGCTTCTAGAGCGTCACCGGCATCTTCTTCAACAACAGCTTCTTCAACGACAGTTTCTATATCGTCCATGAGTATTTCGTCCATGGCCATTGTGTCAACTGCAGCAGAATCTGCTACCATCTCAGTTGCCATTTCCTCAGCAGGTGCCTCCATAGCTTCCTGACCGAAAGCTGCGACAGCAAATACTAGAATAAATAGTAAAGAAAAACGTTTCATGTTTCCTCCAAAGTTTTTCATTTTCTTAAGGTCAGGATGACCCAATTTTAGTAATTGAACTCGAGATACCCCCAACGAGGTCATATTTTTCTCGATAACGCCTAAATAATACACTTTTAGCCACCTAAAAGCAACGTCAATCCATTGTTTTATATGGTTATTTCAATTGACCCCTGAATTCAACCAGTAAGTGCAATTTCTTGTTTCCCAAAGAATACATCATTGGGTGTTTTAAATCCAAGACGTTTCCTTGGCCTATTATTTAATCTGTCCATAACAAACATCTCATCCGACGC
>Ga0233448_1003033_pt1 | contig 10908 bp, 10 predicted proteins | sample SI_124_October20_2_FD_183015 | JGI IMG/M metagenome (GOLD analysis project Ga0233448, IMG submission 183015) | Seawater microbial communities from Saanich Inlet, British Columbia, Canada - SI_124_October2016_150_MG | ecosystem: Environmental > Aquatic > Marine > Inlet | place: Canada: British... | reverse complement strand
ACAGTAGAGGGAGAAAAGACACCATGATGCTTTATCTAACCGAGGCGTTGCGGGCACTCGATCCCGCCTTCTCGGTATTTCAATACCTCACCCTGCGGGGAATTCTCAGTGCATTGACTGCGCTGGTGCTCTCCTTTCTGATCGGCCCGATGATGATTCGCAAACTGACCCAATACAAAGTAGGGCAGGCGATACGGGATGATGGGCCAGAGAGTCATCTGCAGAAAGCGGGTACGCCTACCATGGGGGGGGCGCTGATTCTGGTTGCGATCACCTTCTCCACCCTGCTGTGGGGCGATCTCAGTAACCACTATCTCTGGGCTGTGTTGCTGGTGACGCTTGGCTTTGGGGTGATTGGTTGGATCGATGATTACAAGAAGGTGGTCTACCAAGATCCCAAGGGACTCTCTGCACGATCTAAATTTCTGGGGCAGTCACTGGTTGCTGCGGTGGCGGTGGGGTGGGTCTACTCTACGGCGATGTTACCTGCAGAGACTGAGCTGATCGTCCCCTTCTTTAAGGATGTGGTATTTGATCTGGGGTTGCTCTATCTGCCTCTGGCATGGGTGGTGGTGGTGGGCTCCAGTAATGCCGTGAACCTGACTGACGGACTGGATGGGCTGGCAATTATGCCCACGGTACTGGTCGGTGGAGCGTTGGGTGTCTTTGCTTACCTCAGTGGACACGTTGAATTTGCCCATTATCTGGCAATTCCAGCCCTGCCTGAGGCGGGTGAATTGGTGATCTTCTGTGGTGCACTGGTTGGGGCGGGGCTGGGTTTCCTCTGGTTTAACGCCTATCCGGCGATGGTCTTTATGGGAGATGTGGGTGCGTTGGCACTGGGTGCTGCACTGGGGATGGTTGCGGTACTGGTTCGGCAAGAGTTGGTGCTGATGATCATGGGGGGAATCTTTGTTCTGGAGACGGTCTCTGTGATGATTCAGGTCGCCTCTTTTAAGCTAACCGGAAAACGGGTCTTCCGTATGGCACCAATCCATCACCACTTTGAACTCAAGGGGTGGCCGGAACCACGGGTGATTGTCCGTTTCTGGATTATTACCTTTATTCTGGTGCTGGTTGGATTGGCCAGCCTGAAGATCCGCTAAGGTTGGATTGTAGAGAATGAACCACGCTACCGCTCCTCAACAACTGCAGAAAAAGACCCTAGTGCTCGGTCTGGGCAAGAGCGGGCAGGCAACGGTACGGTTTCTGATGGCACAAGGTGTGGCGGTAATTGCGGCAGATACCCGCCTCAATCCTCCGGGTCTGGAGCCGCTACAGCAGCAGTTCCCCGACTTGGAAATTAGATTGGGACCACTGGAGTTGGCTGAATTGACCTGTTTTGAGCGCATGGTTCTCAGTCCTGGACTCTCCTACTGGGACCCCATTGTTGAGCAGACGAGAGCAGCAGGTGTTGAAGTGGTGGGTGATGTAGAGCTATTCAGTTGGTTCTGCGATGCCCAGTTGTGGCAATTACCGGCTCTAATGGAAAGAGTACCGTGACTACACTGGTAGCAGAGATGGCTACTACGGCGGGGCTGCGCGTGCAGGTCGGTGGCAACTTGGGAATACCCATTCTTGAACTGTTACCCCAAGAGTCGGAGCAGGCTCTCAAACCGCAACTCTATGTTATTGAACTCTCCAGCTTTCAACTGGAGAGCACCTTCTCATTAAAAGCAGCTGCGGCTGTGGTGCTCAATATCTCACCAGACCATATGGATCGTTACCGAGATCTTGATCACTATACTGAGACCAAAGGGGGTATCTACCGAGGTGCGGAGCAGCTGGCCTATCCGGCGGGAGATGCGGTGATAGAGAGCTTGGTCGCACAGTTTGGCTCAGAACAGGCAGAGAGAACCCCTTACGGTTCAGCGCTATCGAACTTCAATTTCTGTGTTGATGCACAAGGACAAAACAGTATTTGTCGACGAGGAAAGCCACTGCTACCCCTCTCTCAGCTACGCATCGCAGGTCGGCATAACTGGAGTAACGCCTTGGCGGCTCTCACGTTGGGAGAGGTGGTTGGAATTCGATTAGATGCGATGCTGGAGACCCTGCAACAATTTAAGGGGTTGCCACATCGTACCGAGTGGATAGCCGAAGAGCAGGGCATACGCTGGATCAATGACTCTAAAGGGACCAATCTGGGGGCGACACTGGCGGCGATTGAGGGATTGTCAGAAGCGGAGCAGGGGAAGGTTGTTTTGATTGCTGGAGGTCAGGGTAAAGGGGCTGACTTTTCACCACTCTATCCAGTGGCTGAGCGGCAGCTACGTGCTGCAGTGCTGATGGGAGAGGATGCCGCTCTGCTTGAAGAGGTGCTTCCTGAAACGGTTGCACGGCAATCGGTAGAGAGTATGCAAGCTGCGGTCTCTGCAGCGGCTCACTTGGCAGAGGCGGGAGATACCATCCTGTTGTCTCCCGCCTGTGCTAGCTTTGATCAATACAGTGGGTTTGAGGTGAGAGGGGACTCCTTTCGTCAAGCCGTCACCCAGCTTCTGGAGCAGCAAACGTGAAGTTCCTTAAAGAGTGGTTTATCTGGAGTAAGAGCAGCCTCAGTCGCAAGCCGCGTTCGGCGGGTTCGCGTAGTATTGGCCGCTCTGTCTCGGAATCATCGCTATTTCCTGTGGCGATGATCCTGCTGCTATTTGGTCTGGTGATGGTGGGTTCGGCCTCCATGCCCATTGCCGAAAAGATGTATGGAGATGCCTTTCACTATCTGATTCGTCAATTTGGTTTTGCCACCTTTGGTTTTCTGGTGGGGTTTGCAGTGCTACAGGTGCCGCTACAGTTTTGGGAGAAGATGTCTCCTGCGCTGCTGCTGGTGAGTGCGATTCTGTTGGTACTGGTGCTGGTGATTGGCGTGAATGTCAACGGGGCCTCACGTTGGATTGCGGTTGGTCCAGTGCGTCTGCAACCCTCCGAGTTTACCAAGCTGGCCGCCTTTCTCTACCTCTCTAGCTATCTGGTGCGCCACCGTGAGAAGGTGTCGAGTGATTTTGCAGCGGTGTTACGCCCAATTGCATTGCTGGCAGGGGTGAGTGTATTGATTCTAGTAGAGCCAGACCTCGGTGCAGCCTTTGTGATGATGGCGGTGGTACTGACCATGATGTGGTTAGGTGGGGTCCGTCCCTCACAGTTTATGCTCTTCCTGCTGTGTGGTGTTGGCTTCCTCGCCATTGCCATTGCCATTGAGCCTTTCCGTATTGCCCGGCTACTCTCCTTCTTGGGAGATGACCCCTTCCTGGTCGACCCTAAGGGGAAAAACTATCAGATTACTCAAGCACTGATCGCCTATGGTCGAGGTGGCTGGCAAGGGCTGGGGTTAGGGGAGGGACTACAGAAACTCTTCTACCTACCTGAGGCACACACCGACTTTATTCTTGCGGTGATTGCAGAAGAGCTGGGTCTGTTTGGCACCCTCTCGGTGGTGGGGCTATTCTCATTCCTTGTGTGGAAGGCGTACCGTATCGCCATCTGTGCCAGTGCGGTGCATCAACCTTTCGCCAGCTATCTGGCCTATGGGATTGGGAGTTGGATTGGGATACAGGCGCTGATTAATCTGGCGGTGAATATGAATCTGCTACCGACTAAGGGGCTAACGCTACCCCTGATCAGTTATGGCGGTAGTAGTCTGTTAGTGATGATGATCGCGATTGCTATGCTGATGCGGATTGAGTATGAGATCGGCCCGCAGGCACAGCGCCAGCGTAGGAAGAACCGCGAATGAACAAGATAAACAGTACCCCTCATATGATGATTATGGCGGGTGGCACCGGTGGTCATATCTATCCTGCGCTGGCGGTTGCAGCGTTGTGGCAACAGCAGGGAGGGTCCGTGGTTTGGCTCGGCAACCCCAAGGGGATGGAGGCGCGACTGGTCCCTGAAGCGGGATTTGATCTGGAGCCGGTACGGATTGATGGGCTACGAGGGAAAGGCATAACCAGTCTATTGGCCGCACCGATGCGTCTGCTTCGTGCGTTGTGGCAATCCCTGCAAGCGATACGTCGGCAACAGCCCGATGTAGTGCTGGGGATGGGGGGATTTGTCTCTGGTCCCGGTGGCCTCGCTGCTTGGCTACTGCGTAAACCGCTGGTGGTGCATGAACAGAATGCGATTGCAGGGTTGACCAATAAACTGTTGGCCCGTTTTTCCAGTGAGGTACTGCAGGCTTTTCCTGGAGCCCTTGATGGAGCGACGACCATCGGCAATCCAGTACGCAGTGAACTCTATCAAGTTGCCCCAGCCGCTGCCCATCAACCACTGCGGCTGCTGGTGCTGGGCGGGAGCTTGGGTGCGCAACGTATCAATCAACTGGTGCCAGAACTGCTTGCCGAGTTGCAGGGGGTAGAGGTCTATCATCAGACGGGTGCACGTAACTTGGATGAGACCCTAGCGTACTACCGTGCCGAGAATATTACCCCAGATGATAGCAAGGTTCGTGTGGTGCCCTATATTGATGAGATGGAGCCGGCGTATGCTTGGGCCGATCTGGTGCTTTGTCGAGCGGGAGCCATGACTATCTCTGAACTGGCGCTGGTGGGGCGTGGTTCAATCTTGGTGCCTTTCCCCTTTGCAGTAGATGACCACCAGAGTGCCAATGGCCGTTTCCTGCAGCAGGCGGGGGCTGCGATGTTGGTTCAGCAGCATGAACTGGATCGGGAAAAACTACTGCAATGGATCACAGAGTGGCGCGAACAACCGCAGCGTATTGCCGAGATGGGGGCTGCAGCCAAAGCATTAGCACAACCAGAGGCGACTCAGCGAGTGGTTGAGATCTGTCGTAAACAGGGGGGAAAATGATTATCCCAGATCCACAAATAGCGATGGATGCAATGCACTCCATCAAGCGTATACATATGATTGGTATTGGTGGTTCCGGTATGAATGGAATCGCCAGAATTCTACTGAACCTCGGTTTTGAGGTCTCTGGTTCAGACCAGAGTGCATCAGAAAATGTGCAACAGCTACAAGCGAAGGGGGCAACAGTCTCCATCGGTCACGCCGCCAGCAACCTCTCCGGAGCCGATGTGGTGGTGATCTCCAGCGCGATTAAGGAGCAGAATCCAGAGGTGATGGCGGCCCGTGAGGCGGGGATACCGGTGATACCACGTGCGGAGATGTTGGCGGAGCTGATGCGGTTTCGTTACGGTATTGCAGTGGCCGGTACCCATGGCAAGACCACGACCACCAGTTTGGTCGCGACCCTGCTGGAGGCTGCAGGGCTGGACCCCACCTATGTGATTGGGGGGCGAATCAACCGTGTGGGTGAGAGTGGTGCGCAGCTGGGGCAGGGGCGTTATCTGGTTGCCGAGGCGGATGAGAGTGATGCCTCCTTCCTCCATCTACAGCCGATGGTAGCCGTAGTGACCAATATTGATGAGGATCACATGTCTACCTATGGGGGGGATGTGGCGCAGCTGGATCGCACCTTTGAAGAGTTTATCCACCACCTCCCCTTTTATGGGCGGGCTGTGGTGTGTGTGGATGACCCCGGAATACAGCGTATTGTGGGAGGCCTTTCACGGCCGTTGCTGCGTTACGGATTTTCCGAGGGTGTTGATTTTGGTGCAGATCAGGTTGAACTCAAGGAGGGGCAGAGCCACTTCCTGTTGCGTCGTCCTAATCAACCTTCACTGCCGATTATTCTCAACCTGCCGGGGCACCACAATGTGCTCAATGCACTGGCCGCGATTGCAATTGCCTCCTATCTGGGGGTAGAGGATGCGGTTATTGCGCAGGCGCTGGAGCAGTTTCAAGGCATTGCACGGCGTTTTCAGAATTATGGTTTCTCCCGCTTTCCCCAAGGGCAGGTGGAAGTGGTGGATGACTATGGTCACCACCCCAGTGAGGTTGCTGCAACCATCGATACCATCCGTAGAAGCTGGCCGGGTCGGCGACTGGTGTTGGGGTTTCAGCCACACCGTTTCAGCCGTACCCGAGACCTCTATGAAGACTTTGTAGAGGTGCTCTCTCGCGTCGATCAACTACTGCTGTTAGAGGTCTATGCAGCGGGTGAGGAGCCGATTCCCGGTGCCGATGGGCGCAGCTTGGCGCGTTCTATTCGTGCGCGTGGTGAGGTCGAACCCATTCTGGTGAAAGATGTAGATGAGTTGATTAGCGTGCTACCCAATGTGGTGACAGATGGAGACCTGTTGCTGCTCTCAGGTGCGGGCAGTATTGGTCAGGCAGCAGAGCGGGTTGCGGAGCAGTGGAAAGGTTGATGGCTGTTGAGCATGATATTCTGCTTTCCCCCTATACCAGCTGGTGTGTTGGAGGGGTTGCCGATCGACTCTATCGGGTTGCTGATCTAGATGCATTGTCTCAATTTCTCTCTACTGTTGCGCCTGAGGAGCCGCTATTGTGGATCGGAAAAGGGAGTAATCTGTTGGTGCGTGATGGTGGCTTTCGTGGCACGGTGATTCTATTGTCAGAGGGGGCTGATACATTGAAGTGGTTACCGGACCAAGCCCTCTATGCCGAGGCGGGTGTGGCGCTGTCACGGCTGAGCCGCTTTGCACATACGGAAGATCAGCACCAACTCGACTTTTTGGCAGGTATCCCCGGCTCGGTGGGGGGTGCGTTGGCGATGAATGCGGGAGCCTTCGGTGGTGAGATTTGGCAGCAGGTGGCTTCGGTGGAGGTGATGAACCGCCAAGGGCAGCGTAAGAGTGTTGGGCCAGAGGCGTACAAGATTGGTTACCGATCGGTTGAGGCGGTGGACCAACAGGAACCCCACTGGTTTGTTGCGGCACACTTCAAGCTGGGTGAGAAGAGGGTAGAAGAGAGTGCTGTACTGAAGCAGCAGTTGAAGCAGCGTAATCAGAGCCAGCCGATGGCGCAGTACAGCTGTGGTTCGGTATTTCGTAACCCACAAGGAGACCATGCGGGGCGACTGATTGAGGCGGCAGGGCTGAAGGGGGAGTGTATTGGGGCGGCTTGTGTCTCTGAGCAACACGCCAACTTTATTGTCCATAGCGGAGGGGCAAGTGCAGGAGAGATTGAGGCGTTGATTCTGCATGTTCAGCATCAGGTAGAGGCGCAGTCAGGTGTAAGGCTGCAGACAGAAGTGAAGATTGTAGGTGAGGCGTAGTCATCGTGGAGTCGAAGATGGAAAACCAAAATAAATTGAAACTAGGACGAGTCGCGGTGCTGATGGGGGGTAGCGCTTCTGAACGTGAGGTCTCACTCAATAGTGGGCAAGCGGTACTCAATGGTCTGCTGGCTGGAGGGGTGAATGCCGAGGCGTTTGACCCAGCAGAGCGTTCGATTGAAGAGCTACAGCAGTATGATCGTGCCTTTAACGTGCTGCATGGACAGGGGGGGGAAGATGGGGTGATACAAGGGGTGCTAGAGAGTCTGAAGATCCCCTACACTGGTTCTGGGGTGCTCGCCTCTGCACTGACGATGGATAAGCTACGCAGTAAACAGCTGTGGCAGGGGGTAGGAGTGCCTACACCACCCTTTGAAATTATCAGTAAGAGAACGGGCTTTGCTCAAGTCGTTGAGCAGCTGGGGTTGCCGTTGATGGTGAAGCCAGTGTGCGAAGGCTCCAGTATCGGCATGGCCAAGGTAGAGAGTGTGGAAGCACTACAACAGGCATGGCAAGTGGCAGCACAGTTTGATGGAGCGGTGATTGCAGAGCAGTGGATTGAGGGCGAGGAGTACACCATTGCGGTGCTGGATGGGGAGGCTCTACCAACCATTCGTCTGCGTACCCCGCATGGCTTCTACGATTTTGAGGCCAAGTACCAAGCCAATGATACGGAGTATCGGTGTCCCTGTGGACTGGACCCAGACAAAGAGCAGACATTGCAACAGTTGGCCTTAAAGGCATTTGATGCATTGGGGTGTGAAGGGTGGGGGCGTGTAGATTTGATGTTGGATGGTGGTGGAGATCCTTGGTTGCTGGAGGTCAATACGGTACCGGGTATGACCGACCACAGTCTGGTGCCAATGGCGGCAGAGGCAGCGGGGCTCTCTTTTAATCAGTTGGTATTAAAAATCCTGCAACGGATGTAATCGATGGCGATTCGATCCAGTACAGGTAAGCAGCCACGCAGAGCCACTCAGGGAGAGGGGAGTGGTCGCTTGAAAAAACCAGCGAAGAGCCGGGCAAAGAATCGCCCCAAGGTGGAAAAACGCCCAAGCAAAATTAACCTCAAGTTATCTGCAAAGTTCTGGTGGCTGTTGTTGCTACTTGTCGTCGTCGCAGGTTGGGGGGGGCTGCAGTATGCGCCGCAGTTGTTCAATATTGAGATTGAGCCGATAGAGTTAGAGCCAGTTATGGTGCGACATATCCAACTCAAAGGTAAGTTGATCCATGTGGATGCAGAGCAGGTGAAGCAGCTGGTTCATGAGCGGGGGCAACAGGGTATTCTGGTGTTAGACCCAGAGCAGTTGCGGGGGGCGTTAGAGGCGCTGCCTTGGATCTATCAAGCCAGTGTACGTAAGCTCTGGCCTGATCAGTTGGAGATCCATATTGAAGAGCAGCGAGCCGCAGTGCTCTGGGGGGAGCAGGGGTACCTCAATCTGGATGGTGTCTACTTTGATGCGGCAGGGATCAAATTGCCAGAGCAAAAACTGCCATTGATCAGCTCCCACCAACAAGATACCGAGGCGGTTTACCAACAACTGCAGCAGCTGATGGCAATCCTCTCCAAACAGTCGACGGCATCGACCATCGTAGAGATGGCGGTGGACCGACGTGGAGCGGTTACTTTACACCTACAAGATGGTCTGTTGATCCACTTGGGACGGCGAGCCATTACAGAGCGGTTGCAGCGTTGGGTGGATCAAGTAACGGTGGTCTCAGAGCGTTATAAAGGGCAGCTAAAAGGGGTTGACCTACGCTATGAGCGCGGAATGGTTCTGCAACTCCAGCCGAAGCAGAAAAGCAAATCAGTAAAACGCTAAGGCACCTCTAAAAATGCACTTTTTCAGCGATTGCTACGTCAGCTCCGTACTCGAATCCTCATGTACTCGCATGTACACTGCGGTTCTCCGTGCGGTGCTTTCTTGCACTCACAGAAAAATTACTATTTTTAGAGGTGCCTGCTAGTCAGCCGATAAAAAACAGGGTGCAATTCCCTGTTTTGGTTGGAAAATATCAATAAAAATCGGTAAACTTGCTTATTCTTTAAATTTAACCCCCTGTAGCGGATTTCACGGATAACCTAAATGCGAAAAAAAGAGCGTGAATTGATTGTCGGTCTCGATATCGGTACCACTAAGATAGCGGCCATTGTGGGGGCGCTGCAGCCTAACGGAGACCTAGAAATTCTGGGTATCGGTACCCACCCCTCCAAGGGGTTGAAGAAAGGGGTCGTGGTCAATATTGAATCTACCGTAAAGTCGATTCAGCGCGCTGTTGAAGAGGCTGAGATTATGGCGGATTGTGAGATCGGCTCGGTCTCTGCCGGTATCGCCGGTAGCCATATTCACGGTATGAACTCCCACGGCATCATCGCTATCCGCACCCGCGAGGTGACAGCGATTGATGTGGATCGTGTGGTCGATGCGGCCAAGGCGATCGCTATCCCCTCGGACCATAAGATTCTCCATACCTTGCCGCAAGAGTTCATCATCGACAACCAGGAGGGTATTCTGGAGCCGATGGGGATGTCTGGTGTGCGTCTGGAGGCGAAGGTCCATATTGTGACCGGCTCGATCAGTGCTGCGCAGAACATCGTCAAGTGTGTACGCCTCTGTGGGCTGGAGGCCGAAGATGTGGTGCTGGAGCAGCTTGCGTCTAGCTATGCCGTGCTCAGTGAAGATGAGAAAGAGTTGGGTGTCTGTATGATTGATATTGGTGGCGGTACCACCGATATCGCCGTCTTCACCGAGGCCGCAATTCGCCACACTGCTGTGATTCCGGTAGCGGGTGATCAGGTGACTAACGATATCGCCGTCTTTCTGCGTACCCCGACTCATCATGCTGAACAGATCAAGGTGAAGTATGCCTGTGCCATATCCGAGATGGTTGACCCCCATGAAGAGGTTGCTGTGCCCAGTATTGGGGACCGTCCTGAACGCCGCCTAGCGCGTCAGGGGTTGGCTGAGGTGGTAGGGCCACGTTACGAAGAGCTGTTTACCTTGGTGCAGGCGGAACTGCGTCGCAGCGGCTTTGAGGATGTTATCAATGCCGGAATCGTACTCACAGGCGGTAGTTCGAAAATGGAGGGGGCCGTTGAGCTGGCTGAGGAGATCTTCCACAAACCGGTACGCCTTGGTGCTCCGCAGAATGTGCAGGGGATGATCGATATCGTCAAAACCCCAGTCCATGCTACGGGGGTTGGGCTACTGATCCATGCAGCCAAAAATCGTCAGCAGGGTGGACTGTTTATGGATGGTAGCAAGACCAGCGTCTGGGAACGGATGAGACGTTGGTTCTCCAAAAATCTGTAGAAATTCTTTGCGCTGTAATTCGAATTAGCAAAAGAGGGGCTGCAAGGCCCCCTTGTAGCACGACCTATATCCATCACTGTTTTCAAAGGAGAAAACATGAGGCACACCACTTACCCTCTACTTCTGTTGGTTTTCCTGTTCTCATCTGCCCTTCAAGCCAAAGATGATCTGCCAACCATTCACTACCAAGTCACAGAGAGCAGAGAGGTAGAGAGTGATCTGTTGGTGGCGAGCGTGAATGTTCAGCAGAGCCACAGTGATGCGGGAGCGGCATCCAGGCAGGTGAATGAGGCGGTTCTGAAGATTATTGAGTTGGTACAGCAGATTGAGGGAGTGACTCTCTCATCAGGCGGCTATCACACCTCCAGTCGCCAATACGGTAAAAAAGGGAAAAGAAGGGTGGAGTGGGTGGTGCGACAGGTGCTGAGTATGAAAACCCAGCACTTTCCTCCGCTGCTGAACCATCTTGGAGAGATACAGCAAGCCGGTGGCATGGTTCAG
>Ga0233448_1003027_pt1 | contig 10919 bp, 9 predicted proteins | sample SI_124_October20_2_FD_183015 | JGI IMG/M metagenome (GOLD analysis project Ga0233448, IMG submission 183015) | Seawater microbial communities from Saanich Inlet, British Columbia, Canada - SI_124_October2016_150_MG | ecosystem: Environmental > Aquatic > Marine > Inlet | place: Canada: British... | reverse complement strand
GATGCTTTTAAGTTTTTGACGGTTTGTAAATGACTGGCATGAGAATTAATGGTGGTCATTTGTTCAAATGCCAATGGGTTTCGTCGGTATTTTACTAATTTAAAGGCTTCTTTGTCCCACCAAGGCATGAGTTTTTGATAGGTCTCGGTAAAACGATTGGCCAAAGGTGAGTCGATGATAATTTCCAGGTCTTGCCATTGATTATTGCGGGTTAATGATTGTTTTTTGTATTGATGAATGATCCCTTCTAATTCGTAGAGTATGGCTTGAGTTCGACCGATGCTAAATGCTGGGATTAAAATAACACCCTTGTTACTAAAGCATCTTTCAAGGCATTGTTTTAATCGCTGTTTTCGATCGCGTCTGTTTTCATGTAAACGGTCACCATAGGTGCTTTCTAATATGACAATGTCTGCTGAGTAGGGAGATTTAGGCGATTTTAATAGAGGGGAGTAAGGCGCACCCAAATCACCTGAAAAAATAATTTTGTTTTGTGTTTTATTTTGAGTTATCAAGCATTCAATATAGGCAGAGCCTAAAATATGACCCGCAGGTTTAAGTTTTATTTTTAGCTGATGTTGTTTTAATGGAATTTTATGCCAGATTCCATAATGAAGTGGTTGTAACATTTGTTTGATTTTTTTCAGAAATCGATCAATGAGTTTTTTATCACGAGAAAAACCAATTTTTACGGTATCTTCTAATACCAATGGCAACAGAATGGCTGTTGGTACTGAGCAATAAATTTTACCCGTAAAACCTGCCGCCAGTAAATAAGGAATACGCCCAACATGATCAATATGGCAATGTGTTATTAATAACGCTTTAATTGCTTGAATATCAAAATCAATGGATAGTTTTTCAGATGATGCTTTATTTGATGATTGTTCATTGCCTTGAAATAGTCCGCAGTCAACCAATATTGATTGTGTTGAATCTATTTGCAATTCATGACAAGAGCCTGTTACGCCATTAATTGCCCCGTGATGGATGATGTTCACTTGATTAATTCATCCAATGTGGGTAAACCAAAATTAATCAATTTGATCTGTTGTGACGAACCATCAAACTCATCCCATAATTGCTGATAACTTTGATCATAAACAGGATGTTTCAACTCGGGTGCAATATCTGCTAACGGCGCCAACACAAAAGCATATTTAATAATTTCATCCCGAGGAATTTGTAATGCTTTGGTTTGAATGATGAGGTTGTCATACAGCAGTAAATCTAAATCCAGTGTTCTGGATGAAAATTTGGCTTGGGTTCGGTCTCGTTGATGCTGGTTTTCAATTTTGGTTAAACATTGATGGGTCTCATCAGCGCTGAGTAGGGTTTTAGTGCTGACCACCAAGTTATAAAAGGGTTGCCCATCAAATCCAACGGCGGTTGTTTCGTAAACGGGAGAAATAACCAGTGTTTTAAAGATTGTTTTAAGTGCTTCAATGGATGAGCGAATATTGGTGCTACGGTTGATATTGCTACCAATGCTAATATAAATATCATGCATTTTGTGATTTCCTGCGCTCAATGATGATGCCTACATCATTAGCTCCTGAGATAGCACCAGTTTTGTTGAGCGTCAGTTTTAGCCAATCGACATCAAATTCATCTAAAATCATTTCTGCAATTTTTTCTGTCAGTGTCTCTACCAATTGGAATTGACTGTGTTCGACAAAGTTAATGATTCTTTTGGCAATTGATTTATAATTTGTTGTCTGTTCAATATCATCCGTTGTGGCAGCTTGTCTAATGTCTGTTGAAATCTCAAGGTCAATGATGATGGGTTGTTTGGTGGTTCTTTCCCAATCATAAATACCTATGATCGTATCAATTCTTAAACCCTTTAGAAATATAATATCCATTTTGTTAATTGCCATAAGTCATAAAATCATAGATTGTAATGCAAATAAGCCGAATCCTAAAGTAAGGAAAGCGTTATTTTACCGTATTGCTGAAAAATTTTATAAACTTGAAAACAACATCATAGTCAAAATCATGCTTTGAGTGTATCATTTATACATAAGTGATGATAACTTGTAGTAATCATGCAACATTAATGTTTGGTGATTCAATTAATTTTTATTGATGATAATTTTCTAAGAATATAGCTACTTTTTTAAAAATGATGTGTAATTTTTTCCAGACAAAAAATATTTGTTGGTTAGTTGTTGTGAGTAGTCTCTTATTTTCTCACTGTGCCTGGTCTAAAGAAGACTTTGTTATTCAGCGAATAGAAACCAGCTTGGTTGAGAATATCTATATCTTAGATGGTTCGATACAATATCAGTTCAGTAAAACAGCATTAGAGGCATTGCAAAATGGTGTGGCTTTAACGCTTGAAGTGGTGATTGAGGTTTTGCAACAACGAGATTTGTTGTGGGATAAGAAAGTTTATGATATTTCCTACAAAAGCTCAATTCATTACAATGCATTATCTGATTTGTATCAAGTTATATCCTTTAAAGACTCAACTAAACATAATTTTTCTACGTTGAATGCCGCATTGAGATTTATGGGGGCATTAAAAAAACTGCAAATGTTCAATCGCAATGTGTTAACGCCTGATGTTGTGTATATGGTGCGTATGAAGACATTGTTAGATATAGAAGCATTACCAATTCCTTTACGTCCTTTAGCCTATTTTTCTTCGTCATGGCAATTATACAGTGAGTGGTTTTCGTGGCGCCTGGGAAGATAATCTATTTTTCGACAAGAATTTTGCCATTAATGATTTTATTTATCATTTTAATTGGTACGTTGGATTTAATGAGTTCAGCGATTCAAAATACTGATAATGCAAATTCGGGTCAATATTCTAGCTTATTATTCATCAATGGTATCGGCTTATTTATTCTGATTTCTTTGATCGCTGCTAATTTTTTTAAAATGGCGCAACAATGCCGTTATCGAGTGCCTGGTGCAAAATTAACACTTAGGATGGGGTTGGTATTTGTTGTTGTTGCTTTGGTGCCAGTGTCGGTGGTTTATTATTATTCGTTGCAATTTTTAAATAGGGGTATTGATAGCTGGTTTGATGTGAGAATTGAAGAAGGGTTGCAGAATGCTCTGGATTTAAGTCGAGCCTCTCTAGATCTAAATATTGCAGAACATAAGCGACAAACAGAGGAAGTTATTGAGAGTGTTGTGCAGCTGCCTGAAAATATGTTGGCTATCAATTTAGGTGAATGGCGAGCAAAATATAATGCCTCTGAAATGACGCTGTTTACCAATACTGGAAAAGCAGTGGCATCCAGTAATGTCAATCAAGGTCAGATATTACCCACTCGGTTAAGTGAAGAAACGCTCTTTCACTTAGGCTTGGGCAATGACTATTTTAAGTTGGAGACCATCAGGGAAGAGGGGATGCATATTCGAATTATTGTGCATGATCCCAGTGGTGGTTCAGCGATGCTACAGGCAATTTTTCCAGTACCTAAAAGAATTGAAACACTGGCAGATTCTGTGAAAACTGTTTTTACTAAGCATCGAGAAAGGGTTTTTTTACACAATGCATTGAAAGATACCTTTACGGTCACTTTATCATTGGTCTTATTGTTTAGCATTCTATTTGCCGTTTGGGCAGCGTTTTATTCTGCTAAAAGAATGGTTGCTCCTATTTTAGATTTAGTCGAAGGTACTCGTGCTGTCTCTGCTGGGATTTACGATAAACAGCTTGTTTCAACAAGAAACGATGATCTGGGGGGACTGGTTCAAGCATTTAACGATATGACAAAAAGGTTGGCTCAGGCGAGAAATGAGTCGCAAAGAGCTCAGCAAAAAGTAGAAAGTCAGCGAGCTTATTTGCAGGTTGTGTTAAGTAATTTATCTTCAGGTGTTATCACCTTTGATTTGGATTTAAGGTTCAGAACTTCCAATGATGCTGCCAGTGAAATATTGGGGATTGATTTGAAATTATTCAGGCGTTCATCGATACAAAAAATTGTTCAAGTTTATCCAAGTTATAGCAATTTATTCTGGCCGTTACAGGAACATATGATTACCAGTGAGAAAGAATGGAGTGAACAGTTAGAAATATTTGGCGCAGGCAAAAGACAGGTGTTAATTTGTCGAAGCACTGCGTTACCCGATGGTGCGGGTATTCAGTCTGGCTATGTTGTGGTGTTTGATGATATTACCAATTTAATTCAGGCACAAAGAAATTCTGCCTGGGGTGAAGTTGCCAGGCGATTAGCGCATGAGATAAAAAATCCATTAACCCCGATACAATTATCCGCTGAGCGACTCAGAAGAAAGTTGTTGGTAAAAATAGAAGGTAAAGATGCAACCATCTTAGAGAAATCGACCAATACCATTATTCAACAAGTCGAAGCAATGAAAGAAATGGTGAATGCATTTTCTGAATATGCCAAAACACCACAAATGAATATTGTGCCATTGGATGTTAATCAATTATTGGAAGATGTGGTTGAATTATACCAGCATAAAAAGGATGTTGTGATTGAGTTAAAAGCCAATCGACAAGAGTTAACCATTAAAGCTGATACCGTGAGATTAAGGCAGGTTTTTCATAATCTGATTAAAAATGCTTTGGAAGCACTGGATGGTGTGGAAAATGCAAAAATTGAGATTGTCTCTAATTGTACAGAGTCAAATAGTTGCCAGTTTGTAGAAATAGATTTTATTGATAACGGTCCTGGCATTGCCGATAATTTAATTAATCAACTCTTTGAACCTTACATGACCACTAAAACAAAAGGTACGGGATTGGGTTTGGCTATTGTTAAGAAAATAATTGAAGAGCATGGTGGTGTGATATCGGCTTCAAATAGTGATGGCGGTGGGGCGTTTATTGCTATAAGATTGCCTGTTAATAGTAGTTAGGTAACTATTTTTTGTCAAAAATGTTCATTTATATTCATAAATTGTATTTTTTCGACAATTTTATGTCTTGATTTGATGAAAATCTGAGTTTTCAGACACCCCCTAATGTTTGTTTTATTACCCTGAATGCGTAAACCTGGTGTAATTAGAGGAATTTTATGAGTAGCCCATACATATTGGTTGTTGATGATGAACCCGATATCCGTAATTTAGTTAAAGAAATTTTAGAAGATGAAGACTATGAATTAGGCACGGCTGAAAATGGGTTAACAGCACGTCAAGCTTTGCGTGAAAGACGACCAGACCTTATACTATTAGATGTATGGATGCCTGATATTGATGGCATCACATTATTGAAAGAATGGTCTGAAAGTGGGACTTTGCCTTGTCCAATTATTGTGATGTCAGGTCATGGAACGGTAGAAACTGCGGTAGAAGCCACTCGATTAGGTGCTTACGATTTTATCGAAAAACCATTGTCACTGGCAAAGTTATTATTGACCGTTGAACGAGGTCTTGAAGCACAAAAATTATACCAGGAAAATGTGGGCTTAAAAAAACAAGTTCAGCCAATTATAGAACCTGTTGGAAAAAGTTCAGTATTGCAACGTTTGAGAGAACAAATCAAAAGAATCGCGCAGCATGATACTTGGGTTTTATTACATGGTGAGGCAGGTAGTGGTAAGGAAACTTTTGCACGTTATTTGCATTCAAACAGTTCCAGAAAAGATGGGCCATTTATTGATGTAGGAACAGCCTCCATTGCCAAAGAAAACTCAGCTGTTGAGCTTTTCGGTAGTGAAGAGGGTGATAAAGTCCATTATGGTCGTTTAGAGCAAGCCAATGGTGGAACTTTGTATCTGGATGAAGTGGGTGACATGGATATGGGGACTCAAGGCAGATTATTGAGTGCTTTAGAAACTCGTTCATTTTTAAGGGTGGGTGGTTCTGAGTCAGTGCAGGTTGACGTAAGAATTATAGCGGCAACACGACATAATTTAAAAGATCGCGTCAAAGACGGACTATTCCGAGAAGATTTATTTTACCATTTAAATGTGGTGCCATTAGATATTCCTCCCTTGAATGAACACAAAGAAGATATTTCAGACTTACTTAACTTTTATGTCGATTTTTTTGTCAATCAAGAAAAATTACCGTTTAGGCATTTTTCTTTTGGTGCACAGAATTATTTAAGAAATCATGGTTGGCCAGGAAATATTCGTGAATTAAAAAATCTGGTACAAAGATTATTAATTTTGGGAGCTGGTGGTGAGATAGAGCTGGAAGAATGTGAAAATGCATTGGGTGGTATAGCTGCTCCTCAGCAACAATCGATGGTGAGTAATGTTCCAATATCTTTCGATATTCCATTGAGAGAAGCTCGTGAGCAATTCGAGAAGCTTTATTTAGAAAAAAGATTGGAAGAGTGTAAAGGCAGTGTTGGTAAATTATCTAAATTGGCAGGAATGGAAAGAACACATTTATATCGTAAATTAAGAGCGCTGGGTATTGAATTTAAGGACCGACGCTAAAAATAGAATTATTTGTTCATAATTGATAAGGAATTCTTATTGAAGGATCGTGCTTACTGAAATCTTTTGTATTTCGTGTAATCAATAATCGATTGGTAGAGATTGCACTTGCATATATGATAGCATCTGGAAGTTTTATTTTTTGTGATTTTCTTATATTGACGACCATCTTTACTGATGGTTCTATCAATCTCTATTATTTCAATAATTAATGGTTAACCAGTTTTCAATTGTAGTTTGATCATATTCATCAGTTCCTACCATAAGTAGGTGACCATAATTATATTAACATTTTCACTCAATATTTTCCGCCCTTTGGCACTACTACTCTGACCGAATAGACCTCTATGCAATCAGAGCAGTAACACCAAAGGTCAAAAAATCTTGAGCAAAAATTTTGTTAAGATAATTATGGTCACCTACTTATATCATTTTGGAAAAATATCAATTTTTTGAATTTTACAACTTATGTCGAATATCTTGAGATTGAAACCCAACTAATGGTAGCTGAATATTCTTACTCAAGCTCATTACTTTAAATTTTTCTCCCATTTCAGAAGGTAATGTCAGTTTTTTTATCTGACTGGCAAATTCAAGTTGTGCTTTTATGTCCATCTGATTGTTATTCATTTCTAAAAGTCCACAGTTAATTAAAAAGTTGGCTTGGTTGGCATAACCCGATAAATTTAAGCCTAATTTCAAGGCTGAATCTGCAATTTGTGTGAAATTAACATGACAAGTTATATCCTGAATACCAGGGTATATTAGAGGATTTTGGTGAGTATGGTGACGATAATAATTCATCAGAGTGCCAAGACTTCGTTGTGGATGATAATATTCTTTTTGACTATGGCCATAATCAATTAATAAAATCACGCCTTGCTGTAAATTGTTTGCAAGTGTTGCCAACCAAGGTTCTGCCCAACAATTAATTTCTGACTCATAACCTTCTTCAAAATTTATTCCATTTTTTAATAATTGATTAAATACTATTTGTAAATTATGGGATGATTTTTTGTGAATTAATTTTAATTGATCCAGTTCATGAGTCACATAGGCTTCTAGGCAATGATTATTTTCAATTTTAAAGAGGTTGACTGGCATGGCATCCAGAACTTCATTGGCGACGATGATGCCTTTGAACTCATTTTCAATTTTATCAAGCCACTGTACTTTGTGTGCCAGATGTGGAATTTGTTTTTCAATATTGATTTTCTGATTTTTCCTCAACAAATGGCTTAATTCAAGAATATAATAATGGCTTGGTAAAGCATTCATTTTTTCCAGTACAGTTAGCAGGTCAATACACATTTTTCCACTACCTGCTCCAATTTCAATTAATTCACTTTCTGGATAAGGTTCGAGTATTTGCTGGTATTGCACCGCAATACATTGAGAAAAAAGAGGAGATATTTCAGGTGCAGTAATAAAATCACCTGATTCTCCAATGGTTTGTATGCCCGATGTGTAATAACCATATTGAGGATGATACAAAGCCATTTCCATATAGTCATGAAATGAAATGTCACCTTCATCATTAATTTTGAGTTTGATGAGGTGTTTAAGATGATTGCTTAATTCCATTTCATCAGGTGTTGGTTGAGGAAGTGTCGTATTAAAATGCATAAATTCAATAATCCCAATATTTTGTTAAAATAGTTATGGTTAGGGGAAGCGAAATAAATAAATGTCCAAATTGCGCAGGATTTTTGTTCGCCTTTGAGGCGCAAAAATAGGCGTATAGTCGAATTACACAACTATTTTTGCAACAAAAAAGGCGGACAAAAAGACAAGTAAATTGGATATTTATTTATTGCGCATCCCCTTACCTTAGGCAACTCGCAACAAATAAACTACCCATCTTACTGGCCTTTTTGTCCGTCTCCTTTACCACAAAAACAGTTGAGTAGAATGACTACACGCCTATTTTTATGGCAAAGAAGACGGACAAAAATTCTGCATAATATGGGTAGTTTATTTATTGCGTGTTACCTTATACTACAAATGCCCCAATTCAGCCAAAGAAACTGCTTGAGTATCACTAATGATAAAATGATCCAAGATTCTAATATCAAAAATTGAAAATGTTTTTCTGAGTTTTTGAGTAATATCGATATCTTCCTGACTGGGTGTTGGATTGCCTGATGGATGATTGTGCACAAAAATACAGGCAGCAGCATTATTATAAAAAGCACGTTTGATTAATTCTCTAGGATAAATTTTGGTTTCATTAATAGTGCCGTGAAATAATTCCTCAAAGCTGATAATGTGGTTTTTATTATCCAGAAATAAACAGCCAAATATTTCTTTTTGGGCACCCTTTAATTTAGCAATTAAAAATGATCGTGTTTCATCGGGACTGGAAAGAAAGTGTTTGTTACTGATATTTTCATTCAAGTAGCGCTGAATTATTTCTAACATGGCTTGAAATTGTACATATTTGGCTGGCCCTAAGCCTGGTAATTGGCAAAAATTATCAATGTCTGAGTTGAAAACACCTTTAAGATTGCCAAACTCAGAAATCATGTTTCGAGCCAGTTCAACCACATTTTTCCCATGAGTGCCTGTACGCAATATAATGGCCAATAATTCCGCATTTGATAATGCATTGGCACCGTGTGATAATAGTTTTTCCCTAGGCCTTTCTTCAATAGGCCATTCTTTTAAATTCATCGTATTTGCCTCAATTATTTAAGATATATTCATTTTAAATGATGATGCCGTATTATTTCGTCATCGTTTGGATGTGTCATTTGTAAGAAAATATCGATGAAAAATGTCAGAAAATATCAATTAAGGATAATTTATGGATTTGAATAAAAAAGTTCAATTAAAAATTTTAGATAAAAGAATTGGCACAACTTTTCCGATGCCATCTTATGCAACATCGGGATCAGCAGGCATTGACCTAAGGGCTTGTCTGGATAAAGATTTGGTGATTGAACCAGGAATGAGCCAATTAATTCCCAGTGGAATTGCCGTCAATATGCTGGATGAAACCATGGCTGCAGTATTGTTGCCAAGGTCGGGTTTGGGTCACAAGCACGGAATAGTGTTGGGCAATTTAGTGGGCTTGATTGACTCTGATTATCAAGGACAGGTTTTTATTTCCTGTTGGAATAGAAGTCAGGACGCTTTTACCATAGCAGTTGGAGAAAGAATTGCACAACTGGTCTTTACACCTGTTATAAAAGTACAATTTGATGTTGTCGAAGCCTTTGAGGATACTGAGCGAAAAGAAGGTGGTTTTGGTCATTCTGGAAGGCATTAGAAAACAAGTTATTTAATTACCATTCCATAATAATGGAGTGATCTATACTATAATAGATGTTCAATTTTTAAGTTTGCTTTCTTATGAAATATTTACAGTGATTAAACGACTAAACCAATATTTATCCAGTCATTCTATTATATCAATGGTCTTGTTGTTGGCTTTGATTAGTTTTTTGGCTGGTATTGTGACATTGATTACCATTCACTGGACGATGGATTCATTACAAGCACAACGTTTTCAATTACAAAGCAAGCAAAAACAAACAGATAATACATTGTTATTTATACGTCAATGGAAAAAAATGCTGGCTTTCCAATTTGAGGCATTGATTGCTGGAGAATCAATCAAAAATCAGGACAATCATCTGACTCAAATTTTATCCAATAATCCTGTAGGGCATTTTGATAGCACATTATTTCCTGTTAAATTCAAACTCTCATTACAAACAATCATTCTTGAGTTACAAGGATTGAATATTGTTGTACAGAGCTGGCATAAAGAATATCGTTCAAACAATCAAACAATCAAACAATCAAAAAATCAATGATGAAACCGAGTTAAATATTATTCGTCAACACCTTGCCCAATTGAAATCTAAAATACGAATCATTAATGACAAACAGCGTATTAAGATGGAGATGGAAATTCACCGTATTAAACAGGATGCACAATATGTGTTAGCCACAGAACAATTGCTGACGTTTATGAAAAATGAACAAGGTCATTTAATCAATAGAATGCAGTCAGAATTGTTAGAAATAGGAATATTAATTGAAAATATTGCCAATATGAATAAATTTGATCAGATTGTTGATATCAATAACAATAAAATGATACCTCTCTTTGAGTTATTGAACAAATCAATCGCGCAGTTATCCGTTGAGAATGATATGGCTAATTTTTCGGTTGTTTTTAAGCAATTGGAAAAAGCATTATTTGGTAATAATTACCGCATTGATAAACAATACCAAACATTGTATTTAGGTGAAGCTGGTTTTATTAATCTTAAGCAGAAAAACTTATTATTGAGTCAGCAACATTCCGATTTAAGTCAAGCCATAAAAAAAACATTATTACAGTTTAATCATTGGGAAACCTCATTGGTGAGTTACATTAATAAAGACTTTGCGATTCAGGCAAACCAATTTGAAAACAGGCTTAATGGCTGGTTTATTATTTTTATAAGTTTGGTGTTTTTTTATGTCATCGGTTTTTCATTGTTGGTTTGGCGAATTATCATTGTCGTCAATCGACAAATAACAATATTG
>Ga0233448_1003026_pt1 | contig 10925 bp, 14 predicted proteins | sample SI_124_October20_2_FD_183015 | JGI IMG/M metagenome (GOLD analysis project Ga0233448, IMG submission 183015) | Seawater microbial communities from Saanich Inlet, British Columbia, Canada - SI_124_October2016_150_MG | ecosystem: Environmental > Aquatic > Marine > Inlet | place: Canada: British... | reverse complement strand
TTTTTATGTGTCTATAAAACATAATCACAATTCATGCCCGGGTGGTGAAATTGGTAGACACACAGGACTTAAAATCCTGCGCCTTCACGGGCGTGCCGGTTCGATTCCGGCCCCGGGCACCATCTTTCGTTTTCACTACATCCCATAAAGACTCATAGAGCACACAAACAAAGGGATTAGTGTCAAAACTGTGTTTCATGCAATGTCATAAAATATCATACAATCTCACCATAAAGTGAGTAGAATTGTGAGTAGATATTTTATAACCCGATCAAGGGTTAGAGGCTCACATGCTAACAGACACAAAAATTAAATCTCTAAAACCTAAAGATAAGCTATATCGCCGTTCTGATGGCAACGGTCTGGCAATTGAAATTACTCCAGCTGGGCTAAAATATTGGCGTTATCGTTTTCGATTCAATGGCAAAGCCAGCATGGTTTCTTTAGGAAAATTTCCAAATATCGGGCTAAAAACTGCAAGACTACTAAAAGATGAGTGTAGAGATCTACTCACAAATGGAGTTAACCCCAGTGAATACAAGGCTAACAAGGCTTATAGAGATAAATTAGAAAGCGATAGAAAGATGACTTTCGGCAAGCTATTTTATAAATGGCATGCTAAAAATAAAGATAATTGGAGTGATAAACATTCAATGAAAGTCTTACGCCAATGCGAACGCCATTTATTATCTTATATTAAAAATAAATCAATTGACGCTATCACTCCACAAGACATGATTCAAATATTCATGAAAATGAATGAACTAGGCATTATCGAAACATTGGAAAAAGTTAGGGGTTATGCTAGCAGGATATTTAAATATGGTGTTGGACTGGGGCTACTTCCCAATAACCCCACTGCAGACTTACCTAATGACATTTTTAAGAAGAAAAAAGTTACCAACTTTGCACACATTACTGACATGGAAGAGCTTGCCAAGGTTCTAAATATAATCGATAAGTTTAAAGGAACCATCCAAGTTGGCACTGCATTAAAAATGGCTCCTCATGTATTTTTACGCCCTACAGAGCTTGCAGAGCTACTATGGAATGAAGTTGATTTTGAAAATAAACAAATAAAAATTCCCAAGGGGCGCATGAAGATGGCATTTCCACATATTGTGCCTTTATCGCCTCAAGTTTTATCCATGCTTGAGCAAATGCGCAGAATTAGTGGTGATCGAGAATACGTATTCCCAGGTGTCGCCAATCCACGAGAAGGGATTTCACCAGATAGTTTGAGAATGGCCCTTAGAAGGCTAGGCATAGATAAAGATACACTAACCACTCATGGGTTGCGTCACACTGCTAGTACGCAGTTACATGAGCAAGGATTTAACAGTGATGCCATTGAAAGGCAACTCTCTCATGGCGATAAAAACAAGATTAAAGCCACATATAACCATGCACAATACCTAGATGAACGCCGAGATATGATGAATAAGTGGTCTGATTTTTTAACCAAGATTAAAGGCAATTATGCGTAATAAAGAGTTAATAAGTAACGAAATGAAGTACAAATATTACTATGATTATTTAGAAAACTACCTTGATTGCAATTATGAATCAAATGACATTCATATTACTCCCAATGGAATGTCTGAAAGTTTATATGATTTTATAATCATTAGTCATAATGAGGAAGATGACAAGACAGCTAATACAGAATTTTCCACAAGATTTATAGCAACATCTAGCCAGGGAATCCCACCAATTAATACAAACAATTGGCTTACTAAAACTGGCAGTTATTATAAATTTAATCTTGAAAAATTTATCGAGTCAATTACTAATTGGGAGATTAAAAATACAAATGCAAACAATCTAATTCGCCCTATTTTAAGTATTAATTTAATTGCAGTTGCGCTAAACAAAAATGTACAAATAAATAAAAAAAATTACAAATATTGGTCGTCAAAAATTGATGAAGATAATCATATTAGTATAGAAGTGATAAATGCTTTTAAAAACTACACATTAAAATTAGCCGATAAGAGATCTGAAATACCGGCTAAAAATAAAAATGATGTTCGAGAGGCGTTACTAGAGTACTGCCAAGAAACAAAAAAAAGTAAACTTCCTGTTGCGTCTTTAATAACTATTAAAGAATTTATAAAAAAAATACATGATAGAGGTCTTTTGGTTATTGAATCAGGGATAGATGCTAATAAAATAAAAAAAGACGAAAGGGAGATTACACCTTACACATTAGGCACTTATTTGAGAAAAGATATTCTCATCTCTGATTGGTGGCAAAAACAAGACGAAAAAATCAGAGAAGTTGTCAAATATAAGCCTAGAAAATAAGAAACTCTGGGTATTGTTGCAAAACAGTCTAAAGCTCTACACATCAACAATTTCCAGCGTCATTTGGCCTTGTTGACTTTATCCTTAAAAAATATACCAAAAGTTTATCTTCCCAGTTTATAAGGATTGTAGGGCATACCTGCAAAAAGTTTGGGTGTAGTTTCGAAAAAGTACAGCCATGTACCACATTAAAAAATTAAGTTACGCTGAGAGCGCATCATACAAAAACGTGATGTAATTTTTAATAATGTAGGAAAAAAACATGAGCTTAAAAATCTTAAATAAATTTGCAGTGATAGACAAAACATCACTCAGCATAGCAACAATCTATCGATTAATGTCAAAGGGGTCTTTTCCAAAACAGATACAAATGAGTGAAAGGTCTGTTGGTTGGTTAGAGAGTGATATTGATGAGTACATTCAGCAATGCCAATCTGGCAAATATTAATATGCGGTATTTACACCACGGTATTAACTCATAAATATGATGAAACCTATACTACTGCAAGCATATTGATATTGCAACAACAAAACTAGATGCGGTATTAATTAATATCTAATCTAACTTATACAGCTATAGAACAAGGAATAAACAACATGAAAAAACCAACAAGAAATAGAAAGAAAATTATTAAAGATGGATGGATTGAATACAAAGGTGAATCTATTGAAATATGCAACTCACAACAGTACGGAGTTTATGAGGATATTATTCATAAATTCATAGAGCAACTAGATATAGCTTATTTGAAACACAGAAGATTATTGGTTGTTAGGCTTGAATATAAGATTAATTATTACACAGAAAATAACAAACTATTCTCTAACCATATGAAAAATATAATTCAATGGCTGAGAAGAGAATACGGAATTAGAAATATTGGTTACTTATGGGTAAGAGAGCAAGAAAAATCAAAAAAACAACACTACCATTTAGCTCTAATACTTGACGGAAATAAAATCCAACATCCGGAAAAAATTAATGCAGTATTTAAGAATAAATGGCTACCTAGAGGCGGCATATTTATTCCAGAAAACTGTTACTACTATATCGACAAGCACAATTATAAAAAGCAAAGACAAGATGTAATTTACAGGTGTTCGTATTTAGCAAAATCCAGAGGAAAAGGATTTAGACCGCCACAAACAAAAGACTATGCGTGTAGCAGGCTTAAATAACTTCTAAAGTAGGAAAAAATAGACATGGATAAAAAAGGCAATAAAACAGGTGGAAGATCAAAAGGCACAAAGAATAAGCGCACGCAAGAAGTCATAGATATACTAAATAGGCTAGATTGTAGTCCTATCGAAGGCCTTGCCAATATTGCAACAATAGCCATGAGAAAGCAGGATTATGCGCTCGCAGGCAACATGTACAAAGAACTGTCTCAATACATGTTTCCAAAAAGAAGAGCTGTAGAAGTGTCTGCTGAAATCAATCAAGATATTAGTGTGGAAGAGCTTACCGACCAGCAAAGAAGGAATCTTAAGAAGCTGTTATAAGTCAAATAAAGAAGCGAAGCGCCCTCTTGCCTTTTGTTGTTTTGGCTCATCTAATGGATGGCATTTAAAGTTTCTTTTAACTCCTTTAACGCATATCCAATCTTCCTTGGGAGATTTGCAAAGTCTAGACTTGCTCTCCAAGGGTATATTCAAAAAATGATTTAAATCCTCCTCTGGAAATCCAAAGAAATTCTTAATTTTAACTATTAGTTTCATTATATCTAAAGGTTTTCCGGGTTCTTGATTTTACTCAACTTATGTATCACTGGATGCGGTGGATTCTTGCCTACGCTATTGCTTATTTACTCTCTACGTGTATCTGACACATCATAATATCTTTATAATCTAATTATATTATTCATTTAAAAGTTTATAGTTATAACAGCCTTGACTATCTCCATGGTCGCAAGCTAAGCCAAAAAGTTTTTTTGCTTTTTTAGTATTGTGGCGTACGCCAAGACCTTTAATATAGTTAAAACCTAAAGATTGGCATGCCACCCCCTTATAAGCAGAGTTTGTTTTTTCTGAAAAGCAAATTTCATTAAAGATTTTGGACGACTTAAAGTACTTATTTTTTATTTGATAAAAACTACCAAAAAAAACACATCCTTCTACAAGCTCACCAGGAAAACAATTGTTCTTAAAGTAAAAGCCCGCATTATCAATATCTTTTTTAACAGAGATACCATCTAAATACATCATCCCTTTCATAACACAAGCTGTTTTATTCTCTAAGTCACAAGCTTTTGTTAAAAATTTTAATGCGGAATCTTGTAAAGAAGGTTGAGTTAAAAAGTAATGACCTGTTATGAAGCACGCCTCAGGGTTGTTGTTTTTGGTGCAATCTTCTTTAGCAACTGACACTATATAAAGTTCATCCATAGCTATTTTTAATGTAGCAGGAATGTTTGTATTTTTTACACCCTTCTTGCTCACTATAGGGTCGCCTTCCCATAGGTTTTTTTTGAATTTTTCCACGGCAAAAGAACCTGTAACAGCAACAACTAATAATAGTAATAGTAATATTGTTTTTTTCATACCTAGCCTCTTAGTTTAAATCGAATAATTAAAATACAAACTCGCTACAGTTGATACTACAAGTATAGTAATTACGTCTTAAATTGGTACTATATCCCGTGGTGTTATATTCATTATAGACCTATCATCTTTTGTATGGCTAGACCATATAAAAACTCTTCAGAACATCAGGAACTTATTGACTTTGGCAATGCAGTTAGATCTATACGCTCTGACAAAGGAATATCACAAGAATCACTAGCAGAGCTTGCTGGCATTGATCGTTCTTACATGGGTGGCGTAGAAAGAGGCGAACACAATATAGCCCTCATCAATATTAAGCGTATATCTGACGCTTTAGGAGTTTCTATATCTATTGTGATGGAGAAATCCAATCTATAACTCTACACTTTTATTATTATGTTCACAATACAACTCATATAAACACCAACTCAAACCAATAGTGTAGAATTAATCTTACATTAGACACCGAGTTATTATTAACATGTTAAATTTTCTTAAAAAACACCTAGATAAAGAAGATTCTGATTTAAAAAAAAATAACCATGCGATAAAAAATCAAGAAAGTCAAAAAAAACCCAAAGATATCACCCCCAAGAAAAATATAAAAAGACTAGGCTGGAAAGCAATTTCCAATATGGAAAAAGAGATTAATGACAAGGAAAAAACAACATCCAATCTATACTATAACGGCTTTATCACCAATGCCTCATATGATAGACACTACACTCCAAAATATCCAAGCAGCCCAGAATATAAGTACGAAGATCCAAATGATTCATACTGGAACACAAGTGATCGTGAAAGTGTTTATATAGAGCATAAGAGTAAATATGACTGGGAAAGTAATCCTGTTGTGCCTTTTGACAGGTTTTCACTCGCGTATCCTGCCTTTACACTCATACCTATAGAAAAGCTAGGAACTATCGATATCCCACCCCTTCCTACACTACCTAAAGTCTCAAATATAGAATATAAAAATAAAGAAAATAGACAGTATTTTTTTCTTGAGAGGTTGAAATCAACCCATAAAAATGCCTCCAAACTTATTCAGCAAAAAAATCAAGAATTTCAAAAAATTAAAGACGAGTGCGACTCAGTATGGGAGAGGGTTCAGGCAGAATTTTCAAACAAACCTAATAACAACCTAGCAATAGAAAATTTCTTAACATACGTTCTAGAGAGACACCCTCTCCCATACTTTTTTGAGAACAAGTGCAAAATAAAAAACGACTCAAAATCTTCTATATTAATCATTCAATTTACTTTTCCTGACTATACAGAGCATGAATTTAAAACTGGAGAATACAAATCATCCAGTGACTGGAATCCTAAATATAAGTACGCCTCTAAAACATTAAAAAAACAAATTGTTGAAAATTCTCTATATTCACTAATAATTAGAGCTGCATATATTTGCTCAAAATACTTACCAGAACAACAAGGAAAAATTATTGTAGTTAATGTTGAACAAAACTGGTTTGACCCCTCTACTGGTCAACCAAAATTCGGAATCATTGCATCGGTGCAAGGAGAGAAAGGGTTTTTCTCTTCACTAGACCCTCTTAAATTAGACTCTAAAGCGTGCTTCAAAACACTCAAAGGAATCTCCTCAAGATCTCTGCAGGATATATCCCCTGTGAGACCTATAATGAGCCTTCAAAAAGATGACTCTAGACTAATTGATAATAAAGATTTAAATCTTGAAGAAGATACCAACCTTGCTGCAATGCCCTGGGAAGACTTTGAGCATTTAGTTGCCCAATTATTTGAATTAGAATTCTCAAAATCTGGGATTGAAGTAAAGGTAACTCAAGCATCAAGAGATAGAGGGGTTGACGCTATTTTGTTTGATCCAGACCCTTTAAAAGGTGGAAAATACATTCTTCAAGCGAAAAGATACACCAGAACCGTTGATGTTTCCTCTGTCAGAGATTTATATGGAACTGTAATGAATGAAGGCGCTAACAGAGGAATATTGATCACCACAAGCTCTTATGGTCCAGACTCATATGAATTTGCCAAAGATAAGCCAATAACCTTAATTGACGGATCAAACCTTTTATCAATTTTTGAAAAACATCAAATGAAATACAGAATTGACTTAGAAGAGGCTAGATTTTTAAATTCAGATAATTAAGTATTAAAAATATTCTATACCTAATTCAACGCTCTCTTCTTTATTAGAGTTCCAGTAGCTTGTTGATTTAGATTTTAATAAGCGCTTGCTGTTAATTACATCATAAAATCAAAGATTGCAGAGCTGTTAAACAATTCAGATAAAGAACTTACACCTAAAGATTTAAAGGTTCATGATGATTAAGATATTTATTCGCTTACGCATCTTCATTGTTTATTAACTTTTTTAAGGTTGCACACATTATTATGGACGTTATTACCATATGCATCTCCCTGCTCCAAACTAACACCATCAACCAGTACATTGGCAACCACTCTAAAGTACTTACCCTTCTGTAGATTAGTCAACTTAACCTCTTTCTGGTCTTATTATTTGAAAAGCCAAATTACAATGAAAATAATTACACCCCAAAGAATAAATGAGCCAATCTTCTCGATAGTTGGAACACTATCAAGCTCTTTCATATGGTTTAATAGTTCTTTATCTTTTTCATCCATATTTATCTCCTCTAATTAATACAGTTTGGGTCTTTTATATCAATTCTACCATCAAAATTATTATCAACACCATCGTAACAAGAGGTGCTAGAATCTTTAGACTCTGGCATAGGGTCTTCTCGTAGCCACTTATCAGGAATTGAATTCCACATTAAATTATAAAATATTTGGTACTTTGGGGAGTCTTTGAAATTCTTGATAATTAGAGTATTTTCATCGTTCTTACTTTCGCCTGCACCTGTCCAATTCATAGAGCCAACAATCAAGTGTTTTTTATCAATAATAGCGGACTTCATATGCATCTTTCCACCCCAGTTTTCAACCTTAACTGGTATTCCATTATCTCTCAGGTAATTATGCTTGCTATAGCCATTAGAGGCTGCTGTAGCATCAAGTATTACTCGTATTGATACACCTCTTTTACTAGCCCTCACAAGCTCTCTTGATATATTCTTATGTGTTAGGAAAAAGATAGATATATCTATTGAGTCTTTTGCTTCTTTAATCAAAGGAATGACACCTCTATACATTGCATAACCTTGAGGTGAGAAATAGATATTAACTTCTTGACCGTTTATGTGAGTTTGCAGCTTTGTCTTCTTGAGTTTTTTCTTGGCTCTATGAAACTTACCATCTTCAAACATCTGTTCAAATTCAATTAGGTATTTACTAGCAATAAATTCTGATTCAATCAGAGCAACAACATTTGCATTGTATCCTCCAGTACCAGTATCACTTATGTTGGCTGAGCCAGTCCAAATATACTTACCATCAACAATAAAGAATTTATTATGCATTAGGTCGCCTTTGAAAGAAAAGTCATCTTTAGCGGCATAACCTTTACCCTCAAAACACTGTAAAGGACCTTTATGACCTGGTGGTCTTATACATCTGTCTTTATACTTTTTATTCTTTGAAAAATAACGTAATGTCTTTATATCTTGCTGATAGTCTGATTTGGTGTTTTGAAAGTTTTCTTTTATTAAGTGTGTGTCTGAGTAGTAATTATCATCGGATATATCTTTATCAATTACACTTCGTACCTTAACACCTCTATTTTTGGCGTTAATCAGAGCATTAAGAATTTCGTCTTGTCCTCTCAAGCCATAAATTGCAAAATCAATTGTTTGCTTTGAGTTATTTATTAGACTTAATAATTCAGTACATATTTTAGCATTGCAGTTGCCATTTGGTGATGTATAAACTAAGGGTGAGTTCGTTATGATTTTTATAGATGACTTTCCAAAAGTTATAGAAGAACTGGAGAATGTAATTAGTAAAAATACTAGAATTAGTCTCATTATTCAACTATAAAATTTATAGCGTATTAATGTTTCCAAGTATGAATCAAAAGCTCATAACTTGCTGGGTTTGGGATTTTAGGAAATTCTTCACCATATTTTGACAAAATTTCAGTCATCGTTGGAAAAGCATACGCATCTACTACCTTATACCCATAATTTACAATATAGTAAGCTCTTTGGCTTTGCACTATTAACTCTTTAAGAGAATCATTATTTTTTACCAATTGCAAGCCAACAGACTCTATCTCCACTGATTCAAATCTTTCAAGGTGCTGTGATGAATGCTCCATTGCAAATAAGTAATTAGTAACCGCACCTGCAAAGAAATCATTATCACTATCACTTAGTAATTCACCTTTGACCTTAAAGCTCTTTGTCTTGCAAACCCCATACACATCAAGCATAGCGACTTGAATTAGTGACTCTAGCTTTTTCTCCATTTCTTTTTTACTAAATCCAAACATAATTTCCCCTTATTGTTAGTTATAACATCCTAATAAATTAACACTAGTCATCAGAAAATCTTTCTTTTCAAGTTCTTTAATTGCCTCATCAATTGCACAACCCAGGTCCGTTCCACTTTCTCCTTCACTGTCTATTATCTGACATATATTGTGATGTAACCTTTGTCTAGATGCTTTGCTTAAAAAATCATTGTATAGAAGTTTTGCACACTCGCCATTAACAGAATGACTCCAAATAATTGTTGAAAGACCTTCCATTAATGACTCTTTAGCAGTTGTAACTACACAAATAAACTTTTCAGTATCGATGTCGGTAGTTCTTCCTCCAAACAAAGCTTTTCTTTCTTGTATTATCATATTTAATATCCTTGTTTACGAAGAACTTTTACATTTTGAGCTACCTACTCATTGCCCTTTGATACTTTCAACTTCATTAATATTGTTCTTTATATTCTCAATAGTCTCTATAGCTATTAAGTTTCCATCTTTATTCATTTGTTTCAGCTGCCCCAATAGATCCTCATTGTATTTTTTACGATGAAGATACCTTTTCGAAGCCCTTATCCATTCAATAACTTTAGGGTCTCCAGCCTCGTGTAACCTTTTTATACTTTTAAGTAAATCGATATCGCCTTTTACCTTTGGATAGATTGTCACATTCCTAGTAAACAAACCTTCTGGGGGTTTTGGCAATGGAGATGACTTATCAATAGCTTTCTGTAATTGACTAATAAACCTTTTGTCTTTTGTGTTGCAGTGACTGATATTGCTATCAAGTATATTGCCATCTTCATCTTGAGTGATATTAACCTCACAAGTCCAGCCAGAACTAGCTTTTATTATTCTCCACTCACTGTATATCTTTTTAGTTATTTCATCAATATACTCCTGCTTTGGCAGGATTAAACCGTCAGAAATTGCTAACGAACTAACAAACAATATGGTTATTAATAGCATCTTATTAATCATCCAACAATCCTCTCAATTAATTTCCTATCAAAGAAACCTTTCTCATCAGCAACAGTACCATCTTCAAGATAGCTTCTCATATACTTAGGTGTACCGAAGTTATACTCAACTTCTTCAAACACGCCACCTGATTCATAGTAAGTCTTTAGTGTACCCTGAACCATTCCATTTGAATAAGGAATTGACTTCATTACGTTACCATTCTCATGCCAAGTTCTGTGAAGACCATCTAACTTACCATCAACAAAGAGCTGTTCTAGCTGTTTACTGCCATCAGGATAATAACTAATAGCTCTACCTTGTTTGATACCATTATTAAAATTAACCCTAGCTTGGATAGAGCCATCTTCATAATACAATTCAACAGTACCAACTAGTACACCTTTGTTAAAGTGGCCTAATGACTTAAGCTTGCCTGATTGATAGAAGACTTTCTCATTACCGTGAAGATGACCATCTACATAGTCTTTAGAGAACTCAACCTTACCCCAGTCGTTGTTAAGGACTTCTAGGTTGCCTGTGTAGGGTTGGTTAGTATCTGGGTTGATTAATAGGTTGTTGCGGAAGGTTGTGTTGAGGTTTGCTTGGGCTGTGGTTAGGATTAGGGTGAGTAATATCAATATAGATCTCATAATGAGATTAATTTTATATCAACTTACAAACCCCTAAGAAGAAGAATAAAATAATATACATGTTTGGCATT
>Ga0233448_1003018_pt1 | contig 10938 bp, 8 predicted proteins | sample SI_124_October20_2_FD_183015 | JGI IMG/M metagenome (GOLD analysis project Ga0233448, IMG submission 183015) | Seawater microbial communities from Saanich Inlet, British Columbia, Canada - SI_124_October2016_150_MG | ecosystem: Environmental > Aquatic > Marine > Inlet | place: Canada: British... | reverse complement strand
TAGAATGTGTTAATCAGTGTAGAAGTTATGAAAGAGGTGCTTGTGTACATGCAGATGCAAGTTGTGAATTTACTACTCGTGAAGTTTGTGATGAAGTTGTTGCTTCTGGAACTAATTTGACATTGCCGTTGATTGGATTTCATCCAGATATGTTATGTAGTAATCCTAAATTAGGAACTGAATGTGCAGCTCAACAGACTACTGGTTGTTTACCTTCAGAAGATGAAGTTTATTGGTTTGATAGTTGTGGTAATATAGAAAATATTTATTCTGGAGATAAATCTGGAAGTTATAATGGCGGATATACTTTAACTAAAGAACAAAGTTGCGGTTCTGGTTCTGCAAATATTAATAATCCTAGTTGTGGTAATTGTGATTATTCTTCTGGTAGTATTTGCGCATATACTGAACAAGGAGTGAGTCCAGATTTTGGAGATTATGCTTGTAAAAGTTTACAATGTGATGTTAATATTGTAACTGTTGATGATAATGCTCCCGCCTCTAAAAATTTACCAATTGGTAATGGTGAAAGTTGGTGTGCCTATGATGGGGTAATTGGTGCAAATGCAAATGCAGGTTTTGGTTTGGATTTAGTTGGAAGTAGGCATTATAGAAGAATTTGTATTAATGGTGTTGAATTAACTGAAGCGTGTAAAGATTTTAGAGAAGAAATATGTATTCAAGGAGAAGTTGACCCTTCAATTGATCCAGCATTACAAGAAATATATGGGACTCAAGAAAGTTTTGGTCGAAGTGGTGACGGGAATAACCTAATTTATGCAGCCTGTAGAGATAATAGATTTGAAACTTGTACAGATCAAACAACAAAAAAGAATTGTGAAAATAATGCTCAAAGAGATTGTATCTGGTTACTGGGTGATACAGAAGAAGTTGGAGAGATAACTACTGAAAATGTCGGAACTTCAGTTGCATGTGTGCCAATGATTGCACCTGGATTAAAACACTGGAGCGGAGAAGGAAGTACAATCAGTAAGATTGATCCTGATGCCACTTGTGAAGTTGCAGATAAAGAATGCAAGGTTACTTATTTTAGAGGTGGAATTGGAAGATTAGGAGATACAGTTTCTGGAATTAGTGAAAATTTATTGGGAACTAGCAGTGGTGAATGGGAATGTGTTGGAAATTGTCAGTGTTTAGAAAAAAATTATCTTGAAAGTATGAACACAGTTTGTAGGAGTTTAGGTGATTGTGGCGCGTGGTATAATATTGAAGGTAAAAAAAATTGTGATGGTTTTGTTGAAAATTTAGATGGGAATGTTGAATCTGTAACTTCTGATTTTGAAATTTGTGATAATCTTCCTGAATTTACAGAATTAAAAAGAATTTCTAGATCTCAAGGAGACAAGATTGAATTTTGGAATGCAAATAAGGCGAGTTTGATAGGACTATCTCTTGCAGGAGTGTGGTCTTGGTGGACTCATGGTGCAATGACTTATGAGGCGTTTACAAGTGGATTTATGTCTGGAGTTAGTGGTTTAAGTTATTTTGATTTAGGTGCAGGAGGAAATAATTACTGGATGGGTAATGTTGCAGAAAGTTTTGGGACGAGTACTTTTGTAGGAGAATCAATTTTGAAAGGAACTTCAGCTAATCCTTCTAGTTGGAGTTTTACTACAGGCCAGAGTTTTTCTACTATTGGAATAGATAAAGAAGCAATTAATGTCTTGAGTGACAAAGGAGTTATCAGTATTTCTAATAATGGGGAATTTGCTAATGTTATTAGTGATGCATCTCTGGATACTGCAGACCAAGCAATTGTAGATGCAGGATTTAATAAGGCGTATACTGGAGAAGGAATTAAAACCTTTAATGCTCCTGATCCTGGTGCTATTTCTACAGAAGGTATTGGTTCGGGTATTATGCAGGCAGTTAGTGTATATATGACTGTAAGATTAATTGCTGGATTGATAGATACTTTCCTTTCAGATGAAAAAACTGAAGTAATTACTATTGGATGTAATCCTTGGCAAGCTCCAGTTGGTGGAGATAGTTGTGAACTATGTCAAGAAGATGGAAAAGATTGTAGTGAATATAGATGTAAAAGTTTAGGTCAAAATTGTAAATTAGTTAATGAAGGATCACTTGATGAAAAATGCATTAGTTCGGATGTTAATGATGTGAATCCTCCGTATGTTACAGTAAACAAAGAAGATATTGTTTGGTTGACTGATAGCGTTGATAGTATTAATGATATAACTGAAATTGTTGGAAGAGGATTTGAAATAACACAAGAAATTGCACCTTTCACTGCAGTTACTTTGGTTGTAGATACAAATGAATTTGCTCAATGTAAATACGATGTAGACCATAGTATGCCTTATGAAGAAATGACTCAATATTTTGGAACTAGTAGTTATGTTAAGAACCACAATTTAACATTTAGTTTACCTGGAGTTTTAGCAGAACCTCAAGCATTACAATTAACTAATGGTGGAGAATATCAAATTTATGTTAAATGCCAAGACGGAAATGGGAATGCAAATGAGGCCGATTATTATGCAAAGTTTAGTATTCAAAAGGGGCCAGATTTTACTCCTCCTGTAATCGAATTAACAAGTATTGCTAATGGTGCTTATGCCCCTGCAGGAATCAATGCGACTGCATTTTCAGTTTATGTAAATGAACCTTCAGATTGTAAGTGGGATGATACCAATGTAGCTTATGAAGATATGTACAATGATTTCTTTTGTGACGATAGCATATTACCTACGACTTCATTGTATTATGGATTGTATGAATGTACTACTGTGTTAACCGGTATTGAGGATCAAAGAGAAAATAAATACTATTTCAGATGTAAAGATCAACCGAATGCACAAGAAAGTGATAGAAATAGAAATATGGAAAGTTATGAATTTAGTTTGAAAGGCACAACCGAATTAAAGATAACTAGTGTTTTCCCTGACGATGAAGAACTTAAATTTAGTAGTCCTGTGTTAAAGATTGTTACTTCTGGCGGAGCATTTGGGAATGGGAATTCAGTTTGTGGATATAATTTTGATGATCCTGATTATGAAAGCAGTATTGAATTTTTGAATACAAATAATAGCGTACATGAGCAACCATTATTCAATTTAAGTGCAGGTGAATATGATATTTACATTAACTGTGCAGATATTGCAGGAAATAAAGCAAATGAAACTGCAGAATTTAGTATAATTGTAGATACTTATCCTCCTCAATTATTACAAGTTTATACTTCTCCAGGCATATTACATATTGAAATGGATGAAGCAAGTACTTGTGAATATGATGTTTCTAGTTCATTTTTATATGGTTCTGGAATTCAAATGACTGGCGTAATGACTACAGGCCATACCGCAAGTATTGAAGGAGATACATTCCATATTATGTGTTCAGATAGCTTCGGTAATATTGGAAGTTATGAAGTTTATCTTTAATTCTTTTAATAGAAATTTATTTAAATGGACATATGTCCAATAATCTGGACAGATATGGGAAAAAATGGACAATTTTATTAAATACTTTTTTGAGAATTCTGAGAAGGAATTTCATGTTAGGGAGTTAGCTAAACTTTCAGACAAATCTCCTACAACTGTTGCTAAGTATTTGAATAATTTGAAAAAAGAAGGAATATTAAAATCTGAAAGAAAGTTTAATCATTTATTCTTTAAGGCTAATTCTGAAGATGTTAAATTTAAGGAACTTAAATTTGGATATAATTTAAAAAAATTAAGAGCGTCTGGTCTGATTGAATTTTTAGATAAGGAATATAATCATCCTGGAGCAATAGTACTTTTTGGATCTTTTAGAAAAGCTGAAAATTTTTCTGAAAGTGATATCGACCTATTAGTTGTAACTCCTTTGAAAAAAAAGTTGGATTTTACTAAATTTGAAAGAAAATTGGGCCATAAAATTCAGTTATTTCAACATTCTATAACTTATTTAGATAAAATGAAAGTAAAGAACAAAGAACTTTTAAATAATTTTATTAATGGATATATTGTTCAAGGATATTTGGAGTTGTTTTGATGAGTTTTGAAGATTTTATAAAAAATAAAAAAGTTAGAAAAGCAGAGAAGGACGTTTCATTAATTTCGGCATTAGTTTCTACTTCTATTAATGATCTTGAATTTTTAGATAAGTTAATTATTGATAAAATTTCTACAAGAAAAATTATGTGCAATTATTACGGTGTGCTTAGAAGTGTTTTGGAAGGAATAGCGTTAGCTGAAGGATATAAAGTTTATTCTCATGAAGCAGTTACATATCTATTGAAAGAAAAACATGAATTTGTTATTGCTGATAAGTTTGATAGATTTAGAAAGATTAGAAATAACATAAACTATTATGGGGAAGATATTTCTGTTGTGGAAGTAGAAGAAAATTCAGAACAAAGAAAAAAAGTAATGATTGAGTTGAGAAATAAATATTTGGGAGAATTTTTATGAAAAGGGGACAGATAGTTGGAATGCCTATTGTGTACATTATGGTTGCAGTTACAATGGGATTAGTTTTGTATTTTGGTTTTGTAACTATGGGGAATTTAATTGAGAGTAAAGACATAACTCATGTAAGTAAGTTTGTTTTAGATTTTGAAGATGAAGTTGAAGTGATGGGTTATTATGATATTGGAAGTTCTAAAAAATTTGAATCAATTGCCCTACCTTCTTCAGTAGAATATGTTTGTTTTTACAATCCTTCTAATGAGATTACTATTCCTTATTATGAGTTGATTGATATTGATGATGAATTGGAAGACTATCTAGATGTTAGTTTGAGAGATAATTTATTTTTGATTCCATTAGATGCGTATGGTCCTCCCTATCCTGATTATTATATTGAGAATTTAGTGTTGGATGATAAGAGTATTAATCCTTTATGTGTGAGTACAACTAATGGTGTTGAATTAGTTTTAGAAACTTATCTTAAAGATAATCAAGTAGTTGTGGGTGTTAGAGATGAATAAGAAAGGAGATATTAACTTGATGTTTAAGTGGATCTTTGGTACTATTGCTGGTGCGGTTTTGTTAAGTTTTTTCGTGAGTTTTTCTGTTACCCATTTAGAAGGTTCAAAAGTACTTGAAGGAAATAAAATGGTTGTTTTTATTGATGATAAATTAGATGCATTAGGTTTAGGTGAAGGAGGAAATGTATTGGAATTAGAAGATGAATTTTTAATTGGATTTGAATGTGGAAGTATTTCTGCAGGTGAATGGGAAGATGATAATTATGCTGAAAGAAGTACTGATAAGGTTATTTTCTCTGCTGGACGGTTAGAAGGGGAAACAATTAATATGTGGACGCAAAAGTGGGAGTTCCCTTATAGGGTTGTAACTTTTAACTATTTGAGCAATTTAAAAAATTATTACGTTCTAGTTCATGATTCTGATAATTCTGATGATGTTTTAGATTTAGCTAATAATATTCCAAATAATATGAATTTTCAAACTGTTGGGAGTTCAGATTTTAATCCTTCTGATTTTTCCGGTCAAGCTAAATATGCAGACAAATTTACTTTTGTATTTTTTGGGAGTTCAGATTATACTGTTAAAAGAATAAAAAATTCATTCTATGGAGATGTTAAAGTAGAAATCATTGAGGTTAAGTTAAATGAAAATACTGCTAAAATTTATAATAATTATGGGGATATTGAAGATGTGTTTTATTTAGGTGATGAAATGTTATATGGTTTGATATTTTCAGGTACAGGTTATACTTGTGCTAAGGATAGGGCGATGGAAAGATTTAGAACCATTACTCAGATATATAATTATAAGGTTCAAAGGTTAATGGGAAAAACAAATGATCCTGATTGTTTGAATTTATTAAATGAAGGGAGAAGAATGTTAAATACTTTTTTGAGTGTTAATTCTAAATCTGAATTTTATAATTATTTTGAAAAAATTGAAAGACAAAATAGGGGATTGAGGGAGAAGAGTTGTTCAACAATTTATTGAAGATGAAAAAAGGACAAGTGCATGTAACTGAAACAATTTTAGTAGTGTTTATTGTGTTGATAATACTAATTATTGGTGTTGTTGGGTATTATAGATTTAGTTTTGAAAAAAATAAAAGTCTTGAGGGAGAATTAAGTGAAAGGGCTGCAACAATTATGCTTGCTAAAGCAGTTAATTTAGATGAACTTGCTTGCGGTGATGGAGATTGTGTTGATGCTGGAAAGTTTTTACCATTTAGAAGAGTTTTAGGTGAGGATTTAGGTAGATTTAGAAGTATATTTGGTAGAAAAAAAATAGTTTTTAGACAGATCTATCCTGTATTGGATGGAAGTGTACTTGAGGTTGAATGTGATACTGCTAATTATATACAAATGGATTATCCAAATAATTGTGGGAAGTGGACAGTTTATGAGTTTAATCCTGATAATGAGTATGGGAGTAAAATATCTACTATCGTTTCATTATACTATCCTGAATTTGATAGATATGTTGTTGGGAGGTTAGAAATAGATCATTATGACACAATTAGGAAGTAAAGGGCAATCTGAAATTGTTGGATTGATGGTAATTGTGGTAATATTGATACTTATGGGTATGTTTTACTTAGGTTTTAGTAATATTGCTGATTCTAAGTCTAGTGTAGGTGAAAGAAGAGGTTTAGAGGCTGAAAATGCTTTAAAATCCGTTATGCAATTGGATTTAGAAGGTTTGGGTAATATTGAGGGTTTAGTAGTTGAGTGTGGTAATGGTAATTGTAGTGGGCTGGAAAGTACCCTAATTGAGGTTTATTCTGTTGTTTTGAGGCCTGGAGAGAGTTATAAGTTTAGTGCCTATATTGATGGAGTAGAAATATATGAATATGGTGCATGTAATTTAGGTTTAGTTTCAAGTTATCCATTTCCTAAAAATGGATTATTTTACGAAGTAAAATTTAAGTTATGTGGGTAATTGATTACCTTGAAGTGATTAACTTGAGTAAAAAATTAGTGATTTTGGCTGTTTTTTGATGAAATTGGCTGTATTGCTTGTTTTTGGTGGTTTAAGCCTTAAAATGCATGGTTTAATGGGCAAATATTTATAAACTGAAACTGTGTTTTCTGAGTAATAGTAATGACAACATATAGAGACAATTGTCTTATGGACGATACAATCTGGCGACTACGCCAAGAAAAAATAATGGTTAAACATTCGGAGGTTTAACAAATGCAAAGATTAAAGAGAGCTGTAAAAAGAATTGCAGCAATAGGAACAGGAGTAGCTATGCTTGGTGCAACAATGACCGGCGCTTTGGCTCAACCTGATATGGCAGATTATCCATCTCCCTTCATTGTGGATGGTAAAGATTCTGGCAACATAGCAATTGTTGTTGGAGCAGAGGCAAGATCTGCAGATACAATTGGAGCTTTGGATATTGCAAAGCAACTACAATTTGATAGTAAAGTATGTGCACCTGATGCAGCATCTTCTGGAAGCGTAACAGTTTCTGGTGACGCAGTAGAAATTTCTCACTCTAGTGATTTACTAGAATTAAGAGAAACTATTGGAGATGTTAGAGAAACTTTAACAGATGTTGAAGTTGCTGGTGGTGGACTTGCTAGTGGTAAGATTACAACTGATGAAGGTTCAACAGAATTTAATCAGTACTTGAGATTTACAGATAATTCTGATCCAATACAATTCTCACCTAGAGTTAACTTTACAGAAAGTGAAGGAATTCTTGATGGATATGTTGGAGATTATCTATACATTCAGGATAGCGATAATACAGCAAATGCTTCAACTTCATTCTTTGAATATGAAATTGAATTTGAATCAGGTTTAGAATCTGCAGTTAGTAGTTCAACACTTCCAGATTTAGAAGATGAAGAACTATTAATTTTAGGAACAACCTACACAATTGTTGATACAACTGTTGATACAGTGGCAGATGACATTAAACTAACACTATTAGGTGGAGCAGTTTATGATATCTTAGGTGAAGGTGAAACTAAAACATACAACATTGATGGAAAAGACTTTGAAGTTACTGTTATGATTATTGAGGATGTAACTCCTGCAACCGTAACATTTGATATCAATGGTGAAATTACAAGACAATTACAAGACAGTGAAACAACAACATTAGATGATGGAACACTTCTGGGTATTAGTGATATTATCTTAAATGAAGCTGGTGAAGCTGGTTCTGGAGACATTGTTGAAATGTACTTAGGAGCAACTAAATTAACTTTAGAAGATACTAACTATAATGATGCTGGATGGTATAATGGCGTAGAAATTGATAACGATAACATTGAAAATGCTAACGTTATGATTACTGTTGCTGAACTAGCAAGTGGAACAATTGTTGAAATTTCAAGTATTAAATACAGATTATCAGCACAATCCATGGACGGTGTAGATATTTGGGTAGAACCTGGTCACGGTGTTAGAGAATACTTAGATGAGCCTCAAGGTTTATTGGGTACTGAATGGGACTTAAGATACGAAGGTCTTGACGATATTCAAACAAGTATAATTAAATTGGATCCTATGGGTGACGATGATTATAACTTAATCTTTGAAAATAGACAAGGTTTAGTATACAATGTACCTTTCATTACAAATGAAGCTGGAACATTCAAGTATGGTAATGATAATAGAGACTTTGTATTCATTGAAGGAAACTATTCAGCAAACGGTAACTCTACAGGTAACCAACCTACAGTTGGACACTTAGATTACTTTGTATTATCAGATGCAGATACTGCAGAAGATAATGATGCTATTTCTCATGTATTGAGATATGATAGCTATGATTCAACAAATAATGAATTACAGTTTGAAGATATGGCAACCGGAGATACAAAGGAAGTTACTTACACAACTAAAACTGCAGGTACTGCAAATGGTACTCTGGGAGTTGGTGATTTAATTATTGGTGGAACAACATACAAAGTTCATGTTGCAAACGCTAGTAGTGGAACACCTCCTTTAATCATTGATATGGACGCTGATGGAATTTTTGATAAAAGTGAAATTAAGTTAACTGTTAATGGCGGGGGAATTTTAGACTTAGGCCTACAGACTAATTCAGTTGGTGGAACATGGTCAACAACGGACACCGTTCCTGAAAATGTAAATGGTACCTGGGTAAATGATGGAATCAATATTTCTGCAGTACAAGATGAAATTAATATTTCATTATCTACTCTTGCAGAAGACTTTGATGAAGACAGACCAGAAACTGTTGGTGGAACAACCGCAACAAAGGAATGGACAAATATCACCATTGAAGACAGAACTAATAACGAATTAGGTCTTAGAGTTTCTACTCTTCTTTCAAATGGTGGAATTGGTTCATTAACTGAAGATGCAGACAATGACGATTACCTATATGGTATGACTGACTTTGGTGCATTATGGACAGTTTATGATCCGTCATCAACTGACAACCCAGAAACACTAACCATTGAATACCCTCTAGCTCAAAGAGGAGCAAGAGTATTCGTAACCTTTGGTGAAACAACAACTACAAAGAGCGCATCAGGCGAATCTTGTACAGTAGCTGATCTGACAGTAGCAAATCTACTTGATGCAGACGTGGCTGATGCAAGTGACTACAACATGATTGTTGTGGGTGGACCTTGTGCAAACACTGTAGCTGCAGAACTATTCTATGCATGTGATGCTTGGCCTTTCGGCGCAGGCGAAGGTGTATTAAAGATGGTTGAAAACGGCGATAACGTTGCACTATTAGTAGCAGGTACAGACAGTACCGATACTAGAAGAGCAGCTAAAGTCTTAGCAGACTATGCTTCAAGTGACCTTTCAGGTGACGAAGCAGTTGTTTAAATCTAAAATTAAGGTGTGACTAAAAGTCACACCTTTTCTTTTTCTTTTTTTTAATTTGGCCTTATTAGAACTATAGTAATCTATATAAAGCAAAAAAATTCTATGTTATTATTCGAATTGCTAGGGGGCAATAAATATGATTGTAGGATTTAATTTTAAAAAAATAAACGTAGAAAGAAAAAAGAAGCTCGTTAAGGGCATGAAAGTTAAGTATAATATGGATATTTCCAAAGTATACAAGCAGGAATTTACATTACCTGCTCCAGATCAAACTGTTTTAGGTTTGGATTTTGATTTTACTGTAGGATATGGAGAAGGGATTGCAGATATATTAATCTCTGGAACTGTAAATTATATGGCTAGTGATGCAGATGTGAAAGAAGCATTGGAACATTGGGAGAAATCTAAACAACTTCCAAAAGCAATTTCTGTGCCAGTAATTAATGTTATTTTAGATAAAAGCAATATTAAAGCTCTTGAATTAGAACAAGATTTATCCTTGCCTACTCATTTACCAATGCCTTCCGTTAGTATTGGTAAAGGCGGAAAAGGTAAAGAAAAAGAAGCTGAAAAATACATCGGGTAGTTCTTTTTAAAATGAGAAGAAGAAAAGAAAAGAGGAAACTTTTTGTACCATTATTTATTATTGGTATTATGGTTCTTAGTATGTTTGGTGTTGTGATAGGTGGACTTTCACAAGATGAAAATGTTGAGAAGTATAATGGAATTTCTTTTGTTGAATTAGGAAATGGATATAAATTTAATGTAGATGGGTTGGACCATAATGTTTATTCTTTTCCCAAGGAATTAGAGAGGTTTGAAGCAAGTAGTGTTGAAAGATTAGTTAATGATTTAGTAGTTGGAAAATATGCAAAAGTTTACTTAGATATTTCCAATGGAGAGAGTTTAGGTGCTGTTAATCAAGTTTATACTAATTTAGGTGGAAGTGGATTATTTGTCCCTTCTTGTACAGAGGAATTTGCTGAAGAAGAAAGGTGTAAAGAATTACCTATAAAATCCTGTGAAGAATTAGAAGAAAATAATTTATTTTTTAGTTTTGAAATTGGAGAGAATTTAGAAAGTTATGAAAATAATTGTTTTGAAGTTAATGGAAATTTAAATCATTTAATTAATGTGGCAGATTATGTTGTTATGAAAAGTT
>Ga0233448_1003012_pt1 | contig 10952 bp, 11 predicted proteins | sample SI_124_October20_2_FD_183015 | JGI IMG/M metagenome (GOLD analysis project Ga0233448, IMG submission 183015) | Seawater microbial communities from Saanich Inlet, British Columbia, Canada - SI_124_October2016_150_MG | ecosystem: Environmental > Aquatic > Marine > Inlet | place: Canada: British... | reverse complement strand
CGAAGATCGGGATCGAGCTGACGCTGAGCCTCCTGCGCTGCGGCAAGAGCGAACCAGGTCTTGCCCCCGCCCGTTGCGACTTTGACTGTGCCGCGGCGCTGCTTCAGCCAGGTGGCTAGAGCTTCCTTCTGCCATGGGAAGAGCTCGGCGGATTCAGGGAGCAGCCGCCAAGAGGTTGGAAGAGCTGCTGCTGATTCAATTGCGCCATCGTCAGTTGTTTCCGCGCATTCAGCGGAAGCTTCGGCCACAGCCTTAGCACGGCGCTCGGCAATGGACCGGCGGGCTAGAAGCTTCAGAAGTTGGAGCTGGTCTTCTGAGGTGAAGGACATGGGTAGAGGATAGCGGAGGCGGGCATTGCTTAGCTGGGTACTGCCAACTAAAGTGTCAGACAATATGAAGCGTCCACCAATCCCCCCATCCTTTCGTCACCTTGCTGGCTCTGAAACTGGCAAAAAAAAGGCATTACTAATCCACGGGATTCTTTCGAGCTCAAGGCAAATGCAGCCAATTGCTGATGCGCTTGTGGGGAAGGGCACGTGCGATTCAGTCTGGGCATACAATTCTTGGGCATATTGGGGAGCCATCGCGCAAGGAGTAAAGAAACCATCTGACGCATCTTTTGACCCTTCATACTCAATTAATGCGGTGCAGGGCGCAGTTTTTATCCCTCTTTTAGGAACGGCTGTAATGCTCGCAAAAAGAATTCTGGGAACTCCGTCGCACACGATTGAGGGCGCTGGACAAGAAATTGCGGGATTACTTGCGCTTCTTGGCTGGGAAAATGTCACCCTCGTCGGCCATAGCCTGGGTGGTCTCGTTGCTCGATGCGCAGTCGAAGCTTTTGGTGCCGAAAAGCAAGTCGGCGTTGTCGTTAGCCTCGGAACGCCCCACTGGGCTTGGAGCAAATCACACCGCCCTGAGGACTGGAAGGAAACTCCAGTTGACGGTGCTCGCTATCTCCAAATCGTGGGCAACGATGACAGGGTCGTATACAGAAAGGGGTGGGGCGATTTCACGCCAGACGACACGAAGTACCGAGGAATCGTGAAAGTTCTTCACCGCGATCTAGATCATGGGACCATTCGTAGCGCAATTGGAACCAGCTATATCCCTGAACTTATTTCAGCCGTCCGGGATACTCCATCACTTTGGAGAAAGGATGACCTTGTCCTCACGAATTGCGATTCGGATATCCCCACCCTCTCTATCAGAGAAGGTGGATTCGACTACCCTGAGTCAAAAGCTCTTGAGGGTTATTCTGGGCAGTGGGTTCAACTTGAAATGGCGTAACGCTGGCGGCGCCAAAACGGATCTCTGACCTGCTCTAGTTCGAGAGTATGGCTTCAACCAAGCCATCAATCACTCCTCTCTTCTTTGCCCGCCACAAATAACCTGGGTGGTATGTACGGAAGGACCTGGCTGGCAAGAGTGGGTGCGTCAACCTAGCTACATCTGAGGACTCTTGATGAAACTCGACTCCGGGAAAAACCTGCCGAATTCGATCATCGTAGTTTGGTCCCGTAAAAAAAATGGCCGCATCTGGAGCAAGAAGTTCGAACTCCTTCTCTAATAGGCCTAACTCTGAAAGGGTATTTTCTACTTCCGGATTCGGTCGCTCCTTGCCCTGATCGGATCTCACAAGGTTGGTCCACAAGAACGACCTCTCCGGACCATCGGGATTCACCCCTTCATTAACCTGGTGAGATGCCTGCCAAAAAGGCGTGGAATGATATTCCCTTGCCAAATCAAAGTCCCTGTATGTCTGAATCAAACCATCAAGGCCAATCGATACGTCTGGCCAGCCATGAGTCTGCTGGCCAACGATCATCAATCGAACTTTAGTTCGTTCATAGCCTTCTGGAATGGAAAGGAACAGAGGACCAGAGATGTCCTCTTCAGAAGCGCAAATGCGCTCTATTGCTGGCAACGCATCAGTGTATGCGTCTTCTAGCTTTGATTGTGCAGTTTTCATGAGTGGGGTTCGCGCTAATTAGAGGATTTGAATCGCAGCAATTAAGTCCCAAAATCGGGCCTGACCTGAACGAGCTATTTATTTCTTAGCAGCGCCTCATCAGCTTGGCGGCGGTGTTCATCCCTGATATACCCGTCCAATGCAGCAATCGCAGCAGCATCGTCAAGGTAACCAACACCTGGCGTGATATCTGGAATTAAATCTGCTGGCCAAACTAAATATGCAAGCGCTCCTGCAATAGCAATCCTTGTTGTGAGGGAGGTCTTGCTATCCATCATGCAGAAGTAAAGAGCTACCGCATCTGGAATGAATGGGACCTTCCCAGCGATTTTCCTGACCTTCTTCCAGAAGCCCTGCTCGTCAAATTCATCTGGCGCTTCTTTCTTTAGGCTCTTGAGGTACAAAAGATGTTTCCCCTTTTCTTTAAGCGTTTCAATAGTCCAACAATTGAGCTCGCCGACGCCAATCATCTCGCCAGGATCAGCGTTGTCGGGATCGAATGCAGTCAGAAGGACGCTATCTAACTCCAATGACAACTGACTAGCTGTGTCCTTACGTAACTCATCCCACTCCTCGGGGTTTATGAGATCGATTTTGTTAAGACAAACCACGAATGGCTTTTCGGTTTTCTGAATCAACCGAAGATTCTCCATTTCCTGGTCGCCAATGCCTCCATCAGCATTCACGACATTCACAATCAAATCGAGATCCTTCAAGGCATCTTGGGCAATCTCGCTGACTTCGGCATTGACGTCGCCCAGGCCGGGGAGATCTCCCACAATCACATTATCTAGTTCTGGGTGACGAAAGAACTTCGTCTTCTTGGTTGAGCCAGGGAGTGGGTCAATGTCACCAACGTCAATGCCAAACAATTTCGTAATCGCCGTACTCTTGCCAGAGGACACAGTACCAACGAATCCAAGTACTAATTTCTCGTTATGGGTTTCTTCCATTTTTCTGATGTGATGGTGGGGTTAACTAAGGCCAATGCGTTTCATGACCGCATGGATTTGTTTCCTGGTTAATTTCTTCTCTGTGGATTCCAGGCATTCAAAGCCCCGAGAAAACAGCTCATGAATCTCTCGGTTGAACAAAATCTGATGATCTCGATTTGATATCGCTCCTTGTATTTTCTTAAACACTTTTGCGGCAGAATCCCATTCGTCTATCTCCCTGGGGTTAATTGATCCGGCAATGAAACTCTGCTTTGAGCAGCCAAGTTGGCGGCGAATATCATCAGCAAAGGAGTCACGGTTGCCACGTATCGTGTCCATCTTGTTCAAAACAACGATAACTGGAACATTCCACCTTGCAAGCTCCGCCAATGTTTCACTTTGGGTAACCGTTACCTGTTGGGAGCTAACGAGAAAAACCACGGCATCAGCCTTTGTCGCGAATTCCATTGCATCGCTTGACCATTTCGGATTCTTAGAATCTTCAAGTCCAGGTGTATCAAACAGAATTAGATTCTCCGTCAGCTGGAACCCCTTTACTTTCGAAGTGCTCCCAGGAACTGGAGAAACCTTAGTAACCTTAGTTCCAAACAGTGCGTTAATGGTCGCGGATTTCCCAGAGCTAACCCGCCCAATCAGCGCCACACGACGCTCATTATTCTTTGCCGACCTTTGCTTTGATCCACGCCGATGTGACTTGCGATGGCCTGGGTCATATTTTTGACGAAAGCCGAACACTTGAGCAACGGCAAGTCGTGCACGTGGAATATCTGTTCCACGCCGAAAAAAGCCAAGAGTAAAATAGGAGACAACTTCGTGGAGGAGATAGAAGCTCTCATCGTCTTCAAGCTCAAGCTCCGCACGCAAATCCTCAAGGGATAGTTCTCTTCCGGAGTTCATGTCTGCAAGAACGCGTAGCTGTTTCGATGTCGGGATTTTCTTTTCCGCTAATGCATCCAACAATTCTTGGATAACGTTTAGCGCAATCGCAGCCTCCATGGAGGCAATCGTGCTGCCACCGTCGATTTCATAATACTCCACAATATCGTCGAGCACTTCTCGATACTCGACTTTCCCGCCGTACCTCCAAAGGTTACCTACCTTGGTTGATGCTAAATTGCGGATGTCGTCTTCCGCTTGATCGGCTAGCTCAAGCTTGGTTAATCTTTCAACAGAGTCGTCCCACTCGAGGACCTGAGATAGCTTCATCAAGTCTCTTTTTAGTGCTCTTCGAAGCAAAGATTTTAGCTGGAGGGTTCCCACCTTTTTTATTCCACTAGATAGTCATTCATGGCAGAGCCAAGCTCAAGCAAAGGCAAGACTGGTTTTCCGAATTCGCTTTGGCAACTCCGATATGAATTGAAGCTTTTCATAAGCGCCGGGCCGGCTGCTGCGGTACCGTCCAATCTTGCCCTTGTGCCGCACCCAAACCATTAAGGACTCACAGAAGTCTTCCTCGACTGTTTCGCCAGAGTTTGCGTATGGTGTGATGAAGTCTTCCTCGCAATACTCATACGGTGTGGGTTCGTGTTGTGGTGCGCAGAAGACCTTCCGCCACTGGGCTTTGGTAACCAATCCTGGATGGTGATCAAGCAAGACGTGCCCAAACTCGTGGCGAAGTGTGTCGCGAAGGGAACAGTACGGGCCAAACGCCGCGGCAGTGCTTACGGCAGGGACCGTAATGGCGTGTCCATCGTAATGGCCATGTTCAAAGTAGTTCCATGGAGCGAAGGACAGTTGGACATCGGTCTCGTGGAGTTCCTCGGTATACAAGCCAAGGTTTTGAAACTCACGGCATACATCCGTTGTTGCTGACTGCAGTGAGGATATTGAAGTGATAATTTTCATGTTCCGAAGTGTAGGGGAATCTCTACTAAATGGTTCTTTGAATTGGGTGTCAATTAAACTAATTTTGATTTATTCATTTTCCTTGTCTTCTCCACTTGCAGTTGCAACCGTTCCAACAACCGCAACGCCAGCGGTGATTCCAATGAAGCCGTGCCGGCCACCCAAAATGACCGCCAAGGCCCCCATGATTACTACTGAACATCCACCTGTTCCTGTATTCATGATGTTCCACTCCTGGAAATCAAGCTTACCCAATAACGGCATGGCACTTGGAATCAACTTCTGCCCAATCTGGGCGGACATGGAAGGCATCGACTTCCTTTGCGGAGCATCGACTTCGTTAGCTTCCAAACTGCGGATCGCTGAATCGTGCAGAAACTCTTGCTTGGATTCTCCGTGCCAATTACGGTGAATCGATATGAAGCGCCCACCAATCCCCCCATCTTTCCTTCACCTTGCGGGATCCGAAGCTGGCGAAAGAAAGGCACTACTAATTCACGGGGTTCTTTCCAGCGCAGAAAAGATGCGGCCAATTGCTGATGCTCTTGTTCGTGCCGGTACGTGTGATTCCGTCTGGGCATACCACTCGTGGGCCTACAGGGGTCATGTTTCGCAATCAACGACATCCACACCATCTGTCCCAACTACTCCCCCTTCTCTCAAGGAACTGCTTGACGGCGTTGGCCGGCAGCTTTCAAAAAAAGCCGCAATCATTGCGGAAACTCCATCGCACGCGATTGAAGGCGCTGGACAAGAAATCGCGGGATTACTCGCGCTCCTTGGCTGGGAAAATGTCACTCTTGTGGGCCACAGTTTAGGTGGCCTCGTTGCCCGATGCGCCGTTGAGGCTTATGGTGCCGAAAAGCAAGTTGGCGTTGTAGTTAGCCTAGGAACGCCCCACTGGCTCTGGAGCAAACCGCACTCCCCAGAGGATTGGCAGGAAACTCCCGTTGATGGTGTTCGATATCTTCAAGTCGTGGGCAACGATGATTGGGTCGTATACCGAAAGGGATGGGGCGATTTCACGCCAGATGACACGGAGTACAGAGGAATCGTGAAAGTTCTTCACCGCGATCTAGATCATGGGACTATTCGTAGCGACTTTGGGAACAGCTTTATCCCGGAACTTATTTCAGCCGTCAGGGATACTCCATCACTTTGGAGAAAGGAACACCTTGTCCTCACGGATTGCGATTCGGATGTTCCAACCCTCACCATTAAAGAAGATGGATTCGACTACCCAGGGTCAAAAGCCCTTGAGGGATTTTCTGGGCGATGGGTCCAGCTTGAAACGAACTAGGGCTGCTGACCATCCCCTCTGGATTCTAGAACCAGAGGGGGCTAGTTAGTTCTAGATGGGGATTTATGCAGCTTCATAAATCATGTCGAACTCCGCCACTTCGATTTCCATCTCGTCAACATATTCATCGATCTCTGCGTCGAGAGCGTTGAAAGCAAGGTGGAGAACATAGGCATCATCAAGCAGTCCTACCCCAGGGATAAAATCTGGGATCAAGTCGAACGGCATGATGAAGTAGGCAAGAGAGCCCGCAGCGAAAGCAACGATGCGCCAAGTTGGGGCCCAATCCCCATTCCACCAGTCAACAAGCATCCAGTAGAGTATTTTCGCCCTTTGCAGCATCAGTCGGATCCAGCCAGTGCCACGCTCAACGAGTTCGTCGTACTTGCCTCCGAACTTGTCCAGCACGTCGCCAACGCCACTTTCATCCATGCTGCTTGCGGCAGACTCTAGCTGGCGTTGAAGTTTGTTTTTCTGTGTTGTCGTTATGCTTTTCATTTTTCCGTATTTGTCTGTTTGTTTCTGAGTAGATTTAAACTCACGATTATCCGCCCCGCGTTTTTTGGAGGAGGATGGTGCCGCTCTTGGGATGCATGATCATCGACTGCACCGTGTTCTCATTCATTACGGGTGATCGAGATACTGGGGCAAGGGCGGCTACAAGCGATTTCGGTTTGCAGCGTTCAGCGGCGTTCTCCACAGAATGCAAACGTGGAAGCGAGTCAGTAATGTAGTCCTCCCCGTCTTCTTCCCATTCGTCGTCCTCGAAATCTTCGTCATCTAGAAAGTGGTTCGTAATGCCGAATGGTTCGCCCTGAAATTCGTAGCAGCCATTTGTAGAGCTTGGCATGAGTTCAACAACGGCAGCTTCTCCCCTCTTGGCTCCAACGATTTGGACGAAGCAGGGGAAGGGCGTCGAGGATTGTTCCAAAACTTCGAGAGCCTCTTCATATGTGTGGCAAGATTCAAAAACCTCACGTAGTAAGAAAGTGGCGCTGGTAAAAGTAGGAAGGGCAAGGATCGATGGACCCTGCGTGGCTGGCGCTTGATTAAGGGAAAGACTGAATCTCCCCTTTGCACATCCTGACACCACTCCCACACAACCCGGCACACTGACCGCGGTGTAAGGCCCGGCCGGAGCGCCAACGAAATCAATGAGAATCGAACTATTGCGCATGCCCTCAAGCGGCCAGTCTAAATTCCTGGCGTGCAGCATGCCCCATCGTGGTTTCTGAAACGCAACACTCGTGCACAAGCCGGAATACCCGACTAGCCGCCCCGCACGCCGAGAAACGGAAATGATCTCATACATGAGATTACTCACCGCAACCGAACTCGTGTCGCCAATAGCCCAGTCGCTCCAGGCACTGATGTCATCCCGATAGTTTCCGTACACCGCACACTCACTGTAGATGAAAACGATGACCCTATCCAGTCCACTGAAGCTGCCGGTGATGAAGAATTTACAGCATTAATCCTCGAAAACTTGAAAACAGCTGGCGTCCAGCAAGCACACAAAGAAGACAAAATCAACTTCTCTACAGTTGCTCCATGGGCAGGGCATTTCATCTGCGGTGAAGGACGCTATTCCGAAGGCGACGATGAAGCCGCCAATGAATTAAGAGCTGCCATATTTATTGGTCCTGAATTTGGAACAGTTTCTCGCCCTGACTTAGTAGCTGCGGCAAAAGAAGCCGCCGAAGCAGGGTTTGATGTTTTAGTGGCTTGCGCCTTTAACTACGAAGCACATACCACGGAATTCAGCAGCCTTGGAGCCTTACCGGTCTTAAAAGCTCGAATGAATGCCGACCTACACATGGCCGATGACCTGAAGAATACAGGCAAAGGTAATTTGTTTGTCATCTTTGGCGAACCTGACATTGACATCCTTGATGCTGAAGACGGGAAAATTGCCGTGAAGATAAATGGTGTAGATGTCTTCCACCCTAACTCCGGTGAAGTGCGTAGTGATGGCGCTGATGGGATTGCTTGCTGGTTTGTGGACACAGACTACAACGAAGAAAGCTTCTTTGTCCGCCAGGCGTATTTCTTAGGCGCCAATGATCCTTACAAAGCACTCAAGACTACGCTCAAGGCTGAGATAAATACAGATGCCTGGGAGACACTCCACAGCGACACTTCCCAGCCATTCTCTAAACCTGAATCTGGTCGAATTGCTGTAAAAGTAATTAACCACCTCGGAGATGAGGTCATGAAAATCTTCCGTGTGGATTAATGGAATTCAGAATCTCTGATACTTTTACGACCAGCCTAGCCAAGCTAGGCGGTGATGAGCAGAAGGCTGTAAAGACAGCGGCCTTTGATATGCAATTGAACCCTACTAATCCTGGGCTTAAGTTTCACAAACTCACCAAGACCAAGGATAAAAAATTCTGCTCTGTTAGGGTCAGCCGTGATATTAGAGTTATTGTTCATCGAACAAATTCATGTTTTTTACTTTGCTATGTAGACCATCACGACCAGGCTTACCGCTGGGCTGAGCGCCGCAAACTTGAACGACACCCTAAAACTGGTGCTGCTCAATTAGTAGAAGTTAGAGAAACAATTCGGGAGATAGAAGTCCCGGTTTATGTTGATGCAGAACCTACCGTCGCTGAAGAAACATCTAAACCACTGCTCTTCCCGCATGTTAATTCTGATGAACTTCTGGCATACGGAGTGCCGGAAGAGTGGATTGCAGACGCATTAACTGCGACTGAAGACACCCTTTTTGCGCTTACTGACCATCTCCCCTCCAAGGCATCCGAAGCTCTCTTAGAACTGGCCACAGGGGGGGCCCCTGAGAAACCTACTCAGATTAGTGTAGATGACGACCCGTTTGAGCACCCTGATGCACAACGCCGTTTCCGTCGGATGGAAGATCGAGAGGAACTTCAAACGGCTCTTGATTATCCTTGGGAGAAGTGGGCTGTGTTCCTTCACCCAGCTCAACGGAGTGTAGTTGAAAGAGCTTTTAATGGCCCCGCAAGAGTTGCAGGGTCAGCTGGAACGGGGAAAACTGTTGTAGCGCTACATCGAGCGGTGTTTCTTGCTCGTCAACACCCTGAGGCGAACATTCTTGTTACGACGTTTTCGCTGCCACTAGCGAAGGCACTACGACTAAAACTTGGGCAACTCATTGGCGACAATCAATCTCTTTCAGTGCGAATCACCGTGCGTGCCATCAATGAGGTGGGGATTGAGTTATATGAATCTCAATTTGGCAAACCAACAATACCTACTCGGAAAATGGTTGCCCAAATGCTGAAAGATGCTGCGGCAACAATTGAAGATCATCCTTTTTCGGCAGCTTTTATTCAAGCGGAGTGGTTTGATGTTGTAGACGCTTGGCAACTCCACACTTGGGAGGCCTATAAATCTGTTCCTAGATTGGGACGCAAGACCAGACTAGGAGAGAAACAGAGAGCTGTCATCTGGCAGGTTTTTGAACAAGTTCGTCAATCAATGCACGACAAGGGGTTAACGACTCAATCCATGGTCTTTTCGACTGTCTCGGAGTCATTGCCTGGCTCAAACACAACACCGTTTGAATTTGCTGTTGTTGATGAAGCTCAAGATATAAATGTAGCTCAACTTCGATTCCTGGCAGCTCTTTCTGCTAACAAGCAGGATGGCCTTTTCTTTGCTGGTGATTTGGGCCAGCGCATCTTTCAAACGCCTTTTTCCTGGAAGGCGTTGGGCGTCGACATTCGTGGTCGTTCGCAAACATTGCGAATTAACTACAGAACATCGCATCAAATCCGACGTATGGCCGACTTGCTACTTCCCCCAGAACTAGCAGATGTCGATGGGAATTCTGAGCAGCGCAATAGGACAGTTTCAGCATTCAATGGGCCCGAGCCTGTCGTAGAAATATTGAATTCTATCGGCCAAGAAAATGGAGTCGTTGCAGATTGGCTTAAATCGCTAGGATCTTCTGGAATTAAGCCCGAAGAAATTGCACTATTCGTCCGCTCTGAAGATCAGTTCCCAAGAGCAAAAGCAGCCATTAAAGAAGCCAACTTAAAGTCCAGCACTCCGAGACTAGGCATTAAGTTGGAGTCGGGTAAAGTCGCAATTATGTCAATGCATCTTGCCAAAGGCCTTGAATTTAAAGCTGTAGGCGTCATCGCCTGTGACGACGAGATTGTGCCACTCCAGTCACGTATGGAGTCCGTTGCCGACCAGGCAGACCTTGAGGATGTCTACAACACGGAGCGTTATTTGCTTTATGTGGCCTGCACAAGAGCAAGAGATGTATTACTGGTAACCGGCGTTGACCCTGCGTCTGAGTTCCTTGAGGATTTAATGTTAACTGGTGTTTCTTGAGAATACTGACGCACAAAAGTAATTTACGGGAAAGATACATCTAACCCCTAAAGCATCCACGAGGAGTCACTAGCAGACTTGACTTAGTAGCCTCCACATAAGATTGCACCGCATCCAGGGGGAAAAGGTGCTCCTTGTAACCTTTATACAAATACGAAATGACATCATGGAGATCCTGGTAGGTCTGCCCCACTGACTTATCATCGTAATGATCATGGCTGAAACTATTCCTTTGCTAGGATTGGGTTTTTTCTTGAGGAGCTTTCCATCGAGATTTAACGAGGCCTCCTAAGTAAAACACATGCAATTGCGTAAAAAATACCTAGTCGGGGGGGAATATCAGGATTTGAATTATTCATTACAAAAAGTAACCATTCGAACCGGCTTATTTCATACCCCACCCACAACCAAACCCTAGTGGCGTCCCCGAGAGGATTCGAACACCCGACCCCCGCTTTAGGAAAGCGATGCTCTATCCAGCTGAGCTACGGGGACAACCTGAACTCAGGCAAATCTTAGCGTGGCTGCGCAGCGGTTCGCTATCTGGCGG
>Ga0233448_1003010_pt1 | contig 10953 bp, 11 predicted proteins | sample SI_124_October20_2_FD_183015 | JGI IMG/M metagenome (GOLD analysis project Ga0233448, IMG submission 183015) | Seawater microbial communities from Saanich Inlet, British Columbia, Canada - SI_124_October2016_150_MG | ecosystem: Environmental > Aquatic > Marine > Inlet | place: Canada: British... | reverse complement strand
CCAGTTCGGGTATCCCAGTCCGCTCTCGAAAAACCACAGCTAATGAAAATGAGTGGTACCTGGATTCAAGTTTTCGATCCTTTATTCCCCAAACCCTAGGCTTAAATGAATATCTGGCAGCTCACATGCTTAAAGAGAACCTGAAGATATTTCGCAATACAGAATTCTCTGATGAGATCGACTCCTTACTGCAGAAGATCGAACAGATCGTACCAGAGGATGTCTTCCTTGAAACAGAGGAATCTGATCCAGAGAATCTTTTTGAAAATTATACTGCCGGGCTCTTTGATTACTCAGGTTATGATGAAACCATCAGTCGCATCATTGATGGGATTTTGCATCTGAGGAAATGTCTTGTTTCCTATCAAAGTGCCTATGAGAAAAAAAATAAAAATTTCTATGCGGAACCCAGGCGCATCGTGTATTTCCGGGGTGGGCTGTATGTGATCATCTATATTCGCAGGTTTGAAAAATTCCGTCTACTGGCCATACAACGCATCAAACACTTTGAAGTCCTGGAGGAGGTACATCCCGAAGAACCCCGTTTTGACCCCACCCTTTTCTGGAAGAACAAGTTTGGCTTATTCAGCGCGAACTCCTGCCATGTGAAGGTCGAATTCTCATCCTCAGCCAGAATGCATATAGAGGGCCGTCACTGGCACCCATCCCAATCATTTTCTGAAGGCAAAAAAGGTAGTCTCATACTGGAGATGGATGTGGGTCTGAGTCCCGAACTCACCAGTTGGATTTTCAGTTGGAATGAATATGCCAAGGTTTTAGAACCACCTGAACTCTTTAAAAAAATATCCAGAAAAATTGATAAACTAAGAAAAATCTATCCGACGACATAATTTGACGCTTTAACCTCTAGCTTGTTGCTCAACAATAGGGAGGAATTTAAGCGTGCAGCGAAAACCACATCAAGCATTAATCAAGATTGGTAAATATCTCAACACCCATGAGGGTGTCAATCACCTGGCAGGTCCAAAAGGTGCCCAACATCATCGTAAAACCATGCGCTGTGTAGACACATTCAGGCAATGCGAGTATTTTAAATCATTGAACCTTTCTGTAGTTGAGGTTCTGGTGCTTGCCAGCATTTGGCATGAAGTCATCAATGAAAGCCCCGGAGTTTTTACATCTCTGAATGTTCTGAGTAATCTTTTGTCTGAAGATGCGAATCCAGTTGATCACCTGGATATCATTATTGGCTTATTGGAAAAACAGATGCTGTTTACAGCCAAGAAGCGGATCATGCGTGCTGGAACAATCCATGAACCGATCAAGAGAATTCGATATACAAAGCGATCCCTGTTAGATGAAAACATCCTCCTGCACCATAACCTGATAAACATTTTGATGGATGAGCCTGAAGATGTGGATCAAAAAAAGGACTTACCCTTTACATCAAATAAGGAATTTCTTTCTGATTGGTTTGCCTACACAACCAAATTGAGTGAAATGCGCTATTATGACTTTAAAGAAATCCGTTTTAATGAAGAGATGGATGGTGCTTGTGCTAATGATGTACTGGAAATCCTCAACTGGAAAGATCGACTAGAGTCAAGAACGGCAATTACTGAGGATGTTTTTCCTCTGCAGGATATTGCCGAAGAGTATGGTTTAGATGATAACGAAACGACCATGCTAATCTATTTAGTCAAGGAAGAGTTGGACGGAAGTAGCGTGGATATCGATGAGCTGCTCAAGTTGGTGAGCCAGGATCAGCATTCTCTATATCAGAATCGCCAATACCTGAGTGCTGAAGCCTCCCTAGTACGGAATGGTATCATTGAACTGACAGAAAACATGTCTCTCATGAGCAGGGGCACCGAGGTTAGAGCCACACCTGATATCATGAAACAAATTATCCTGGATACTCCTATTAATGATGATGAGCGCCTGGAGCAGATTCTTAAGGGCAATGATATCTTCACTTTGCTTGATCCAAATTATACAATGGATGACCTAATTTTAGCTCCTGAGCTAAAGCAAACCATGCTCACATCCATCAGTCGCTATAGTCAAAATGTTGATTCTGTCTTAGAGAAATGGGGTTTGTATGATGGCTCCATGGATGTGGTTGGCTTGGTTAAAAAGAAGACTGAACCCGGGTTACTCATGCTGCTGCATGGTCCCTCAGGTACTGGTAAAACATTTGCGTCGGGGGCTATCGCTAGGCATTTGGGTAAGAAGCTGCTTGTGACTGATATCTCCCGGCTGCAATCAAAATGGGTTGGGGATAGTGAGAAAAACATACAGCGTCTGTTTACGATCTTCGAACGAATTGTTCGGCGAGTTGATAACCCTCCGGTGCTGCTGCTTAACGAAGCAGACCAATTTCTATCGACCCGTCTCACAGAAACCAATACTAGCGTAGATCAGATGCGGAATGGGATGCAGAATCTATTCCTGGAAGGATTTGAACGCCTAAAGGGTGTTATGATCGCAACAACAAACCTTCATGAGAATATGGACTCTGCATTTAGCCGACGCTTCCACCTGAAATTGGAGCTCCCCATACCCGCTAAAACCGAGCGAGTGAACTTATGGGAACTTCACCTCCCCCCTGGCATCCCGCGAGCTTCTGATGTGAATACTGAAACCCTGGCTAACACCTACGCAATATCAGGTGGACAGATTAAAATTATTGTCCAGAATGCAGCAACAGAGGTGGCTACTCGGAAAGGGAAAACACGGGTATTAAAGCAAGATGATCTGGTGAAATACTGCAATATTGAAATTGGGAATGGAACCATAAAACAAGGGCATCCCATGGGATTCGCCGTAGCATAAAGGAAATACATGGAAAACGATATTAGAGAATTAGGCGAATTAGACCTGAACAAACTCATCCTTGTAGTGGCTGAGGAGATTGAGGATGAAGAGTTAAGAGCGATGGTCTTTTCTCCTGGCGTACATTTCGTTACGAATCCCATGCCAGAGAGAATTCGGCTCTGTTTTGAAGCAATGATCATTGCACACTGGGGTTTTTCTAAGGAGGTGCTGACATTCGTTCTGATGCTGCTCGACCATGAGTGGAATGAATACAAGAAGACCAAACCGATTTACGCTAAGGACTTACAGAATTGTATGACCGAGGATAATTTGAATTCAGAATTGGAAAAATAATGCTTAAATGGCAAGATGCAGGAAAAGTTTCTCCTGAACGTGATGGTTTTTATTTATTAAAGCTTGAACTACCAAAATACGGTGAAAATTGGGATGGGCCGGGTGATCAGCCCTGCGTGTATCCTATTTGCTTAGAACTTGTTTGGCTAGATTATGACGACGAAGGTAACGCTCAAGTAGATGCAGATTTAGAAGGTACCTATGGAGATGGAGTTGGTTGGGGTGAAGTAATGGAATGGATTGCTATTGAAGATTATGTAGATTTTTCAACACCGGATTCATAAATACTTTTTTACAGACAAAACTTAGTCACCATCAGATAATATCGCGGTCATTACAATTAACTTCTTGTCTTATTTTCTACTTGATCATGAGTGGAATGAATGCAAAAAGGGCGAGCCACAATACCAGAATGACAATTACGCATTGGAGTCCTTACAGTCCTTGAATCCACTATTGATGAGGTTCTGCTTTAGCTTGATAGTCCCCGTAGGACCTTCACGATTCCGACAAATATGAAGGTTGAAAGGACGATATTTACGATCCCTCTTACCTGGGATCAAGCAAAGTTCTGCATCTGGTATCCTTCCGAAATCTTGCAGGAATTGTAGCGATTGGCAGTCATTTGTGACATCAGTATCGTTGGGGTCATACTCATCTGAGAATTCAGATATGAGTAGGATTGACACGTTCAACTCCTCTGATATCTTTTTTATCGATTGACTGATATTTTGGCAATAACGAGCCTTATTCTTATGCTGTTTTTTGCATAAAATGAATTGAAGATTGTCAATCACGAGCAGATCAATTTTCGATTTCTTCATCATCTTTAGCGCTTGCCTGCGAAAAACTTTGATAGTTAGGGGACGAGCATCATCGATATACATTTCCGTCTCAACCAGATCTCTGCTGGCTGTACTCAAATCTGGCCACCGTTCGCTAGGCAATCTACCAGATCGCATGAGATGAAGATCAACGTCAGCCACAATACTCAGCAGAACACCTGTAAAATATGAGCTGGATACGCTCAGCGAGAAATACCCAATTGATCGATTATTCCGAATGGATAACTCTGCTATGATTGAAGCCCCAAGAGCGGTGGTCCAGTATTTTTCAGGAACAGAGATGATAGAAAATCGGGGGGCATGTTTACCAACAAGCAACTGATTAAGGAATGTATAACCTGATTCCGGACTAATCCCAAATATTGGATCATTCTGAAGATTGTCCATGTCAAAAAAGAATTGGTCTAAAGCTCCTTTCACATGTGTAATCGTTTTTGGAGGCTTGCGTTTTGGTTCGCGCTTATTTCCCATGTTATGATTCTCCTAGTCTGGGTCCATAACATCGGTTTTAAAGAGACATTGAGTGTCGTTATCGATAGTTAATTCGGTTGAACGTTTCCTGGAAATCCTTCTTCAAGCTTACACTATTCTAATTACATATGACAAATACTTGACCGGCGGTCAACTTTTTGACGTATGTAATTGAGATAGCTTGAGAATTAGTTGAAGAACAGGTTTCTGAATTACCATTAGTGTTGCTTAATCAGGTCCAAACTCTTCCCAAAATTTTCTTACCGTCTTAGCTGAAACACCAAGCATCCTTGCAGCCTCGCTAGGATTGAGTTCAGCATTATTAATGGCTCGCAACATTAGTTGTTTCTTCACTTTGCTTAAAAATGCTGGCATATCAAATCCGTCCTCGGGTTCCGGTAATGCAGAGTAGAGATCCAGGGAATGATCAGTGTGTGGGAGAATGAGGTCCTCCGCATGTAATGTCTCTGACAAGCAAAATAATTCTGATTTTCTAATAGCTTCACGAAGTTGCCGAACATTTCCAGGCCAATCATATGAAGAAAGACGTTTGTAGGCTCCCGGTGAAAGTTGCTTGCTACAAAACAAAGGGATGTCTTCGAGTCTTGCACGTAATGGAGGAATGACTATTTCCTCTAGATTCATGTTGGCAAATTGCTTTTTCAAGCTGGGTAGTATGTGTTTTCCTTTGTTGTCCAGCTCAATATCAAGAAATATCCGAGTATCTATCTTCTCGGTCATATCCCCACCTATTCGCTGAATGCTTCCATCAAACATGACCTTTTTTATTTGTTGTATGTTTCCAGAAGTTAATTGACTGATTGACTCCAAAAATACGGAACCCGTGTTCGCATTCTCAAACAAGCCAGGACGACGATTTGACATTGATCCTTTCACAACACCCTTCTCATGCCCAAATAGTTCAACTTCCATGGAGAATTTATGGTGTATATCACAATTAGAATGTAAAAATCTATTTGAAGATCGTTTGCTTAAAAGATGAATGAACTTGGCAAATTGTTGTTTCTCTGTACCAACCTCACCAGTTATCAAGATATGCGAGTTCGTTGCAGCAATTTTAACAGCTCTTTCTATAGCTGAATTTATAGCTTCACTTTGACCTATTATACCTGCTTCTGACTTAGTCTTCATCGTGTGTGTGAATATCTAGATTGAATCCTACTTAAGGGATAGCATCATTACGACCCGGTCGCGATATTCGTTACTAATTGGATGCCAATTATTTACCAAAAGGATTAAACTCTGGCTCGGGTAGCTCCTCCCCTAAAAGTGGTGAATACATATCCTTATAATAGTTTATCTTCCGAAAAACCGATTCTTCTTCAATTAAATATACTGTCTTTGCTTTATAAATATGCTCGAGTTCATCAAAAGGCACTATCGCAGCTTCATTACCATTGATATACCCATGGAGAATCAAAAAACATGGAGAAAATCTTGAAGTTGATTGGTACACATTTTTTAGGATTTTTAGCCAAAGACTCTCCTTCTGAGGAATAGTCATTTTTGAATATTTGCTACTATCTATCCCCACAATTTCTGTAGCTTCAATTTTTACGACATAAGTTAATTTGTTGAGATACTGCTGATCTTTCCCGATAGTATACTCAAGATTAGCGATTGTATATACCTCTGGTTTTTTCATAGCTGTGCGACTTTCCTGACTCTCTACACTTAAAGCGATAAATAGAATCAAGATAAATTTGAATTTTTGCATTTTTTTTCCTTAATCATTGTATTGCTAATTGTCTAATTCCTCGGCGAACGAAGAATTATTTAGGTTGATGGCATAAGTAAGAGAGTTGGATTCTATTTATTTGATAATAACCTCCAGCGATAAATTATTAAATAATAGCTCCGCCGAATCATGAGCTAATAAAGGAGCCTAAGCTCCCTTATGCAACAGTGATAAAACTAGTGAATGGATGGTATTAATGAAACAACATTTCGCCACCTGCCTCTGAAGGCTGATTATTGTTTCCGGATCTCTGGCATATCTAATCGCAACCCTCTTACACGTTTAATCGGATTCAGCAGATCAAAAACACTCCCCAGCTTTTCGTCTAACTCGTCTCCACATGTGGGGCATGTTATGTGTCCAGGCCTGGTATGCTTAAGATCACCCTCCATTTTCACTGCGTTCCAGCCACATTTATTGCAGTTGTAGGTCATTGGTTTTATAATTGGCATAAGTAACTCCTCCTGAAAGTAGTTGCCGTTAGTACAGGCAGATATGTGCTGATCAATTAAGTTGGACCGATTACTTTTTGAATCAGCATCTCTGTAACAGACTTGCTACCGATATAGACTGCAACCATGAGTGATCCAGCTCCTGCCAGGCTCAACAACTCCGAATTTCTACTGTGTCTGTAGGTATCAATCGCTGCAGCCCTGTTCTTCTTGTTGCGGATTGATCCTTTTACTTGCCTCCAGGCAGATTCTTCAACAAGCACTTCCTTCCCATGAATCAGGCGCTCTATTAAGCTAACTCCCATCATAGAAGCTGTTTTACCGTAAGTAATTGCCTGAAGTTCATCTGTGAAGCTGTCTTGGTTTGAGAGCCAGAGTTCATAATCATCCTTAAGATGCCCCACTTCGTGTAGGAACCGGTCTCGCGTGATATGAGCCCAGTAGTAGATATGACCAACAAACTTGGCTTTGGTGGCTTCTGAGAGCATTCGTGTGCCCTCGACTACACCAGATCTAATCTCATCATGACTGGCACTAAAGGGGTGAAGGTGGATGGCAATATTTCTTCTATGGGAATCCGGAAAAACTTCACGTATCAGCTGCCGAGCCGTACGAGTAGTAAATATTGTATCCCTTCGACGTTTACGGTGACAATACCTCGAAGCCTTCTCATACTTCTTGTCTTGGATTGAGGATGCGGTAAAAAAGCCAACGCTTGCCAAGACAAATCCGCTGAATATTGATTTAGCCAGATTTCTGTCCCTCCCATCGATCATTAATTTTAGCATTTTCACTCCTATTTTTTTGATGAAATACTAACCCATTGTTAGGGCTCGAACCTTACTGCTTTCCATACTACATATCGCACTATTTTAGGGGAATTTGTCGTGACAATAAGGGGGGGGACTAGACGTAGTTTAAAACACTCGTAAAAAAAAACAGAGACAAAGAGGGGTAAACCCCTACTTTTAGGCATGATTATTTATCTAAGTCTAATATAAACAACATACATGATTTCAGCTTGAAAAATGCCTAATGCATTATTGTAGCAAAATCAGTGACCTTCAAAAGGGGTTTTTGCCAAAATCAGGTGTTTTCGAGCATGTTAGATGGTTTTTAGTGTTCCACATAAGGAACTATACTAAGTATTAGATTATACAGTAGGATAGATACTATAGCAGGAGTTTGCTGGAGGTACTGAATATTTCGGAAATGCGGGAATTCGTTGAGGATATTGCCCCTTAAATCTGGTATCGATCTAAAGCATAATTTCTTTGCCGTCTCGGGTCTATTATTGCTTTTTGAATCCTGGTAGTTTTGCACTCTATTTTTAATATTTGTTGCTCATGGCTTTCATAGAATAGAATCAACTTAAACAAGGTATCCCAAGAAGGTTTTTTTGTCTCTCCATTTTCAATTCGAGATATCACACTTTTTGATATTCCCGTTTCGTTATGAACATCACCTATTGACAATTCCGCATTTTTTCGCATCGCTTTCATGTTGTAGGGTTTTGCTAATACAGATACCTTAGCTAAATGTCTCATTACATCGTTCTGTTTCTCCAGACGCTTTCTGTCCATTCTGCCCATTCTGTTCTGAAGAACCTCAATGAAATGATTGGCCTGCCATAATTCATTGGCAATAACTTCACGATAAAACTCTGAGAGTTCCCACTTCTTTTTCAGTCGTTCAATAGTCTTCTTGCTAGGCATCTCGCCCTCCTTTTCCATGTCGGTGAATGCTTAGTGGGATACCCAGGTCATCAACCTCATCTCCGGTAAAAAACTTAATCGATATCTCACCATCCAAGTCATCACCAGAATATAATCACCATACATTCCGGGCACTTGGCAAAACTTACTAAAACCAAATATTATTTAATACTTTGCTCCTCCAACGCAGTTAGATCAAGAGCGAGGATTACCATTTCACAAGGTACATCAGTTCCCTATCGAGGTATTCCATTGTACTTCCAACGTACATTGATTCCCCCTCTCAGGATCGGAGTGTACCTGTCTTATTGAATTGTGAGACAGTTGAGGTAATCGCTCTGTTATCACCATTTAGGATTCTGTGGAAGAAGCGGTAGTGTGCCCTACCCCTCCTAATAGTCGTTCATGCTAAAGAAGAGGAACGAATCCTCTTCTTGTTTGTGGTCGTACCGTCGCAACTCCGAATGTCACTCTTTGTTAACCAGTTTGCTTATCTCCAGCATCAGAATAATCTTCACTCGATATTACTGAAGTAAACTTCTCATAGTCAATCCTTGCTTGTTTGGCCTGCAATAGTGTTTTTTTATCAGTCAAGCCATCGAGAGTGATCCCGATTTCAGCATACCTATACCCATTACGTTTAATATCAATTAGTGAAAAGCGAGTTCTGCCAATTACTAAAGGAAGCTGTGAACGTTGCATTTTGATTAAATGTTTTTCAAAATGTTTTAGTGAGGTAGGTGGTAATGCGAGTATCACAGGACTTAGCTTGCCTTCCAGTTCGACAAGTAAGAGAAGACGTTGCTTCACTTTACATTGTCCAGGTCCAATTATGGCCTCTGGACATCCAGCGCAATGATCATTTACGGGTTCTGATGATACTGGAGTCCCATCAATGCTACTGCATGTTGGTTGCACCTCATCTTTTTTCCACAATGCTCGGATTTTCTGATGCGCAAAGATAATCCCTGTCAGTTTATTACCTGTAATAGGTACTTCCTCATTACCCTCCTGAAGGTAATTGCTTCCCAGGTCGATGAACATTTTGTGATGTCCTCTGTCATCGTGAGAGATAACAACTCTGGGTATCATAAGCGTATTAGATTCAGGTTGTAGCTCGGTTAATTCATCTTCATAGCTCCACCCCGAGCCTGATAAAGCCTGCCTGACTGCATCAGTTTCGATTAATTGATTTTCCATTATTATTCCTTCCTGGCATTATGCCATATTTATTTCGGCCAATAGCGTGATCGCTTGGCTTGCTTGTTTTTCAGGTACATGATCATTTCGGGAAATACAGTGCTCAGCATATCCGCAATAGGAGCACGCTCCCGATGCTGTGTTGGGATAATACCAAGGTTTAACCATTGCTGATAACTGAGCTTTTAGCTCATACCTGAAGTTTCTCAGGTCTTGAATTGATTTTTGGGTCATATAGAATGGTGTACCCTTTTCATCACCAATCTCTTTTCCCGTAACCTTCCGCTTATACACTTCATGAGCTCGCAAAAAATAGATACCAGCTGAATTCACCAGCATATTGGGCTTCACCCAGATCCCATCAACAAGTAGAAAACCAAATTTTAACGAGTATAAGTATAGCAATATCTGCAGATCGTTCGGGATGGCATACCGGTTGGGTCGCATCTTACTCGACTTGAAGTCTAGTAGCTCGATACTTCCATCGGGGTTTTTGCGGACCTGATCGATTGTCCCGGTAAACAGATATCCAAGAATTTTTACCCTGAACTGTATCTCAGAGAACAGGACCAGCGCATTTTGATTATATGCCTTGCTACGGTAGTTCTCCAGGATCTCCACAGCATTGACTTTTAGGGCTTCGATCTCCTTAGCCATATCTCGTTTCCAGCGGACAGGAATGTGCTCCTCTGGACTAGCATACAGATAGTAATTGAGAGCTTTGGTATACAGAGCCCTCAGATCACCCTTCCATTGCCCTTCATGGAGCCATGCAAGTACGAGGTGAAGCGCACTACCATGGATTGTGCCGGGGTATCTGAAGGCTGGTTCCAGTTTGTCGATATGACGAAACTTGTACATAAGTGGGCATGCTAACCATGATTTTATGGTTGACTGCCTCAGCTCAATAGTATCCAATATCTCTTGTTTAGTCATCGGGGGTTTCCTCTCTTTCATTTTCCGGTGGTTTACTAAATGCATTTTCAGCGAAAACGGCCAATAGCTGCAGACCCATGACGATGAGCGCTTTGATCAATTTCCCGCTCATGACTGCCAACTCACTTGATTCGGGAGCAAATGCTGATGCAGTCCAATGTGCTTTTCCATGATGCTTTGGGGGGGGGATGACTTTAGAGCCTCTGTCACAGCATTGTAAAAGGACCAGAGGGTTCTGGGCTCAAACGCCTCGTGTGAGGGTTGCTTCCATTCCTTTAAAGCGACGGGCATCTGTCTTGGCGACAGGACCTTGTGACCAAAGAGATGACCCAGGGCCCGATAGGCTCCATCCGTACTGATATCGATCTCCTGCATCCTGTGAGCGTCATCAACTACCGAACTGAAGTTGCTCCTGGCTCGAAGAACACCGGTGATGATCATCA
>Ga0233448_1003005_pt1 | contig 10982 bp, 9 predicted proteins | sample SI_124_October20_2_FD_183015 | JGI IMG/M metagenome (GOLD analysis project Ga0233448, IMG submission 183015) | Seawater microbial communities from Saanich Inlet, British Columbia, Canada - SI_124_October2016_150_MG | ecosystem: Environmental > Aquatic > Marine > Inlet | place: Canada: British... | reverse complement strand
TTTAGCACGGATGATAGACGATAAGGTTCGTTGTATGAATATTGCTAAGCAATATGGTGAAGATTATTGGGATGGTGATAGGCGATATGGGTATGGCGGGTATAACTATATACCTGGAAGGTGGAAGCAAGTTGCTGAAGAATTAATTAGTATTTACAATCTTAAATCAGAGTCTAAAGTGCTTGATATAGGTTGCGGGAAAGGCTATTTGATGTATGAAATAAAACTACTTATTCCAGATATTGATATTAGTGGTATAGATTCTTCAGACTATGGCCTTAAGAATGCTAAAGAAGAGATAAAGCCTTTTATTCACAAGCATAAGGCAGAAGTTAAATTGCCCTATAAAGACAAAGAATTTGATTTGGTAATATCCCTGGGAACATTTCATAATCTGAGACTTCTAGAACTTAAAATTGCATTATCAGAAATGGAACGAGTTGGTAAAAAAGGATATTTAATGCTTGAAAGCTATCGTAATGAGAGAGAACTTTTTAACCTCCAGTGTTGGGCTCTTACAGCAGAGTCCTTTTTTGATAAGGATGAGTGGATATGGCTATATAATAATTTCGGATATACGGGTGATTATGAGTTTATTTATTTTGAGTAATGTTGTATCGTTTGAATTTTTATAGAGGGTTATAAATGGTGAAGAAAAAGACAAAAGAAAGTCAATATCAGGTTCTTGTGTCTCATTTAGAGGAAAAAGGTGCCACAGAGTTAGGTATAGCTATAAATTACGAATGGAATGATGATCCTAGGCGATTTCTTTTTATGTTGTCAAGATATAAATTTGCAGCCAAGATGTTAACCGGAAAAAGCAGTGTATTAGAAGTTGGGTGTGGCGATGCATTTGGTGTCAGGATGCTCTTACAGGAAGTTGATAATGTTTGTGCAATTGATTTCGACCCTATATTTATAAATGATGCTAAAAAAAGAATGGATAGTTCTTGGAGTTTTGATTGCAGAGTGCATGATATTCTTAATGGTCCAATGGATGAAAGGTATGATGCGGCAATTTCATTAGATGTTCTTGAACATATTTCTTCTGAGGATGAGGATCAATACATGTTAAACGTGTTGGATTCGATTAATGATAATGGTATTTTTATTATTGGTACGCCAACTATTCAGTCTCAAGAATATGCATCAATAACTAGCAAGGCTGGGCATGTAAATTGTAAAGATGAAAAGGAGTTAAGGAATTTGGTGTCAAAGTTTTTTAGAAATATTTTTATATTTTCGATGAATGATGAAGTAGTGCATACAGGATTTCATCCTATGGCACATTATCTTTTTGCAATTGGTGTAGGAAAAAAATAATGGGTTTAGGTAACTCAAGTATATTTAAAAGCCTGTTAAAGCACTGTCATGAATTTTAAAAAAGTTAGTCAAGAAGTTTTTTATACTGATGACCCTGTTGTGAATATTGGACTTGAAGATATTGAGCGCCTAAAAAAAATATCAAATAATAATAAAAGAAAACGAAGTAGAATATGTGCTCATCCGGAAGAAAAAGATCTTCTGCATGAAATGATAATTGTACATAGAAACGATACCTATGTTCGTCCACATAAACATTTACAGAAATCAGAATCGTTTTATATTATTGAAGGATCGGCTAGTATATTTATCTTCAATGAAGATGGAGATGTATCTCAGGTCATTAAAATGGGTAGTTATTTATCTGGAGATAAATTTTATTGCAGACTGCCAAAAATGTCATACCATACTTTTATAATTACATCAGATATTATTGTTTTCCACGAATGTACAAGTGGCCCATTTAAAAAAAATGAAACCGTTTATGCTCCATGGTCACCAAGTGAAGATAGGCATAATGAAGTAAATAGATTTATGAGTCGACTATCTGCGCTGATCGAGTAATAAATTTATATGGATATTAAACAAGTTGTTATTCTTGGTGCTAGTGGTTTTATAGGTAGTGCAATAAGAGAATTTCTTAAAATACAAGGCATTGCGTCAGAAATTATTGCTATTTCATCATCGGAGGTAGATCTTACTAATTTGAAAGAGGTTTATAGTCTTAAAAAGTATTTTAAGAAGACTACAGCAATATTAATGTGTTCCAATTTAAAAAGAAATGTCGGTGACAATTTGGATACATTCTTAGGCAATATGAGTATGTGTGAAAACTTATGTGTTCTTTTGCAAGACCATCATGTTGGAAGGTTTATTTATTTTAGTTCGGCGGCCGTTTATGGTGAAGAAATTAACAATGTTAATATAACAGAAACAACTAATGTTTACCCTATGACCTACTATGGGATTGCTAAGTACAGTTCAGAGTGTCTATTTAGAAAAGCTATCTCAAGCCATGGAAAAACATCATTCATTATTTTTAGACCTTCTATTGTTTATGGTTCTAATGATAGGAGTAATTCTTATGGACCGTCTGAATTTATCAATTCCAATATTAATTCAAATGAAATAGTGTTATGGGGTGACGGGGAAGAATTAAGAGATTTTATTTATATTAAGGATGTTGCGAAGATTGTAATTAAAATGATATTTAATAAATTTGATGGAATTATTAATCTTTCTAGTGGGTCTAGCCACACCTTTCAGGAAGTTGTTGAGTTAAGCAGCTGTATTTCCAATACCAAAACTCTTGTTAGTTCTCGTAAACGAACAAAAGAAAAAGTGAACCATATTTATAATAATAGCTTGCTTAATCGTTTGCTTCCAAATTACCAGTACACCAGTCTAGAAGAAGGCATGAAAGATACTTTTATTTCTCTTACTAAAAAATGATTTGAAACATGCCTTTGAATAAGATCAGAGGCCAGCCAATTTATAATAATTGGTTTATTACCCCTCAAGGGGGTATATTGAACAGAATGCTATAACGGAGTTGGACACTATGTACAAGCAACTAACCTCTGAAGAGAGGTATTAACGAGAATACCAATGGATTGATAAGGCAGTACTTCCCAAAGGGTACTGACTTTAATAAAATTACAAATTCACAAATTGAATTTGTAATGAACCGACTCAACACTAGGCCTTGAAAAACACGAGGCGGTAAACAACCTGTTGAGTTATTTTTAGGAGAAGCTGTTGATTTACTGACAGCTTAGAAATAATTGCACTTAATATGCGAATTTAAGAGATATTATAATGTCGAATCAGGTTATTACAGTTGAGAGTAGTTTTAGAAGTTTTTCAGATGAGATGGAGATGAGAAGATGCTTAAAAAAAATTACATTAGATGAAGTTGCTTTATTGGTACACATACCGCAGATTCCTCTAGAATTATTGGATTCTGAAACTGCAAAAAATAGAGGGTATCTGGCATATCCTCCTCAAGGGTTACTGTATTTATCTTCTGTATTTAGCTCATTAGGGGTTGAATCGCATATAGTAGATCTAAATTTTTCTACATTACGTGAAGCCCAAAATGATTGTTTAGGTATAGATGAGGCCTGGAAACGCTCCTTAGACAAGGTATTGTCAAAATATAAAACCCCGTTTATTGGTATATCGTATATGTTTGATGTAACATATCCAGCACTTAAAAGTGTTAGTGAGTATATTAGAAGTAAATTTCCTCAAGCAGGGATTGTTGTGGGTGGGGTTGCGGCATCGGCTGATCCTGAGTTGCTTTTAAGAAATCATATTGCTGATCTAGTTTTTTCTCATGAAGGGGAGGAAACAATTGAGCAACTATATCATTATATACAAGATACATCTAGTACCCTGCCTTCAAATTTACATTTTATAGATTCTAAGGGTAAGTTAATTAGTACATTGGACTCTCCTGGCGGAAGAGTTGATTATGACATAAGGCCCGAGTATCGAAAGATAAAAATAGATCAGTATCATGAGGTAGGATCACTTAGTAATTTTTCTCGCATGAACGGCATTGATATACCATTTGCAACCATTTTATCTAGGCGAGGCTGTCGAGCTTATTGCAGTTTTTGTGGTGTTAGAAATTTTAACGGAAAGTCGGTTAGAATCCGTGATACAAATGAAACTGTGGATGAGATGAAATTTTTATATGATGAATATGGTATTAAGCATTTTGATTGGCTGGATGATGATTTATTATTTAACAGAAAAGATGCAGTTAAAATGTTTAGAGAAATAGAAAAAATACTTCCAGATATAACGTGGGCAGCAAATAATGGATTAATTGCTGCTGGTATTGATTCAAATATGATGGATGCAATGAGAGACAGCGGGTGCATAGGGTTCAAAATTGGTTTAGAATCAGGAAATGAGAAGGTATTAAGAGAAGTTCACAAGCCAACAACATTAAGTAATTTTTATAAATTTTCTAAGTTATGCAAGGGTTATCCTGAAATTTTTGTGGCTGTAAATTTTATTTTAGGCTTTCCAGAAGAGAGTTTTTATCAGATGATGGACTCATTCAAAGCTGCACTTAAGGCTAAGCTAGATTGGAATAATTTTTATATGTATCAACCACTTAAGAGTACAGAAATGTATACCATTTTTGGAGGTGTTAGTTCTGATGAAGATGATTACAAGGACGAGTTATTTTTTCAATCTCATGGTAAGGAAAATCAGGGTCCAGAGCCTGTCAAAGATGATATAACATATATTAATCCGATACGAGGCGGATCATTTTCTGAATATTTAAATGATAGTTCAATATATACTGGATACGATATTATTAAAATATCTGAAAACTCTGTGCCAAGTAAATCACAAATGAAAGAAATATGGTTTACATTTAATTGTGTATCAAACTTTCTGAAAATGCCTGCTCTTTATACAGATTCTGAAATACAGTTGGATATCGGCGTTAGTTGGATTGAAGAGCTATCCAAAGCATATCCTAAGGATTTTTCAATGAGTAGCTTGCTTTATTATTTAAAATGGAAGCAATCAAAAACATCTTTAGTGGAATTGGAGGAATTGCGAGAATCTTCATTGGAACAACTTAAAAGTTCTGAATATTGGAAAATGAGAGATCAACAGTTTGGTTTTTCTATGTTTCTTGAGCGAAAAATACCAGAGTTAGATCCTAGGTTTATAAACTTATAGATGTGTTAGATTTTGTAGATTGATGAATGATAATTTAAAAATTTATGCATTGCTTACGGGGAGCGGTATTGGTACCAAGCCTTTACAATCTTTTTTGGACGGGCACCCTAAAATTATTACGATACCAGGCTATCCATTAGTTTATTTTTATCCTCATTGGAAGCATTGGGAAGAGACTCTTAATGAATGGAGTTGGGATAGTATAGTGAAAATATTTACTGAAAGGCATGCATCTGTGATTGATAGTAGATTGATTCCCGGTTTTAATGGATTAACAACTTTAGGAGATAATGGAGATGATCATGTAGAAATAGATAAAGTTAAGTTTATTAAATATTTAAAAGAATATTTACATGGTAAGAAGATTAGCAGTATGACATTTTTATTAGGTGTACATATTATTTATGCAATGGTATCAAACACCAATAAAAATAACTATAAAATTATAATTTTCCACTTACACAATGTTCAATATTTACGATATTTTTTAGACGACTTCCCGGAGGGAAAGGTTATTTCCATGTCAAGAGATCCACGTGCAAATATCGGTGGAAGGATTAAATCTGCGCATAATGTTGATAATGGTAAGTTAAATAAAACTGATGCTATTATTTATCAAAAATATAATTACATTAATGTTTGCAAGTTTTTGTACCATGATACGTATAATATTTTAGATGAAATGAAACCAAGCAATGTAGCAATAGTTGGTCTTGAAAACTTGTATTATAATCTTGAGCAAACAATGCAAAATTTGAGCAATTGGATTGGTATTGAGTTTAATAGTAGCATGTTAATTATGACATTTTCAGGGAAAACATGGTGGGGTGATAAGGTGTATAACATGGGCAGGTTGAATTCTATAAACCCTAGGGTTGTTTCTACAGGCTGGAAGAGCGGTTTATCTTTAATTGAATGGTTTATCATAGAGGGTTTATCATATCAAATAATGACTAATCACGGATATAAGGTGGAAAAATATAAAAAAGATAATATTGTATATAGACTAATTCTTTTTGTATTGATATTACTACCATCTAGCTATGAAATCCAAACAATAAAGTACTATTTTAATCCAAAAAAATATATAGAATTTTTAAAAGCATCTATTAATGAGTCGAATAAAAAAAGCCATTTAAAGGATTATACAATTAATGCTACTTATTTATATAAGTGGTCATATATAGATTTAAAGCTTTGGAAAACGCCAATGTATAAAAGATTTATTATTAATCTGCAAAAAAGCTCGGATTGCAATATAGTTATTTACAATTTATGCAGAGTTAATTATGTTGTATCTGTGCATATTAAATTATTATTTTCAATACTGCTTTATCCAGTTACTTATATAAAAAGAGTCTTTATAATGTACAGAGCTTTATATAGAAGATTTTTTAAACGGTACCACATTCCACCGTTAATCTATTCCATGCCTTTAAAATAATAATATGCATATTATTATTTATGGATTAAAGTATTTGTGAGCATCTATTTAATTGTTTCTATTTTTAGTGTGGTGCAGTCTATATTTGGTGTTGGACTGTTGCTATTTGGAACACCGACACTTTTACTAATTGGCTATTCTTATAGTGAAACTCTTTGGATACTACTTCCTTGTTCGGTAGTTATATCATTAATTCAGACTATAAATAATTATAATTTGATTAATGTAAAAAGGAGAGTTGCGTATTTTTCGATTCCAGCAATGGTTTTAAGTTTAACTCTTGTTGTGCTTTATGATAGTATGATAGACGTAAGTAAGATAGTTGGGGTCTTTTTGTTATTAATTGGTGTGGTAAAATTCTCCCCAAAGCTGCAGGAGTATTTGCGGATTTTTTTAGAAAAGCAAAGTCAATTGTATTATGTGTTTATTGGTCTTGTGCATGGAATATCAAATATGGGCGGAGGGCCTTTATCAATACTTATATCAACTATATATACAGACCAGATTAAAATTCGTGCCAATATAGCTTTTGCCTATTTAATACTTGCGTTATTTCAGTTAATTGTATTGCTTGCCATTAATACAGATGGTTTAAAATATACAAGTATTACCCTAATGTTAACTTCATTGAGTATTTATTTAATTACCATTAAGTATTTTTCTGATAAAGTTGATAACGAGAAATACATATCGTTAATTAATGTGATTATTATAATTTACGGGGTACTGTCTCTAATAAAATAATGAATATTAAAATACTTGCAACTTTGGGCCCTTCCTCCTTAAATAGTGAAACTGTTAAGAAAATGACAGAACAAGGTGTGGGATTATTTAGAATAAATCTTTCACATACTAAATTGGATGATGTTGAAAGTATTATAGAAAGAATTCAATCATGGACAGAGGTGCCCATATGTCTTGATAGTGAAGGCGCACAAATTAGAAATCAAGATATGGCTTCAGAATTTGTTAATTTTAAAAAAGATAATGTCGTTAAAATACACCACTCACCTGTTGTAGGAGATAGTGACAACATCTCATTTACACCTAAAAATGTATCACAACAATTCAAGGTTGGCGATGAAATTAGGGTTGATTTTAATTCTGTGTGTTTGTGTATTACCGAAATACAAGATAAATACTTATTGGCTACCGTTACGAGGGGTGGCAATGTAGGTAGTAATAAAGCTGCTGATACTGATTCAGATATTAAGTTAAGCCCAATTACGTCTAAAGATAAAGAGGCTTTTGAGATAGGCTTAAGAATGGGGATAAATAATTTCTCTTTATCATTTACAAACTCAGCAGAAGATGTATTGCAGGTTAGGGAAATCATTGGTAATAATTCTAATCTTATCTCAAAAATAGAGAGCATTAAGGGTGTATTGAATCTTGGAGAAATATTACCAGTTGTTGATCAAATTTTGATAGATAGGGGTGACTTGTCACGTGAGGTTTCAATCGAAAAAATACCATTCATCCAACGCAGAATAATTTCTTATGCCAGATCAAAGGATACACCCGTATATGTTGCAACAAATTTATTAGAATCTATGATTAAGTCTGCTTCGCCCACTAGGGCAGAAGCTAATGATGTAGCAAGTACATTATTAATGGGTGCAAGTGGGCTAGTGTTAGCTGCTGAGACAGCTATTGGTGATTATCCAGTAGATGCTGTAGAGATGATCAATCTCATAATAAAACAGTATAATAGATGGACTACTGAATCATCTTTTAATGATATTATTTTTCAAGATAGTTAGCTTTGTATAATAATAATTTTAATATTGTGTGGTTAACTGGCATGTCTGGTTCTGGAAAATCCACGCTTGCAACTTATATTGAAGACTTTTGTAAAAAAAGACAGTATAAAGTCTACATAGTTGATGGCGATGAAGTTCGTGATAAAGATGTAGAAAAGTTAGGTTTTGATCGAGAGGATGTACTTAAAAATAATTTACGGATAGCAAAATTATGCTTATCTTTAAAAGATGAAGGGTTTAATATAGTGCTTGTTCCTGTAATAAGTCCATATGAAGAAATACGCGGTAAAGTGAGATTAATATTGGAGCCAAATCTGCATTTAGTCTATGTAAAAGCTGATATTGATTCTTTAAAAAAGAGAGATACAAAAGGACTGTATGCTGCGTCAGATAATGGTCTAATTAATGACCTTATTGGATATTCTGAAGTAAATCCATATGATGAGCCGAGCAATGCAGAGCTTACGATAGAGACAGGTAATCATAAGTCTGTTCAAGAGTCATGTAGGCAATTAAGTAATTATTTTACTAAAGAAATAATTACTTAATTTTCGATTAATAATACCAGAAGATTATTTTTGGAATATGTGCTAAAAAATAAACTATAAATTTATAAGAATGCAAAATTTTACTATAGTAAAAATTATTCACGGAATTATTGCAATACTGCATATGCCATTATTGCTAGTAATTTATGTCATAAGGCCATTTATAGAGATTAAGTTTGGATATCTTTCAACTGGAAGGATTGGTCATTTTGCACAAGACCTAGGTTATGCAATAATAGAAAAAAATAAAAATAAAAATAAAATTACTTTATATTATCTACAAGACATCACTTCTAATGAAGAGCTAAAAGTTATAGCCAAAAGAGAGCTGAATGTTAATCAATACTATAAATATTTTGTGCATGCGTATATTGCTTTAGGCTTACAAAGTCAAATAGTTTCTACTCATAGACATAGAATAGGCGCATGTGGATCTAGGGATGTCACTGGAATAATGTCTTCTTCAACATATGATATTTCATTATTAGATAAAGAAAATAAAATATCTGAGTCGTATATGAAGAAATATGGATGGACTGAAGGGGAAAATTTTGTATGTGTAAATGTTCGTGACAAGGCTTTCTTTAATGAATCGGAAGCTTCAAGTCGTCACATGTATCGTAATTCAAATATAGATGATTTTGAGATTGCGATCAATTATTTGTTGAATCTTGGCTATTGGGTGATTCGAATGGGAAAAAAAGTAGAAAGACCATCTAAGGTAAAACACAAGAAATTTGTTGATTATGGAACGTACGAAAATAGAACGGACTTATTAGATATATGGTTTTATAACACCCCAACAAATTAAGACAACAATCTAAAATTTCTTATTTCGAACGAGTTAAACTAAACCCAACAATTCGGAGTAAAAAACATGAGTAAAAAACGAACAACCTACAGTTCAGCATTTAAAACAAAACTAGTGCTTGAGCTGTTACAAAATGAAAGCAACTCTGGCTGAGATTGCAGCTAAGCATAATATCCTTCCTCAAAACCTAGTGAACTGGAAGAAGGTCTTCCTTGCCAACGCAGAGATTGCCATGGAGCCTTCTAAAGCTGTCAAAGAATATGCCCGAGCGTAGCGACTTAGGATGTTATATATAAGAAATTTTAAAAAGTTGTCAGAGGTTTTGGGGTGGTAAATGATAAATTAAGTTCAAGACTATTACTCAATTTACTGCATTCAGTTTGGGCAATTCCTTGCGTACTTATAATTCGATTGTTACGCCCTATTATTTTGATTCGAATAGGTACTTTGTTTTCAGGAAGAATTGGTCATTTTGCAAAGGATGCTGGAATTCAATGGATTGAAAATAAAACTAATGGTAACGATATTAATATATATTGGCTAGATAAGGATACTTGTAACAAGCAATGGGAAAAGATGGTTAGGCGTAATTTTTTTGTACATGCTTGGGTTGAGTATGTACATGTATGGAATAAGTATATATATGGAGGTGAAAAACATTATAGACCGTCTAGTATAACTGGATCCCGTGATATAAAAGGCTTGTTGGAAAGTAATAATTTTGGGATGCTTAAATTTCTTGAAGATGAGGAAAAAGAAGCTAAGGAGTGGTTAATAAATAAGGGATGGAATGATGGTGAGCCGTTTGTCTGTATACAAGTTAGAGATACTGCTTATTTAGGGTCTGAAGAGTTTCATTTAAATTATGACTGGGACTACCATGACTATCGAAATTCAAATATTAGCACATATATTTTAGCAATAAAATGGCTATTAGAGCAAGGTGTATTTGTTCTGCGCATGGGTAAAAAGGTTAATAAGAAAACCCCATTTAATCATCCAAAGTTTGTGGATTACCCATTTTGTAGTGATAAGAGTGACTTATTAGATATTTGGTTATTTGCAAATTGCAATCTTTGTATTAGTACTGGTAGTGGGCCAGATGCAATTAGTGATATTTATAGAAGACCAGTTGTGTTGTTAAATTATTTACCACTTGTTGATATGTTTTCATGGAGTAGGACTTTGAATCACCCTAAAAATTTAGTTTGGGAAAAGACAGGAGAGTCACTAACATTAAACGAGCACTTGGAGCACAAATTTCACCATACAGAACAATACGAGAATTCTGGTATAAAAATAATTAATTTATCAAAAGAGGAAATTCTTGCTACAGTTGAAGAAGGGTGGAAACGTCTTGAAGGAACTTGGGTTGATACTAA
>Ga0233448_1002987_pt1 | contig 11042 bp, 9 predicted proteins | sample SI_124_October20_2_FD_183015 | JGI IMG/M metagenome (GOLD analysis project Ga0233448, IMG submission 183015) | Seawater microbial communities from Saanich Inlet, British Columbia, Canada - SI_124_October2016_150_MG | ecosystem: Environmental > Aquatic > Marine > Inlet | place: Canada: British... | reverse complement strand
AAACTAACATAAACCTGAAACCAATATTGTCCAGGTTATTTAATTTTCATCCCTAACTTTCTTGCAGGCAATTAGCAATAGTTTTCAAAACTTCGTCCATATCGGAAGGTTTGGTTACATACCCCATTGCGCCTAAACGCAAACATTTCAATACTGTTTTTGGCTCTCCCGCAGCAGTCAACATGATAATGGGTATTTTTGAATATTTTTCATCTTGTTTAATTCTTTTCAGAACATCCACACCATCCATTACAGGCATGGTAATATCTAATAGCAACAAATCAATGTGTTTTTCTGCCAGTGTATCTAAAGCTTCTTGCCCATTGTTGGCAATAGAAACCTGATAACCATTCCTTTTCAGCTTAAGCTCAAGCAAATCACAGTTTTCTTCTATATCATCAACCACAAGAATAGAATTTGAATCACTTTCAGTCATATTGATTTCTCTTAATATTTTGTTTTGTTATTTTAGACTATTATTACTAATGTATGTTTGCCTGACCTCTAAGTAGGTGACCATAATTATATTAATATTTTCACTCAATATTTTCCGCCCTTTGGCACTACTACTCTGACCGAATAGACCTCTATGCAATCAGAGCAGTAACACCAAAGGTCAAAAAATCTTGAGCGAAAATTTTGTTAAGATAATTATGCTCACCTACTTATAACTGAATTCTAACCCATTTTTTAAGAAAACCAAATATTTTAAAAATTATATTCAATGCCTATTCCAAAATTATCTATTCGACTCACTATTTCGATTATTTTCACTATTTTATTGATGATATCTGTTTCTATCATTTCTGTTCAAACACAACTTGGAATTGACAATAATATTGAGCTAATGACCTCATTGGCAGAAAATGGCGACCACTTTAAAAAAAACATTGCCCATTTAAAAGTGGCAAATCAACAACTGACCGAATATCGTAATTATTCAATTCTCTTAATTATTTTATCCTTTATTGTTGCGCTTACATTAATCATCATTCACATTAAAAAAGGCTTACAAGCCATGAATGATATTCACCACTCATTATGGAGCCCGCCTTTTGAATCCTCCATTATTGACTCTGGAGTCTGTAGCGAACTATCAGCTCCTGTCACCATCATCAATGAATTAATACAAGAACATATTGATGTCAAAAAACAGTTAGAACTTGCCGACATACGCCATAAGACCAGCACAAAAAGACACAAAGAACTTATTGAAAACCTTGAAATACTGGTCGCAGAAAGTACAGAAAAACCCATCGAAGAAAGAGATCAGGCACGCAAATCCTGTGAATCTCAGATACTATTTTTATCCAACATGAGTCATGAAATCAGAACACCCCTGACAGCCGTTATAGGTTTTGCAGAATCAATTAAAGACCCAGAATATGATGTCCAACAAAAAAGCACACTGGTTGATGCCATCATTAAAAATGGCAATCATTTATTGCATGTGGTCAATGAAATTCTTGATATGTCAAAAATTGAAATGGGACGCCTTGAATTAGAAAAAATCCCATTTTCCCCCACTCAGTTATTGTATGATCTGGAAACCATCACCACTGCCTTAGCCAGAGAAAAGAAGATCCAACATGAAATCAATTTAAATTTTCCTTTGCCCAGCATCATTCATAGCGACCCAACCCGACTTAAACAAATACTGTTAAATATCACCAGTAATGCGATTAAATTTACTGACACTGGAAAAATTTCGCTAGAATTAAATTACAACGCTAAAGATCAATTGATTGTTTTTTCCATCAAAGATACTGGCATTGGCATGACCCAACAACAAATCGACAAGTTATTCCAGCCATTTTCTCAAGCAGACTCATCTATTGCCCGACATTATGGTGGAAGCGGACTAGGTCTATACATTTCAATTCAGTTAGCAGAAATGTTGGGTGGTACAATTAACGTTGAAAGTAATATAAGTCAGGGTAGCCAATTCAACATCAGTATTGCAACAGGTGCACTTGAAAATTCATCCATTATGATGTCAAAAGCTGAATTGACGACCATTCCAACCAAAGATGTCAATTGTAATGCAAAACCATGTTCTGTCAGTGGGAAAATTTTATTAGCGGAAGACAACCCTGATAATCAGCATTTAATTTCTTTACTGATCAGCAAAACAGGAGCGACACTCAGCATTGTCAATAATGGCAGAGAAGCCGTTGACAAAGCCTTATCTGAAGAATTTGATTTATTGCTAATGGACATTCAAATGCCCATTATGGGTGGATTAGAAGCCACCAAGCTATTGAGAAGTGCCTCTTATAAAAAACCAATTGTCACCTTAACAGCCAATGTTATGACTTCAGAAATTGAGACCTATTTACAGGCTGGTTGCAATGGACACATATCCAAACCTATCAATCGACAACAACTCTATCAGATTATTCACGCCTATCTTCAGTCTGATTCTCCAGACAGTGCAAACAATAAAGCACCGTCACAGCTACCGCAAAAAGAAGGAAAAATTCTCTATGCGGAAGACAATATTGACAATCAGAATATTGTGAGACTCTTACTGAAAAAGAAAAAAATCAAATTGGACATTGTTGAAAATGGCAAACTCGCATTGGATAAAGCCCTTAAAAATGACTATGACCTTATTCTAATGGACATGCAAATGCCAGTCATGAGTGGCACCGAAGCCACTGAAAAATTGCGTTCTTCAGGATACAAAATACCCATTGTTGCATTAACAGCCAATATTCATCAATCCGATATTTCTAAATACAAGGAATCTGGTTGTACAGACTGGTTATCCAAACCGATTGATCGCAAAAAGTTTTTCAAAATCATTGATAGTTTTATCCAACCAACCACCAATTTGAGCATTAATACAGATGAAAGAGCTACATCATCAACTCACAATGAAAAAGACAATAAAATCAAAGACCATTCTGATGACCCTGAAATGCTGGCATTAATCATGAAATTTCTAGGACGTATTCCAAAAACGCTAAAGAATATTGACCTCGCATTATCCACTAAAAATTATGAAGACCTCCAGTTTCATGCACATTCACTGAAAGGCACTGCGGGTAATTTTGAATTTAAAAAATTAAGCCTAATTGCAGGAGAAATTGAAGCACAGCTCAAACAGAACAACACTCAAAGACTAGAAATGAAAACTAAAGAGTTACATGAAACAGCTGAAAAAATTATTGAATTTTATAATAAATAGGGGGATTTATTTATACCTCTTTACAACAAGAGCATACCCCCTCTGATGAGCTAATTTTTAATCATAAAAAATCAACACAATAAGGAACAAGCACGAAATAACTCATCCCAACTCCAAATATGAATCATATAAATTTTCAATTTCTTCCAATGATTCCTCAATCAGTATGGATAAATTTTGAGCAAACATATCCAAAATAATCACCGCATTAACAGAAGAATCTTCTTTGCAGGCAACTTTCAATCGTTTCGCCATGCCTTGATTGATGATTTGCATATTCTCATAAACCGCCACCAGGCCATCCATTTCAAAACTAACTTCTTTGCCTTTTTTAAATTTAAAGTATTGTGATAATAAATAATTTGAAGTTGCCCGATAAATGGTTTCTTCAATTTCAGCTAAAGGCAAATGAAACCGAGCCATGGGTCTGAAAAATGAAGTATGAGGACAACCGCTGGTTGCCATAATCAATCCCATCAAAGAACTGACTGAATTTTGTGCCGTGGTTTTTGCAATGATTTTTCTTGATGGAGTGGTCACCTCAAGATTCACTTCATCAGTGGATTGTACTTGATTAAAATTTTCAACAATATTAAGCAACTGAACAGCCAAAGGACAATTTGCTTGTTGTGCAGTGGTTAATGGACAATTTTTGCATTGATTAAATTCTAATGCTGTCCATTTCGGCAAGTCATCAGGATGTTTAACGACCGTTTGCGCTGTTTTATCATCAATTTTCAATGGAATATTGATTTTTAATCCATTGATAAAATTAAATTGGTAGTCAATTTCGACAATATCACTCATTTAAAACCCTTTATTATTTATACTTTTTATAAAATGCTATCAACTGCTGAGTTGAACCATCATGTTGTCCTGTCATGGTTTCTGAATCAATATCAACCAACACCTGTTTTGCCAGTTGCTTACCCAATTCAACCCCCCACTGATCAAATGAGTTAATCCCCCACAAACAACCTTGTACCGTTATTTTATGTTCATACATTGCAATTAAAGAACCTAAATTACGCGGCGTTAATTGGTCAAATAAAATAGTATTGGTGGGTTTGTTACCTTTAAAAACTTTATGTGGTGACAAATGATTAATACTTGCTTCATCTACCCCTGATGATTCCAATTCTTGCCTAACCTCATCTTTTGTTTTCCCCATCATCAATGCTTCGGTCTGTGCGATACAGTTTGCAGTGAGTATATCGTGATGTTGTTGCAAGTCATGATACGGTTTAACTGGCAAAATAAAATCAGCAGGAATCATATGTGTTCCCTGATGCAATAACTGATAAAACGCATGCTGACCATTGGTTCCAGACTCACCCCAAATAACGGGACAGGTTGAATAATCAATGACTTGACCATCACGATTCACTGATTTACCGTTACTTTCCATTTCCGCTTGTTGTAAATAGGCGGGAAATCGATGTAAATGTTGATCATAAGGTAAAATTGCATGAGATTTGCACTGAAAAAAATGATTATACCAAAAACCCAATAATCCCATAATCACAGGAATATTATTGGCAAAATTGACATTTCTAAAATGCTCATCCATTTGAAAAGCCCCATCAAGCAACTCATCAAACCGATCCATACCGATGTACAACGCAATTGGCAAACCAATCGATGACCACAATGAAAAACGACCACCAACCCAATCCCAAAATTCAAACATATTTTCAGCATCAATACCAAACTCAACCACGGCTTCTGCATTGGTTGATACCGCCACAAAATGATTAACAATGTCAGCATGATTCATTGAACGACAAAGCCATTTTTTTGCACTATTGGCATTGGTCATCGTTTCTTGAGTGGTAAATGTTTTGGAAGCAATGACAAATAAAACGGTTTCCTGGTTGAGCTTTTCAACCACATCGGTTAATTGAGAACCATCAATATTAGAAACAAAATGAATATTCAGCCCATCTTGATTAAATGGTTTTAGTGCTTCTGTTACCATGTATGGACCCAAATCTGATCCACCAATTCCAATATTCACAATGTCTGTAATCGCTTTTCCAGAAAAACCTTTCCAATGTCCATTCCTAACTTTGTCTGTAAAAGTTCGCATACGATCAAGCACGGATTTAATCCCAGGCATTACATCCTGACCATCAACCATCACGGGTCGATCTGACTGATTCCGCAATGCGGTATGTAAAACGGCTCTATTTTCAGTAAAATTGATTTTTTCACCTGAAAACATTTTCTCAATCAATGACTTTAATTCTATTTCTTCGGCAAATTTTAATAATAAATCAATGGTCTCTTGTGTGATGTGGTTTTTTGAATAATCAAATAGAAAGTTGTTAAACTCAATAGAAAATTGATTACAACGAGACGGGTTTTGTGCAAAATGTGTTCGCAAATGAATTTGATTAATGCGACTAAAATGCTCAGTTAACGCATTAAAGGATGGATACTCGGTAAATTGTGTCATTAAATTGTCTCAAAATTTGGATTGTGGGTTTTTTATTAATATTATAGCACGCACATAACAATGAGAATATGATGTCACGAAAACAGGTGTGTAGTCGTCTACATAACTATTTTTGAGGTAAAAAAATAATTCAAAGAGCTTTATGCCCTTAGGGTGCATGTAAGATGGATAGTTTATTTATTGCAAGTTGCCTAAAATGGATATTCCTGATCAATCGATAGATATGGTATTATGGTATCAGGCATTGCATCATATTTTTGATCATCAAACAGCCATTAAGGAATTTCATCGAATTTTAATGATAGCGCTAACAAACCCTACCATTGGTGGAGCCGTTGGAATAAGTATCGGCAGACCCCTCCCTAAAAACCCAGAAGCAACCATGACCCACCTGGTTGCCAGAAAACAAGGTTAATATTATGGATTATTTACCAATATTTTTAGACATTAAAAAACAAAACTGCCTCGTTGTTGGTGGTGGAGAAGTGGCAACACGAAAAGTATCCTTACTGTTAAAAGCCAATGCTCAAGTCAAAGTCATCGCACTTAATATTTCAGCAAAACTTGAAGAATGGAAACAAAACAAGAAAATAGAGGTTTCACTCAGAGAATATAACGAGCAAGACCTTGATGGTGTTTGTCTGGTCATTGCAGCCACAAACAACGCTGAATTAAACCAGTCACTCTCCATGGCGGCAAAAAAACACTTTATTCCTGTTAATGTGGTTGACAACCCTAGCTTATGTAGCTTTATCATGCCATCAATTATTGATCGTTCACCCGTCATCATTGCCACTTCCACAGGAGGTAAATCACCTGTGTTAGCACGCCTAATTCGAGGTCGGTTAGAATCATTAATTCCTGCTGGTTATGGAAAATTAGCTGATTTAGCTGCTAAATTCAGAGATCAGGTCAAGGCCAAATATAAGGATTCCACTTCCAGAAAAGTTTTTTGGGAAAACATATTACAAAGCCGTATTGCAGAACATGTTTTTTCTGGAAACATCGCCACTGCTGAAAATGAATTATCACTGGAATTGCAAAAAACAGATGATTCGACAAATGACCAAGGTGAAGTTTATCTGGTCGGTGGTGGCCCAGGAGACCCTGATTTACTCACATTCAGGGCATTACGCTTGATGCAACAAGCAGATATAGTGTTATATGATCGTTTGGTATCTGAAAAAGTTCTGGAATTGGTCAGACGAGATGCCGAAATGATTTACGTTGGCAAACAAAGAGATCATCATGCGCTTCGCCAGGAAGAAATCAATCAAAAACTGGTTGATCTTGCCAAACAAGGAAAACGAGTATTACGCTTAAAAGGTGGTGACCCTTTTATTTTTGGTCGTGGTGGTGAAGAAATTGATACATTGGCAGAAAATGGCGTTGCATTTCAAGTGGTTCCTGGAATTACTGCCGCATCGGGATGTTCATCGTATGCGGGCATTCCGTTAACCCATCGAGATTATGCCCAGTCTTGTACTTTTGTGACAGGGCATTTACGCGATGGCACCACAAATTTAAACTGGAAAATGCTGACTCACCCTAATCAAACCATTGTATTTTATATGGGACTGGTGAGTTTACCCAACATCTGTCAGCAACTCATTGAACACGGTATGCCATCCTCCATGCCCGCAGCCATTGTTCAGCAAGGCACTACGGAATATCAGCGTGTCTTTACAGGAACACTAGAAACGTTACCCAGCATTGTTGAGACTGAAAAACCCAAACCACCCACACTGATTATTGTTGGCAAGGTGGTTGAATTACAGAGTAAGTTGGCATGGTTCAACCCTTCCAGTTAAATGCTTTCAACACTACTCACCTGCCCTATTGATGGCACTCCATTATCGAGCATTGATAAGCAACTTCAATGCTCACAAGGCCATCATTTTGATATTTCACGGCAAGGTTATATCAATTTATTACCTGTCCAGCATAAAAAGTCTAAAAACCCAGGTGATACCAAAGCCATGCTTGCCGTTAGAACAGCGTTTCTAAATACGGGATTTTATCACCAAATTGCCAACCAATTAAATCAACTTGCCATTGAATATCTACCTGAAAGCCACTCATTTTCTACCCTAGATGCAGGCTGTGGTGAGGGCTATTATTTTGACCATTTCTTCAATTCATTACCACAACAACCCATCTCATCTCAGCCAAATGAATACATTGGTCTAGACATCTCAAAATTTGCCATTGACGCTGCAAGTAGAAGAAATAAAGCAATAACCTGGGTAGTCGGCAGTAACAAAAACCCACCTGTCAAAGCTGAATCTATTGACTTAATATTTTGTACCTTTGGATTTTATCATTTTGCAGGTTTTAAAAAGATTTTAAAACCTGGAGGAATTGTTATTTTGACTGAGGCAGCCCCAAATCATTTAATTCAATTAAGAAAAATCATTTACCCAGAAGTTAAACAATCAACATTACCCGATATCAGTCAAGCAACTGAAATGGGCTATCAGCTATTAACAACACAATCATTAAGTTACGATATTGATTTGAATAACCATCAACTGATGAATTTATTACAAATGATGCCTCATTTTTATAAATCCAAACAAGCGGGTAAAGCAACAGCAAAAAAAACGGAGCTATTAAGATGTTCTGTTGATGTTAATTTTAGGGTGTTGAAATTGATGTAAAGTGACACAAGAAGATTAGGAATGAAAATTAAATAAGGAATGGGTACGAATAGAATTCATTCCTAAGGGACGGGCATGAAATAACTTCCTGTTCTTGGTTTCAGCTTTATTTTAGATTTAAATGATCTGATTGAATAAAAGTGACGGAATAGTCGTTCTATTCCAAACTTTTGTGATTGAAGATCATTTAAAGATGAAGTGAAGATGGAATCAAGAACAGGAAGTTATTTCGTGCTCGTCCCTAACCATAACAACTGATACTCTGATCAGAATACTTGTCAAAAATATGCATATAAACGTCATCACTGGTTTTTGTCCATAGACCATCATCATAGACATCGGGTAAATTATCCAAAACTTCATCAATAGCTGATTTTACACGGGCTTTGGTGCGTTGTTTTTTCTTCCAGTCGATAACCAAAATACTTTTTAGCCGAGTAAGTAACTCTTTAGCGATCGTTTTCACCTGTGTTTTTTCAGCTTCGGATAATACAACTTCACTATTTAGCAAATCAAAAATGGCTAATTCTTCTTCTGTAATACCTTCTCTTACAAACCGTTTTTCTTCATCCTCTAGCTCAGAAATAAATTGCTTCAATTCTTCAAAAAATTGTTCCGCAGTATAAGCACCTAAGTTATATTGTTCAATGAGTTTTTGAAACTTATCTTGTAAATTTTGACGGGTTTTATTTCTATCCAACATGGGTTTTAACTTTCTTGCAATAATATTTTTAAGTCGTTCTGTATCAGAGGCTCTTGGTTTTTTAATACGTTCAATCATTTCAGCTAAAGCGTCGAAATCAATACCTGAAATATTGATGGGTTCGGGTAAGTTACTGCCTATTTGTATCGTTTCAATGGCATCATCCAGTAATTCATTAACTTGATTGCGAACCACATCAAGGACATCCTGATCATCAACCTCAAGACCTGATTTTACTCTCATTTGATAGTACAAAACATTTAAAGTAACACGGTCTTTAACAAATTTGTCAGCACGGCAATCGGGAAGAATGCTTTTGAATATTCTGTTTATTTGCCGAACATAAGAGACAAATTCATCATGATTTTTTGGGAGTAACAAACTTTCAGTGGCTTTATCCAATAATTCTAATTTTGCAAAGCCTTTTTCGGGTGTGTCGATAATCATTTGAAGACTAATTTTTAATGTTGCCAAAAACACTTTAACGTCACTCATGGCATTTTCAAGTGCATCAAGTAGACTCTTTTTATCATTGGCAGGTCTATCAACCTGATATTGTCCTGGCTCTTCTGCAACACTACTGCCATACATTCCCAATGCCTGTTGTAATGCACCAAATATATTGATGTAATCGACAACCTGACCACAGGTTTTGTTTGGAAATACTCTGTTGGCACGGGCTATCGCTTGCATTAATGAATGATTTTTTAGTGGTTTATCCAAATACAATGTTGAAATAGACGGTGCATCAAACCCCGTTAGCCACATTGCACACACGCAGACAATGCGAAGCGGATCATCAGGGTCTTTAAATTTTTCATCGAGTTTTTCCTTGAGCATCCGTTCTCGATGAACTCGAATATCAAGGCCTTTTTTATTCATTGCCTCATATTCACCTTGCCCACCTGATACTACAACAGCCATATCTGTAGATTCCATCAATGCAATCTGAGTTTTCAGTCGATACTGGTCACTGCCATGGCTTTCAACTAATTGTTTTTTTAGGTTGCTTAGTTTCTTCTGCCATTCAATTTTTAATTTATTGTAATATCGAATGGCAGTGGCTTTATCAATGGCAAGCACCATGGCTTTACCCATGTATTCTCTACCCATAAAATGCTCAACAATGTCGTGAGCAATACTGTCCAAGCGTTCTTCTCTGGTGATGATATGATAAGCTCTGGCAAACTCTTTTTCTAATCGACTTTCCTGCTCTTCGGTTAAATCAGGTCTTCGAGTTTCAATTTCACCCGTTATGAACAATTGTGAGCAGAGTAAAAACTCATTATTTGTTGAATGATTCCAGTCAATGACTTGAACAGTAATGATCTCTTCTTCGCCATTTTCATTGTTTGTAACTTTGATACCGTCACAGATTAATTGATACACCTGCTCATTGGCTGCAATAGAAGTCATTGCTGATCGATCTCGTGCCAATTCTTCTATCGCTTGGGTAATAACTAATTCAGTTAAATCGGGATTGATGTTTTTAAGTGCTTTAGATAAAGAACGCACCAGAATTACTTCACCCCGATTTTCTCTACCTAAAGTGCCGTCTTCACCAAAAACTTCTTCAAAACAGTTAATACTTTGCCACCCCAGATCATTGAATAATTGTATCGTGGGTTGTTCGACTAAAGCATCTTCGGTGTAAGCCATGTGCCACCCTTATTGATTCATGATTAAGAAATAACCTGAAAAGCATGATCTTTAAAGGGTTCAAAGTCTTGATGCCATTGCGTACTAAATTGACACAATAATCTTAACTGTGTCGGTGCATTCAAGTTAACATTGATCACCGATAAGTGAACATTGTTCTCACCATTTAAACCAATAAGCTGATTGAAGCCATTGATTAAAAATTTGGGACAATAACCAACGATTTCAGGTGGATCATCCGTTCTTATTGCCAGTGCCTTATCATCCATTTTATTTTGAATGTCTTTCATTAATAACAATTTATTGCCTGAATTTAAGTGTTTAATTCGTTCAATGTAATTCGGTGCTAAATGTCTGATGCCGTGACTG
>Ga0233448_1002979_pt1 | contig 11063 bp, 5 predicted proteins | sample SI_124_October20_2_FD_183015 | JGI IMG/M metagenome (GOLD analysis project Ga0233448, IMG submission 183015) | Seawater microbial communities from Saanich Inlet, British Columbia, Canada - SI_124_October2016_150_MG | ecosystem: Environmental > Aquatic > Marine > Inlet | place: Canada: British... | reverse complement strand
ATCGCGGCCCCGTTGAAGCATATAGGCATAGTTCCCTCCTGCGTGGGCGTAGAGGGTCTCCGCGGTCTTTGGATCGCGGCCCCGTTGAAGCAATTTGATGCCGCGCAAACGGCTTGTCGCTTCCTCCAGTCTCCGCGGTCTTTGGATCGCGGCCCCGTTGAAGCGGATTGACTCGCACGACCGCGAAGACCGGGACGGGGTGTCTCCGCGGTCTTTGGATCGCGGCCCCGTTGAAGCTTTTGATTTTTGCGGCCTAGGAAAAATTCCATTTTCGTCTCCGCGGTCTTTGGATCGCGGCCCCGTTGAAGCTCACCGCCGTAGCGGTTAAGTAGCCTAACAAGGCTAGGTCTCCGCGGTCTTTGGATCGCGGCCCCGTTGAAGCATCCGCTCCACAAACTCCTTTGTCTCTCAAAAGCACGTCTCCGCGGTCTTTGGATCGCGGCCCCGTTGAAGCCCGTAGCCTGTCCTTTCTTTTCCTCTTCTTTTTGGGGGTCTCCGCGGTCTTTGGATCGCGGCCCCGTTGAAGCTGGCCATTTCCCCAAATGGAGACTCGGAAATCAATTTGTCTCCGCGGTCTTTGGATCGCGGCCCCGTTGAAGCCCTACCAGGAGTAAGGTCTTACCCTTACCACCTTCCGTCTCCGCGGTTTTGGATCGCGGCCCCGTTGAAGCCTCTAGTAAGGCCGCCCAAAGGGGCAAGTTCATGCCGTCTCCGCGGTCTTCGGATCGCGGCTCTGATTGCTAGGTTCAGGAATCTATGAAAATAGCTTGCCTGTCAAAAACGCAAACGCTTTTGCGCGGACAATTTTGTCCGCGTCGTATTGCGTGTCATAAGTCAACAGACACGAGTGACAGTAACGGTCACATTTCTGTGGGCATTGCAGAGTCTTGGGCAAGTCTTGAAAGAGAGATGGCAGCAATTCAAGAGCGAGTCTCGCGTATCCTGCGCCCCCTTCGGCATTGTCGTAGATGAAGATAGAGTGCCGCTTCTCTTGCCCTTGAAAGCGTGGCTCAACGGCCCACCCCAGTTCACGCTCGTCAATAGCTAACTTTTGCGCGATGACCTTGCGAAGAGCAATTGCCAAGGTCGTGGCAACCGCATCATCTTCGCCTTGTAGCCAATTCTTGCTGAATCCCCAAACTTGGATTTCAATGACATCACTTTGGTGTGTTGCTCCAAGCAATAAACTTCTTTTGATCTGGTAAGCGTTTTGATTTGATAAGCAAATGTGCGTCCCTCGTTTCATGTTGCCGCTGCGTAATTTAGAATGGTTTCTGAATGACTTCGGGATTACCCCATTGCGCGTTTCAGGGACTGCGCGACCACACGCAAGACATAGCATGTAGCCTTTTTTTGACTCGCCCGCAGAAGAGTGGAAGAGCACACCATTGGCGTCATGTCTTGCTCGCCCAAAGCTCGCTCGTTGCCAAGAGCCCATACCTGCCGAGACCTGAGGTTTGTGAAAGCGTGGGCGGTTGCGGCTCGTGAAATCTGAATTGAGCTTTGCCCGAATGTCTACGGCAAATCCAGCGGGCTCGATATATTGGCGTGCATTTATTTCACTCTTACATTGCGAACATTGTTTCGTGGTCTTTGTCTCAACTCCGGCAGAGCCGCACTTATTGCATTGCCACGCAAACTTTAAATCTTGGATTTCTTTGATGTTTTCATCGCTAGCAGGAATTTTCCAATTCAAGTTCAAGCCCGCGGCTTGATAAGCTAAGCCATCAATAATGACAGTATTGCCAGGTGCATATTCTCGAATCGCAATGGGTCGTTCGCGTGTAGGGAAATCACTCTTGTTGGCTCGATAATCTTGTTTTTCGTGTCCGATAAGTGACTCAATTGTTGAGGTGACAAGAGGCACAACATGAATAGGAAAACCATGGCTTGGTAGAAAACTGCGCTTAGAAAGCTCTTTGAATAAGTATTCTTTACGGTGGCGGGTGATTTGGTTTGCAATCGCTTTCTGGACTGGATTTGCAGTTTTCTCGGTGGGGTAAAGTCCACCCTCGTCTTCTAACTGCTCGATTAATATTTGATCTTGAGTTAACCATGCGCTTGCAACACGAATTAAATGCTTTCGACATTTATGGGCAAGTTCTTGATGGCTCACATGCTCAAGGGCTGTGTATTTTTTAAGCAATTTTATGCCCTGGGCGATGTCCTTGCTTTGTGTACTCGCGTCGAGCAACCATTCTTGAAAGCGATTGCTTAATGAATCTGCAGCCATGTCGGCGTGGAAGAACCAATTGCAGTCGGAATACATGCCTGCGGATGAATACTCTTTGAGGAACGCGCCGAGTAAAAAAGCGTGGATATGCCTTTGAACAATGCGCTCGCTATTTAGCGAAACCGTCGGAACAGGGTTGGCCGTTTCAAAAGGCCAGAGCGGATTGTCGAAAAGTGCCTCGCCGTGAGGGCGGTTCGGGCACTGAGTAAGCACAATGGCCTTATTCTGATTTCGGCGACCCGCTCGACCGGATCGTTGCAGATAGTTGGCGGGGCCAGGGGGGGCATTGTTCATGCAGACAGCATTTAGGCCGCCAATATCCACACCCATTTCCATTGTTGTTGAGCAGGATAGCACATTGACCTCGCCTTGCTTAAACTCTGTTTCGAGAGTGCTGAGGGTCTGAAAGTTTTGTTGAGCAGAGTGTTCCCCTGTAGTAAATAGGCAAGAAAATTCAGCAATTCTATCGGACAAGTCAGACCAGATGCCCAGGCGACGAGCTTCGACGACGAGCGGGTCAGACTGAAGAAACTCTTGCATTTGGGTGTTTTTGACCGCACCGCTTTTGTGGTTTTTGGGGTAGCAAGAATCTGGAGAAATACTTGGCATCGTTATTTCGCGGCATTTTTCGTCATTATTTTGATTCTCTGTTGAAAACTGAAAGGGTGAATATCCACAAAAAACTTCGCTAAAGAAACGGCCCGTAATAGGGCAGATGTATCCTTTTTTTGGCGCAAAGAGTATGCACTTATTTGGCAAGTTGAGTCGATGGCCTTCATAAGAGTCTTCCTTAGTAATTAGTTTTTGCTCGAGCAGTGTTTTCCAAGCAAGGTCGAGCCAAAATGCAATGCGTGTACGCCCGGCGTCCGACTGAATGTCAAGGCCGAGTGTTTTTGCCAGCATCCGCTGAAAGCGATTCTGGACAGTTGCGTTGGGGTTGTACCAGTAGGCTTGAAAATCATTTTCTTTTTCGTCTCCTGGAGCAAGCACGGACTGGATTTTGACAGGAGTATCAAGCCACCTCATGATGCGCCAATCTACTTGCAGTGCTCCTTTGCCACGGAATTGGAAATTAAGTAAAAGAATAAGGAGGTTTTTCCACTCTTCTGAAGATAGTGGCCATCCATTTGGCGCCTTGGATATGGCATTAATGTCTGGGTATCCGAGCGCAACTAAGCCAAGGGTCTCAAGCGAGTTGGCTCTTTTAGGGCGATTGATGAACTCTCTGTAAAGGCCGAGCTCGGCCCATTCTTTTTCATTTAGTCCGCCAAGCTCTTTGTGGAAGCGATGAATTCGTGGATACCAACTTCGAACAATAGGGTCATTTAATATTTGACGCTCAATCGATTGCCAAGAAAGACTATTGACGCTATCGTCGTCGTCAAGTGTTTGAAGTTGATCACTCAGCGTTTGAATTGTTCTCTCTAATATCCCTTTTGCTTGAGGGTTTGACTTAATATGATTGAGCAAATCGCTGACTTGCTTTTCTAAGTCTATTTTTGTTTCTAGATCTTTCGCCGTTAAAACCGGCTGGCTTTTCCATAACTTATGGGTGATAAGGGAGCGCATATGCGAGCGCGTGGCGTCGGCTTGCATGCCCGCAGCGAACCGAGCTGTGCCTTGCCGATTATCTGTGAAGGTAAGAAGTCGGCTTCCGCCAAGCAACCCGCTGCTGCCTGAATCGGTCGTAGGGATATGTCTAAGCAGTTCGGGAACAGACGCTCGAAGCAGAAAAGCGTTTGTGGGAGTAAAGCTCTTTAAGGTCGTGCGCAATTCAGAATGAATCCCGAGACAATGAGAACACCTTAATTTGTCCGGAGAGCCATTACCAATAACAACGGCTTGTGCGTCTTCAATATCAAGGTTGTCTGCAATCTTCCCTGTTCTTGGACAAAACTCTTCGGGTTGGCATGTGTGCCTGTTTTTCGGCCTTGATTGCAATAAAGCGATGTCAGGGAGTTTGCTCTCAACGCTTAGCACTGTGGGCATTAGCTTGTCTGCTGCACCCTCTTTTTTTGGCGGCACTCGTTCCGCAAGCAGGTATTCTTCTCCGCATTGCCTGCAAAAAAGAAGTTCAAAGACCTTTGATTCGCAAGTGGAGCAAGTCTCTCGTCGATGAAAATGCAACTTGCCGTATCTCCACTTTTGCGCCGCAAATGTATCGGGGCACAGGGCAGACGAACATGCCCAAATGCCTGGTAGCGTGCGTTGAAAAAAGTGAATGCGCAAGGGAAGGAAATATTCACCCTGATGGCTTTCGGCTTCCGCGAGTCGGTCGCAGAACTCGAGCGCTTCATGCGAATTCAGTTGTGCGTCAGGGGGAAGTGCTGCATTTAGAGCGTCTTTGACTTGATTAATGCTGCGCGGGGTTTGGGCAAGAGAAAGCCTGAGGTCAAGGCATGTCTTGCTCGCGCAAAACCTTTCATAATTTTTTTGTGGCATCGCAGCGGATATTTCGCTGAGCAGGGGCACCGCACCTGCCCCGTCGTTTGTGATTTTTGCGGGAAGTCTGCGCCCTGTAACGACCGTAATCTGTTCAATACTGGCCCCTGATAAATCAGCTAGGTATTTCCTTAACTTTTCAGTCGCTTGCTCATCGCCAATCGTTGCTGAGGTTGCGATAAAACGCACTTGATTTGGCCTAACGCCAAAAGCATGCATGACTCGTCGAAGTAAGAGTGAGATTTCAGCAGCATTTGAGCCAAGATATGTGTGGGCTTCGTCCAATACAATCCATTTCAGTTTGCCTTGAGACTTTTCCAAAATAGGTCGGTCTTTGTTCCTCAGCAAGAGGTATTCAAGCATGGTGGCGTTGGTAATCAACAATTGCGGCGGACTCTTCCAAAGTTGGGCTCGACTTATCGTTTGGAATGGTTTTTTGCGTTGATTCCTAATTGGCGCGTTGTGTGGCAAGTGCCGGTTGTAGAGGCAAAACTGAATGCCATGTTGCGTTAATCCAGAGGTCCAGGCCGCAAGGCGCTCTTCTTGGCTATGGATCAGGGCATTCAATGGATATAAGAACAGCGCCTGCACTCCTTCGCCTAAGTCTTGCTGCTTCGTTAGGTCGTCAAGAATGGGCACTAGGAAACTTTCGGTTTTTCCCGAGGCCGTACCTGTACTGATGATTACAGATTTGGGATCATGCTGTGAGAGAGCATCCCAAGCTATGTGTTGATGCTTGTAGGGGTGCCACTCTTTGCGGAAAGCATTGTGAGCGTATTGTTCTGGGGGTTGATTAAGAGCTTCGATTAAATCGGGGTGAAGCCCTTCGCCGTCTTTGTTCTTCCAATTTGAAACTGGAGTTGAGTGATTCTCCCATTCAAATAAAGCCTCTAGAACGGGTGCCGCCAGGAAGGAGTCGCCGTCACCGAATGTTTGGCCGAGCTGCTTCTTTAGATGAGAGGCTAAGGCCCGATTGCGGGGCGCGTATAGGCCTAGGCTGGCATCTACGCTTTGCTTGAGGATGCTGTCGGCGACATTGCCAAACAAATCACGATTGTTTTGAGAGCTCATATTCAATGTAGATTTGCGTGGCTGCCTTTAGGTAAGTGGCGTCAAAAGCTCGCGCACGAAGTAGGTGTATCTTACAGATGTTGGACATTGGGCTGACCTGCTTGTCGAGGGCGAATTCCATCATGACGATTGGGGCAGCTAAGATGGATTCGCGCCAATGGTCAGAGCCAGAGGCCATTATGGCAATGATGTTTAATGGGTCATGGCGGGGCTTGCTAAGCCGTTGAGGCCAAAATCGTTGGGCGTTGTTAGATTTAAAATCTACAGTTAATGAGGTGATCTCTCGCAAAAAATCAATGTGGCGTTTGGGGTTATTGACATGCCCCGGATTGGTTTGCTCGTTCATGGTTACTGCTTCACCGAATGTATCTTTAAGTTTTTTATAAACCCCCGCAACGAAGGATTCCGGGACTTCATTTTGTTCAAGAAGCCCGAGGGCATGTTTCCATGTGTTTCTTGAGACAAAGCTCCAGTCAAACGCGAGTTCTTGCATGGCTTCTTGCCAGCAATCAAACTCTGGCTCATGGCACATTCGGATTGCTGCCATTGCCATAGACTTTGGACTAGAGGTAAAAACTCTTAAAAGGTCAAAGGTGGTTGCTGGTAACTCGCGAGTGCTTTTTAGGAATGGAAGTGTATATTCCCATTCAGGGTGCAAGATGTCAGATTCAAGAATTGGCAGAAGCTCGCTTTGATAGCGTTTGGTGCGCAGGTCGACTTGATATTCGTTGAATATTTTTAGAAGAGCACTATCGAGCAATTCGGGCTCTAAGGAATCGACAAAATCATCTGAAGATGTCATCAAGGTGGGGCGGACCTCTTGAGACCAGCCAGCCCCCGCTGTGATGAGCCAAGGGCCCTTGTGGTGGCTTGTCGCGAATAGCCAAGCGCCATCTCGGCCTTTTTCTAATTCTGTCGGGGGGCTTGTTGGGCTCCAGGCCGGTCGGGCGAGAACATCAATCTTTTCATATTCTTTTGGTTTCGGTGAGAGTTGCAAATGTACTTCTTCGTTTACGGAGGAAATAGTGGTATCAAAAGAAAAAGAAAAACGCTTCAAGATGATTTTCGCAAGCTGTTGCTGCGTTTCGCCATGATTGGAGACGAATAGGGAAAGGGTCATTTGGCTATCAAGATCGGGGCAGGCCGCATTAAAGTAGGCTTCTGTTTGATTGGCGAAGTCGTCAAGGTCAAAGACTCTAATCTCTGAGCCTCTGGCTTCTTGCTCGTCGCCCCGAAGTAAGATGTACGAAAAACCGTGGCGGTTATTCTGGTAGCTGATTTTGATTGACGCATTGCATCTCGGTGTAGCAAAAACTTTTACTTTGCATGATTTAAGCTGGCGTATTGATACCCAATCATTAGCTGTCAGAACTTCGTGGTGTTGGTTAAGGAAATAGCAAGAAGAAAAGGGAGCCGCAACTTCAATCGTTGCATGGTTGCCGTTCGCAAAAGATAGCGTCAGGCCGATTGGGCTAAGCTTTTCTTTAGCTGAAGCTCTTATCACTTTTACAACCCAAGCATCGCCCACAGAATTGTAATCTGTTGTCTTAAAAAGAAAATCAGCGTTTGCTATTGGCGTTGCCTTTTCAAGTGAGTCACAGTAAAGGTTGATATGCCCGCAATCCGATTGAATCCGGCGATACTCGACCTCCAATCTTGGTAGTATGACAAGGTCTTCAGAGAAGAGAGTTTGCGAGTTTCGAAAAAGACGCAGCTTCCCCTCGCCCAGGCAGTAGTCTGGATTGAGTTCTTGCCACTGTGCGCCGGGCTCACTTCCCTTCCATTGCAAACCACTCGAGATTCTTTCTGAATCATCGCTGTCGCCCGCTGTGGCAAAAAGAGATGGTGCATGCATATAGCAGAGGCCGAAATTCGATTGAAACGGTGATAGCTCACCTTTCAGAGAAAAATTACGCAAGCTCGTTGTTTCTGCTTTTGGTGCGAAATTGTAGGTCGCGTCGCCGAGGCTTGCTTGCCCATCTGTGCTAAGTTCCCACAGAATGCGTGAATGTTCTGGGATCTGTGCAACTTTCTTCCAATGCCCTGATGTCGTTGCGTCTTCAGGAAGAGCGATATAGAGCACCGGAGCGTCGCCCTCTATGCTGCCCACAGTTAAGTATTGAAATGGTAAGTAGGGGTTGCTCCTTGAAAAAACCCAAGGCACCTTTTCAATGTTTGAAGCATCTCGCAACTCATAGCCTTTTCCGTTTGCTGTTAAAGACCAGCTTGCCAAGCAAGTTTGCGTGGGAATTGGTATTCGTTGAGTTCTTTCACCAAGTACATATTGCGTTTGTTGATAATCAAGTCGTGCTGATGGCAGGTCGATTCTTGCACCATTTGAAGAAGTTAAGCAAAGTCTCAGGCGCGAATCAGTCGTGTCGTTTGACGCTATTAACGCTCTTGGTAAATGGATGAGCCGCTCGACCGTGGCAGACTCGCCATTTAAGTGAAGAGCGAGAATTAGTTTGGGCTTTCGCCCTTCTTTGTGCGTTTTCCGTGGGGCACGCAGGAGCCCTTCGATTAAAGTGATAGCGCCTGTTGCGCTTAAATTTAGTGGAAATGTTTGCCTCCAGCTGGGAGATAGAATGTCTAATTCTTTCGCATTTCCAATATCCGGGAACTCAGCGCGCAATTTCATTACTTGTTCGAGCAAGTTTTCTGCTAGCGCGCAGAAACTAGTATTGCGCCATTCCTTTGGCAAGTCCTGGGCGTAAGCCATGGTCAAGTCTTCCAGGCCAAGAGCGGGGTTCATCTCTTGGTGGGCAAGTACTTGCCGGAAATAATCTCGAATTGAGCCTTCTTTTTGCAAGAAGTAGGAAGGGAAGCCACCTTCTTTCATTAGGCTTCTCAGGTATTGGCGACGGCCGGCCTGACTTGTGGCGATATCCCTTCGCCACCAGCGCATTCCTTTTCGGACAATAGGGTAGAGCTCGTTTTGCAATTCAGGTGTCACCTGATTTAGAGCGTCAAAAATCAAGTTCCAAGTCCAGGATCCACCCGCATATTCTTTGACTAATAGTTCAGCAGAGAAAATGCAGAATAGCGAACTCATGCTAGGTCTCTTTGCGAGCAAAGATGAACGATGCTGAGTTAAGATCGCTTGGGATTTTTGGAACAGTTCGTGGGACATTCGATAGGCATATAGTGGGTGCCCGTCGAATCGATCTAGGGCCGCCTCGCTTAGTATTTGTTCGATAATCGATTGTGCTCTGTCTTCACTGTATGACATGTGTGTGTTGGTTCGGAGAAAGGATTGCGCTAGACCAATCTAGCTCGATTAATGAAGACCCTTAGCGAGCTTGTCTAGGACGAAAGTGTCAGTTTCAAAATGCCCAAAGACTCGGTAAGCGGCACCGTCTGCCCAAGCATCAAATTCATGAGTCGAGGGCGGTGTCGGGTTTCCTCGAAGTTTTTTGAAGTCGAGTGAACATAAATTCTTTTTGTCGTAAAGATATCTGTTCAATTGGTCAAGGCGGTTGTTCAAAATAAAAATGCGATCTTGCTCAATCCCGTTGATATCTCGCCGAAATTGCTTTCCATATCTGATTTTGTTTTCATTTGGGCTATCGAGTATTCGCTCATTGTATAAGGCTTTTTTGGCCTCATTCCAAATAAGGTCACCCCACGCAGAAAGAGTGCATTCTCTACCAGAAACGAGCAAGAGGGTGTCTGGGATGTCTGAAGGAATGGGATTTTTTGGCTGCAGGTCAATATTTCGAAAGAAATTGATATGTTTTTTAATACTGTTCGGTGTAGCAAGCTCGACGGGTAATCTTGGCATGGTTAATAGCACGGAAGATGATTCAAAAATATAAACACATTCATCGGCAAAAAAATGTGCGATGCTTTGCAGGAAGCCCTGAACAGGTTTAAAGCCTCCAGTTAAATTGAAAATAACTTTATGGCCGCTACCGGAATAACTAGGTAGCTCTTCATATAGTTTTTTGATCAGGTCTTTGAGTGAATTCTGAAAAAGTTCAACATCTTGAGTTTGCAAGTCGGTCTGTCTCTGAATATTGATTGCTTCAGTTGCGAGCTGGGTATTTATCCACCGAGAAAGGCCCTTTGCGACTTCATGGCCAAGCCAGGTGTCGCTGCAGAGAAGCATATGGATGTCTTGTCGATTCTTTGGAAATCCCGAGCAGAGTTTGTTTAGAGCATTCAGCTCTGCCGACATCTTGGTGGCTTCAAATCCGTCCGCCTCGCTTAATTTATGTTTACTATAATTAAGTAATCGCTCAAGCTCCTCTCTGTCTTTTTTAGGGATGTCGCCCTTGTCTTTGACATTAGTACACTTTCTGATGAGCTTTCGCTCTTCTTGATTGCGTGCTATATTCGTTAAAACGCTCGTGCCGCATAAGGTAAGGATAAATCGTTTTTCACGCATGGCTTATGCTCCCCCAAAGCCTGTTGAATTCTTTCCCAAAGTGATGCCTGCCATCTTGTGTTGGAAATACAAGCGGTAGAAGAAATAGCGTCAATGCGCAATAAATGGCGAGCGACAGAGGGCCCCTCAAGTTTTTTGTTGGTTGTGGTTGTCGGTTTTCATGATAATTGACGGTGGCTTCGTAGCCACCTATGGTTTAATCCTGCTGACATACTATATAGAATTTAGATTAGCTTGATTTTATTAGGTTGTTTAATCAACGCCGTCAGAACGGCAGGTTAGACCATGCCACTTTTCCCTGACCGCGCTCCACTCGATCCGGCGCACAAATATACATATATGTCTTCCAAGCCGTCATGATTGCAATTGCCCCAAGCCTGAATGCTGCACTTAAATCGAGATTTAGAACTATCACGGACATCGGCTCGATCATGCCGAAATCAGGATGAAAATGGGGCCGCTTACTTGCGCCAAAAGGGGTATCCCACCCTAAATCTCCCCGCTAAACTAAGCCCATGAACCTCTACAATCTCATGGCCGGCCTTGCCGCGGGCGACGCGCTTGGCGCGACATCTGAATTTCAACCTCTTCATGAAATCGCTTCAACCTATCTTAAGCACAAGGCATCTGGTTGGCCATTCACCGCGGTCGGCGGTGGCGCATTTGGTTTTAAGCCCGGCTATCCCACCGACGACGCCGAAATGGCGCGGGCCATCATCGATGCTTGGCTGGCAACAGCCGAAGAAAACGAATTCGACACCCCACACTTTGACGGTGAAAAAATCGCTCACAACTTTGTCGATTGGATGAACGGCAATCCGCCCGACATGGGCATGGCCACGCGCGCAACTTTGAGTGCCGTCCGTGATGGGGAAGTCTGGTGGAAGGGTGGTTATGCCTTCTGGAAATCCAATCGCCACGCTTGGAGTA
>Ga0233448_1002972_pt1 | contig 11083 bp, 10 predicted proteins | sample SI_124_October20_2_FD_183015 | JGI IMG/M metagenome (GOLD analysis project Ga0233448, IMG submission 183015) | Seawater microbial communities from Saanich Inlet, British Columbia, Canada - SI_124_October2016_150_MG | ecosystem: Environmental > Aquatic > Marine > Inlet | place: Canada: British... | reverse complement strand
TATAGCTAAGTTAAACAAAATGAATATTCCGACAGCAGTGCACTATCCGGTCCCATTACACCTCCAGCCGCCATTTTACAATAATCAGCTAAACCTTCCCATTGTAGAAGATGTGGCAACAAAAATAGTCAGTCTTCCAATGCATCCTTATTTAAGCACTGAAGATATAGAAAAAGTTAGTCGAGCATTAGCATTGTGAATAATTACAAGAAAAACACTTGTTCATCGCATGAACAGAGTGTAAAATTTTATCTTCAAATCTACAGATTTATTGAATTTGTATGGCGGTAGCGTACTCTAAGAAAAATATATTAAAGTAAAAGTTGAACTAATATGGATAGTCGGAAGACAGATATTTCCTTGCTTCAAGTCCTGCAGAAAGATCCTACTATAACTCAAAGGGGTATTGCTGTAGAAATAGGATTAAGTCTCGGAACAGTCAATTATTGTCTAAAAAAATTAATCGAAAAGGGATGGGTGAAAACTAATAATTTTTGCTATAGTAACAATAAAAAATCATACGCGTATTTATTAACTCCCAAAGGGATTGAAGAGAAAAAGAGATTAACGATAGAATTTATCTCTTGTAAAGAGAAAGAGTACCAACAGATTAAACGAGAAATTGCAAGGTTGAAAAAGGAGGTTTCTTGACTAAAATTTACATAGCAGGTCATCGAGGTATGGTGGGTTCTGCTATAGTTCGACAGCTAAAATCTAAATCAGCACAATTGATCACTCGCACTCATAAAGAATTAGATCTGACCAATCAACAACAAGTTAATGATTTCATTACAAAAGAAAAGCCGGATCAAATATACTTAGCCGCAGCCAAAGTAGGTGGTATACATGCAAATAATACTTATCCAGCAGATTTTATCTATCAAAATTTAATAATTCAAGCTAATATCATCAATGCAGCACATCAAAATAATATTCAAAAACTTCTATTCCTTGGCTCTAGTTGCATCTATCCAAAATCTGTAAAACAACCTATGCGAGAAGAATCCCTCTTAACTGGAACATTGGAACCCACTAATGAACCATATGCTGTGGCAAAAATTGCTGGTATTAAGCTTTGTGAATCATATAATAGGCAGTATAATTGTGATTATCGTAGTGTAATGCCTACTAATCTTTATGGTCCAGGCGATAATTATCATCCGGAAAATAGTCATGTAATTCCAGCACTAATTAAAAAATTTCATGAAGGTAAGAATAACAATGCATCAAAAGTTACAATTTGGGGCTCGGGTAAACCAAAAAGAGAATTTTTATATGTGGATGATATGGCAGCTGCTTGTGTATACGTAATGAATTTAGAAAAAATAATTTATCAACAAGAAACCAAGCCAATGCTAAGCCACATAAATGTAGGCACAAATCAAGATTTAACTATAAAAAAGTTAGCAGAAGCCATAGCTAAAATAACTGGCTTTAAAGGTAAAATAGAATTCGATACTACAAAACCAGATGGTTCAAAAAGAAAACTAATGGATAGCACGCGCTTAAATATGTTGGGTTGGCATTCTAAGATCAACTTAGAACAAGGTTTGAAAAAAACATATAAAGATTATTGCTCAACTAGTCACTTATAAAAATATGACAAAAGATACAAAAACAGCTCTAATAACTGGTATTACTGGCCAAGATGGTGCGTATCTTGCCGAATTTCTCTTAAAAAAAGGCTACCAAGTTCATGGAATTAAGCGTCGTTCTAGTTCATTCAATACAGATCGTATCGATCACCTCTATACTGATCAACATGATGTTGCAGCTAATGCACCGCATCTAACACTGCATTATGGTGATTTAGCAGACTCTATGAGCTTGGTGCGTATCATTCAACAAACTCAGCCTGATGAAATCTACAATCTTGGCGCTCAATCGCATGTAGCCGTATCTTTTGAAACTCCAGAATATACTGCTGATACTGTAGGTCTTGGTGCGCTACGTATTCTTGAAGCTATTCGTATTTCAGGTTTAGAGAAAAAAACACGTTACTATCAGGCATCTACTTCAGAACTTTATGGCAAAGTGCAAGATATACCTCAAACTGAAGTCACTCCTTTCTACCCTAGAAGTCCATATGCAGCTGCTAAGCTCTATGCTTATTGGATAACCATTAACTACCGTGAAGCATATGGCATGTATGCCTGTAACGGCATACTTTTTAACCATGAAAGCCCCATTCGCGGAGAAACATTTGTTACTAGGAAAATTACTCGTGCCCTAGCAAGGATAAAACTTGGATTGCAAGAATGTCTCTATCTTGGAAATTTGGACGCAAAAAGAGATTGGGGGCATGCTAAAGATTATGTTGAGATGCAGTGGCTCATGTTGCAACAAGATAAGCCCGATGATTTTTGCATTGCCACTGGTGTTCAATACTCTGTGCGTGATTTTGTAAACTTTGCCTGGGGTTATTTAGGTAAAACGATTCGCTGGGAAGGAGAAGGTATGGATGAAAAAGGTTATGATACTGAAACTGACAACTTAATTATTGCAGTTGATTCTAGGTATTTTAGACCAACCGAAGTAGAGACTCTGCTTGGTGATCCAACTAAGGCTAAAGAAAAACTCGGATGGGAGCCAAAAATTACCTTGGAAGAAATGGTACACGAGATGATGGAAAGCGATATCAATATTGCCAAGCGCGATTCTTTAGTTAAAAAACACGGATTCAAAGCACCAGACTATCTTGAGTGAAGAACTTTTTTGTTAAAGCTTCTTGTGCGATCATAGCCTTTAAACGCTCATCTGCATAGCTCAGATACTGGTGTACCAGTCTGTGCTTGATTGAGTATTTGTGAATCTGATTTACGTGTTGTCTTCATTTGAATTTCCTTATGTTTTTACTATAAGAAAATTCTACTTTTACTGAGTGTTAATTTGGGGGGTATAATTGTCACCGAATTTTTTTATACAAAAAAACAATAGATTGGATGGTGATAAATTCTATTATAATTATAATGTTTAAAAAACTACAATTCTTTTTTAATGTCTAATTGTTACTGGATTACTGGTTTATCGGCAACTGGAAAAACTACATTATCTACTTTATTAGTAAAACACCTAAGATCAACTGGAAAGAAAATTATACATTTTGATGGTGATGAGTTGAGACAAGTTTTAGCTGATGAGGCTTATACAAGAGAGGAAAGGATTGCTCTTGGCATGCGTTATTCAAGGTTATGTTCATTAATATCTGAGCAGGATGTAGATATTGTTATAGCTGTAATTGGACTTTTTAAAGAAATGCACCAGTGGAATAGAGAAAATATTAAAAATTATGTTGAAATATTTATAGACACTCCGTTACATGAGCTTAAGAAAAGAGATCCAAAGGGTTTATATGAGAAATATGAATCTGGTAAAATCAAAAATATTGCTGGTATAGATCTAAAAGTTGATTTTCCTGTAAATCCAGATATACATATTAAATGGTCAAGTGGCAAGGAAGTTGAACACATGTTTAGAGAGTTGCTGGATAGTATCAAGCGTATTGTATAAGAATTTTAGTGTCCAACTACTGATAAAATAACAGATTTTTAACCTAAGGAGTATTACATTAACTTCTTGTAATTGGGTATGTTTTATAATTCCTAAAAAATAGAAAATAGAAAATAGAAAATAGAAAATAGAAAATAGAAAAAAGTAAATTTTCATATTAACTGAATTAAAACATTTTGAAGATATGTCAAAAACAGGTTGATAAAGTTTAAGGGATTGAATGTGTATATTTGGTTTATGCATTAAAATATTTTTTTTAAAAAGTAACTCGCTTAAATTATCATGATCTTTCTTTTTAATAAGAACAATAGTTATGCTTATGGTTGATATATGTTTTTCTTTTATGTATACAAAGATGTAAAAAAATGGACAAGAAATACTGGGATTATTATTATGAGCAGCATGGAACTGACAAAGGGATAAGTTTATATAGCACCTTTGCCGAATTCTGCTTAAATAAATTCTTTATTAAGAATAATATGAATATCATTGAGCTTGGCTCTGGCAATGGTAGAGATGCTATTTATTTTGCTCACCACCACCACAATGTGATTGCGATGGATCAAAGTACTATAGCTATAGATATAGAAAAAAAATCTTTAAATTCTGATGTGAGTATATACCTTCATCCTAAAGCACTCGATTTTGTTCAAGGGGAGTATTCTCAATACGGCCATATAGACGCTTTTTATTCTAGGTTCACAATCCATGCAATTACAAAAGATGATGAGGACTTATTGTTGCCAAAGATTTATAAATCATTAAATAATAAAGGTTTATTTTGTATAGAGGCCAGAACCATAAAAGATCCATTATTTGGCATAGGCGAATATTGTGGTAATAATACTTATATAACTGATCATAAGCGTCGCTTTATTGATTCACATGAATTTGTAAGAAAAGTGTTATCACTTGGATTTGAATTATTATATTTTACTGAAGAAAAAAACCTATCTATTTACAAAGACGATAATCCAGTATTGATGAGAATTATATTAAGAAAAATATAAGAATTATTTAATTATAAAACAAAAAAAATTATATATAATTTGGCTCTAGATAACTTTAGAGACGTAAAAAATGTATCAGGGTACTATCATGAAAATTTGTAACCTGAGTAATTTGGAGTTGTTATGAACCTTAGGAGATTTCTAAGAAATAAATACTATGGTCTTCCTGTAAATATAAGATTGATACTTATAAATCTATACTATATAGTTAAGCCAGATAAAATATTAAATGCTCCATGCACTTTTCCGCTTAATCTAATTAAAAAATTAGAGTATCCAATTTTTGGAAAATCTGTAAATGAAGGTTATTTTTTTAGATTCTATCAAGAGCTGGAAAAAAGAATTACATCAGTAAATGAATTGAGTGAAAAAAAATATGAGATTATAAAAGGTCAATATATTTCCAATAAAACGCATTCTGCGCATTGCACTGAAGAGGTGGCACTGCCTATTTCTATAGAAAAATCAACTAGTAATTTCAAATTTATTTACAATAATAATACACATGATTTAAAATACTTGGCCCCAAAAAGGTTTCATTATTTCAAGTTGAATAAAGGTTCGGCATATCAAATAGAATCAGATGTCGGGACTGTTGTCGGCGATCCAATACCGATAAAACAAAAAATAAAACACGATAAAAAACTTGTATTATGTATTTTCATTGATGGGTTGGCAGATCTTACAGAAATTGATGGCGCTGACTATGAAAAACTAATGCCAAATACAATGGAGTTTTTTAGGGAGGGTGTTAAGTTTAATAATCATTTTGCTAATGCTGATTGGACGCTTCCAAGTGTACCTAGTTTCTTTACTGGTAAGCATGTTCAAGGAAGTCGTTTTTTTGACCCATCTGCGAATCATATTATTGGTGAAAATTCATTAATATTAAGTGAAATATTTAAAAATGATGGTTATATGACTTTTCAGTCTGGTGGAAACTACAGGGTTACTCCAGGATATGGTTATGTTAAAGGATTTGATCGCACAATTTATAAAAGAGGTTTGGATGTTGTAGACGTAATCCATACATTTTTAGAAAATTTACGTACCTTTAATGAAAGAGATAATTTTTCCTGGTTATCAATTTTTGATATCCACCATGTTTTAAAAACCGTACCAGATATAAATAATCAACTAAGAAATAGTATTGCATCACATAGTCTAGATTACGACAATCCAAACAAGAAAAAAAAATCTGTGTTTGCTTCCAAAGATAGTGATAAGACAGAAGTGTATTTAAATGAGATTACTAGAGTTGATTTTTATCTTAATATAATTTATGAATATATTAATAAAAATTACAATAGCGAAGAGATTGTTGTGACTCTGTTAACTGACCATGGGCAAGCATTTTTGACAAGTGATAACTATCCATTATCTATAGCGAGAACCAAAATCCCGTGGATGATAAGGGGCGGCGGTATTAGTAAAAAAGATGCAAATGAACTTACTGAAAATATTGATATTTTTTCATCATTATTAAAATGCTGTAAGATAAAATCAACAGACGAAATATGTGATTCTAATATTCCTGTTTCTTTAGGCGGAAAAACAGAAAAAAAATTTGTATTAAGTCAGTCTATACATCCAGGAGGGCAAACATACAAAGCTGTCATTAGAGATTATGAATGTGAATACAGGTTTGAATCAAGTGAATTGGTTAGTGCCAATGGTACTATTAATGGGAAAATAATTTTAAAGAGTATTGATAATCTTAATTCCAATAAGAATAAAGTAATATGTAATAAAAAGAGTAAGCACTATGAAAAAATAATTACTGCTAAAGTTAAGGAATGGAATATTGGCCTATAAAATAAACTTTACATAGATAGTTAAAGAGATGATAAAAGTAGATTTATAAAGGGAAAAGCGTGACCTTCTTTGTTAAACAGAAGGTTATTCAACTTACAATTATTATGAGTAATAAAAAATGTTAAATGGAAAATCAGTATTAATTACAGGTGGTACAGGATCCTTTGGTTATCGTTATGCATCTACATTATTAGAGAAATACAGCCTTAAGCGCTTAGTTATTTTATCTCGTGATGAGCTGAAGCAATATGATATGGAAAACAAGTTTAAAGAACATAAAGAATATGATTCTAATGTTATGCGGTTTTTTATTGGTGATGTGCGGGATTTTGAACGATTGAAAGAAGCGATGTGCGGGGTTGATATAGTTATTCATGCAGCCGCACTAAAACAGGTGCCTGCAGCAGAATACAACCCAATGGAGTGTATTAAAACCAACATACATGGCGCTGAAAATGTGATACGAGCCGCACTTGCCAGTAATGTAGATAAAGTTATTGCTCTATCGACAGATAAGGCGGCCAACCCAATTAATCTTTATGGCGCCACAAAACTTGCTTCTGATAAGCTTTTTGTGTCAGCAAATAATATGTCTGGCGGAAGAACAAAGTTTTCAGTAGTTCGTTATGGTAATGTGGTTGGTTCCCGTGGTTCTGTTGTTCCTCTTTTTGAGAAATTAATTACAGAAAATGCGGATCAACTACCAATCACACATAAAGAAATGACACGTTTTTGGATTACTTTGCAAGAGGGGGTTGATTTTGTTTTAAAAAATTTGGAAAGAATGCAGGGGGGTGAGATTTTTGTCCCTAAAATACCATCAGTACGTATTATCGACCTGGCAAAATCAATGGCACCAAATTTACCGATAAAAATAATTGGTATCCGGCCAGGAGAAAAATTGCATGAAATTATGTGCCCTGCAGATGATTCGCACTTAACAATTGAGTTTGAAGATTACTTTGTTATTGCACCAAGCATCACTTTTTTCTCACGCGAAAATGACTTTACTTCAAATAGTATTGGCGAAGTGGGGGTAGCGGTAAAGCAAGGTACAGAATATAATTCAGGTACAAATCCACATTTTTTAACTATCGATGAAATTATTAGTTACAATCAACAGGTTTGACACCCATCTGTAGTATGATTTCTTATGGAAGACAAGACATTAATCAAGCTGATATTGATACAGTTATTAATGTTTTAAAATCAGATTTTTTAACACAAGGACCACAGGTTCCATTATTTGAAGAGTCGGTTAGGAAAGCTGTTAACGCCAAATTTGCAGTAGCAGTAAACTCCGCCACTTCAGCATTGCATATTGCTTGTTTGGCATTAGGTGTCGGTAAAGGAGATTTGGTTTGGACAACTCCGATTACCTTTGTTGCATCAGCTAACTGTGCATTGTATTGCGATGCTAATATTGATTTTGTTGATATTGACCCTAAAACCTACAATCTATCTCCAAAAAATCTAGAACAAAAATTAATATACGCAAAAGTAAACGGATTACCCTTGCCTAAAGTTGTAATACCTGTCCATCTAAGTGGCCAGTCGTGCGAGATGGATAAAATTTATGAACTTAGTAAGGAGTATAGATTCTCGATTATTGAAGATGCTTCCCATGCAATTGGTGGAAAGTATAAAGGAGAGCCTATAGGTAATTGCAATTACAGTGATATTGTTATATTTAGCTTTCATCCAGTAAAGATAGTAACCACAGGTGAAGGAGGTGTAGCAACAACTAATAATATACAGCTGGCAAAAAAAATGGAACTGTTGCGTAGCCACGGGATTACTAGAGATTTAACTTTAATGACAGAGGAGAGTCATGGAGAATGGTATTATCAACAAATTGATTTAGGTTTTAATTACCGTATGACGGAAATGCAGGCAGCGTTAGGCGTGAGCCAAATGAGACGGCTGCATAAGTTTGTTGCTAAACGCAATAAATTAGCTGCACGATATGATGAATTACTTAAAGAATTACCACTTACAACCCCAAGACATACAGATGATTTGTATTCAGCATTCCATTTGTATATTGTAAGGCTTCATTTAAATAAGATTAAATTAAGCCATAAATCGGTTTTTGAGCATCTTAAAAATAATAATATTGGTGTAAATTTACATTATATCCCAGTACATATCCAGCCCTACTATAAGAAACTAGGATTTAAAGTGGGGAGTTTTTTTGAATCTGAAAAATATTATAAAGAATCAATAAGCATTCCATTATTTCCTACAATGACAGAGTCTGAGCAAGATAAAGTGGTAAAAGTATTGACCCAGGTTTTAGTGCAATGATAGAAAAACAATTATTTAAAACTATTAAAGAGTTTTTTCCAGATGCCAATGCCAATGCCAATGCCAATGACTGGCAAACAGTTTTAGATCAATGCAACGTGGGTATATCTGTTTTTCATCTGTTTAATACTGCACAATATTACGTGGCGTATTATTCAAAAAATAGCTCTATTAATTTATCAATAATTCTTTATCGTAAGAATCAAGCTATTGGAGTTATGCCGTTAATAGTTCATCAAGATGAGGGGCAAGGGTGGGTTTTAAGTAGTAATGGGGTTGATATAATTGAGCCAATTTTTATCCAAAAATTGACACGAAAAGTTAAAAAGAAGTTTGAGAAACAATTATATGATTTAATTATAGAATTATCAAAAAAACTTAAAATTAAACAATGCCAATTTACAAATATGGATTATTTTCAATTATCAAGTTGGTATCTAATCTGGGTAAATAGAGCAACAAATATTTTTCCAACACACCATTTATTGGTAGACTTATCCTTATCACTTGATGAAATTCGTTTGAAGTTTAGGACTAGTAGTAAGACGCTTATAAATAAAGCTATTAGAGAATTTATTGTAGAGGTGCATAATCATCCATCAGAAAAGTTATTTGAAGAATTTAGATTATTGCACAAAGAGGTGGCTAATAGGGTAACTCGACCTCTTGATAGTTGGAAAATACAAAAAAAACAGATTGATTTAGCGGAGTGTTTTATGATAACAGTTCGTAACAAATCTAATGTAATGATTGGCTCTGGGTTATTTACTTATTCTTCCTATCAAGGTATGTACAGTGTAGCAGCATTTAAAAGAGAGTTTTTTGACAAGCCTATTGGTCATGCTATGCAAATGAGAGCTATAGAATCATTGAAGCAGAAAGGCTGTTCATGGTATGAGATTGGACAAAAACATCTCAAAGTTGATAAAATCAAACCTACCGATAAAGAGTTATCAATTTCGCATTTTAAGGAGGGCTTCTCGACTCGTACAGTTGCTCGCCAACATTTAATTGTAAATATGGATAGTTAATATGTCTAAATTAGCATTAGGTACAGCTCAATTTGGTTTAGATTATGGAATTTCAAATGCATATGGAAAAACCGATAGGCAAGATGTTAATCAAATACTAGAATATGCTTACAATCATAATATAGATACAATTGATACAGCTATTCTGTATGGTAACGCAGAGAGTATTGTTGGAGGTTCTATTAATAACAGCCATAGTTGGAATATTGTGACAAAAACGCCATATTTTTCTAATGATTGTATTGATAAAACATGTGTTAAAAAATTAAGAGAGTCTTTTAAAAAATCATTATTAAACTTAGGTAAGAAAAATATATATGGATTATTGATTCACTCATGTGATGATTTATTTAAGCCTGGTGGCAGTTTACTATTTAAAGAAATGAAGGCATTGAAATCGATTGGACTGGTTGAAAAAATAGGTGTTTCAGTCTATAATTCGAGGCAAGTTGAAATGACTTTAGACAAGTTTGATATAGACTTAATTCAGTTGCCAATTAATATATTGGATCAGAATTTACTTATAGATGGGTGGCTTAAAAAAATAAAAGAAAAAGGCATAGAAATACATGCGAGAAGCGTCTTTCTACAAGGAGTATTATTAATGCCACGCCATACATTGCCGGCATATTTTTCCGATATATACAATAATATAGAAGATTTTATAGGACATGCACATAAGTTGTCACTAAGTTGTGCTGAACTAGCGTTAGGCTTTGTACAGAATATTGACGAGATCGACAAGATAATTGTGGGTGTTAATACAATTAATCAATTAAGAGAAATTATAGAGGCTAAACAGGTAGATTTAGACATTATAGAGTTTAGAAGAATTTCCGTCAATGATCCAAATTACACAAACCCTTCGTTATGGAAGTTATAATTTAGAAGATAAGTTTTATAGAAAAAAGACAGTATAAATTTAACTTTATGTGTGTTCTAGAATCTGAATTATATTTGTTCTTAGGGTAAACTAATTATGCACTTAAAAAAAAGTTTCTAGGTGTTGTTGCCTAATAAAATTTAAAGGAGTTAGAGTTAATGAGTAGAGTAAGTTTTGAAAATTATGGTCAAATTTCTAGAGATAATAAAGAAAAATCATATACTTTATTAGCTGGTAGACTTAAAAATCAAGAAGAGTCTGAGAGGTGTATATTTCAAGATGTTATTAAAAAATTAGAAATAACCAGCAGTGACAAGGTGTTAGATATTGGGAGTGGACCTGGAAATATTGCTATTCCATTATCTTTTATTTGCGAGGAGATGACTGTTGTAGACCATCAGGATGTTTTGTTAAAATTAAAAGATCGATGTAATGGCATAAATAATTTACGATTTTTGGATGGAAATTTTATTGATATGCATATTGATAAAAAGTTCGACAAGATTATTGTTCTTGAATTCGCACAT
>Ga0233448_1002951_pt1 | contig 11146 bp, 15 predicted proteins | sample SI_124_October20_2_FD_183015 | JGI IMG/M metagenome (GOLD analysis project Ga0233448, IMG submission 183015) | Seawater microbial communities from Saanich Inlet, British Columbia, Canada - SI_124_October2016_150_MG | ecosystem: Environmental > Aquatic > Marine > Inlet | place: Canada: British... | reverse complement strand
ATAGATTAAATTATTAAGTGAGCTTTTTGTTTATTTTATATTCACTTAATTATTAAAATAAAATATGATAGTAGAAATGTTTCTCTAGCCTTTAGGGACGTCGGTTCAAATCCGTCTAGCTCCACCATTTATGATAATTGACCTTTTGAAGGGCTTTAAAGAAGAGGTTTTCCTCAATGTAAAGCCTTTTTTTGTTGTCTATTTGGAGTTCGACCACGATAGAATTAATGATTCATACCTTTTTCTCTACAGACATAGTTTTCCACTTAGTAGACAGCTCTACAAGGAGTTCGACCATCTTATCAAAATTCTCCAAAATATCCTTATCGTCATTATCTAATCTTATAATTTGATCTTTTATATCTGTTATATCATTTATTAACTGATTCTTCATATTAGTGAATTCTTCAGAAGTAATCTCTCAATTAGACCTCATTTTTATAAGTGAGGTTTTTTCATTTTCTAATTTTGATAATTTTTTATTAAATACATCCCTTTTCTTTTTGTTATATTCAACTCTCTCTGTATAAAAATCTTTTAATCAATTTTTTACATCTTCCTTATATTTCTTAGGAATACTATAAAGCCAAATATTTTCATCAAATACTTTAATTATTTGATTTTGATTATACCAAAGTCTAGTTCAAGTTTTTTTAGATTTTCTAGAATGAACATGAAAGTATATGTACTTCTTCTTTAATAATGAAGTACACATTAGATCTCAAGTTTCCTTATGTCTTACTTTTCATTTTAAAGGAGTTAATTGCCTATCTAACACATATGTTATACCTCTTCCGTATAAATTAGCCTTATCCCATAATTCCTTTGATATAAGAGATTCATGTTTTCATTCATATAATTCTCAAGCATATTCAATAACACCATAATAAAATGGATTTTTAACTATTCTTTCAATTACAGATCTAGGTACCTTATTTCATTTTTTAGTTCTAAATCATTCATCAGTAATTACATTAGTAATTAAATCATAACTATGTCATTCAGATCTCATTTCAAATACTCTTTTTATGTAATGAAAACTATCATTATCAATATCAGCTCACCTAGTATCCTTATTATTTACATATCCTAGAGGAACTCTTGAAACTATTCATCAAGCTTTAACTTTTGTATTTATTCATTCAATTACTTTTTTTCTAAGATCAACAATATATTGATTAGAAAATCAGAAATGTATTGAAAGCATTAATACTTGATCACCAGTAAAAATTCATTCTTTACAATGAATTTCCTGTATTTTTCTATTTTGAGCATACCATTTTAAAGTACCTTCATCTACTGCATTTCTAGTAAGTCTGTCTAAATGAAGAGTAATTATTGTATCTACTTCTCATTTTTCAAGCATCATGATCATTTTATTAAATCATTCTCTTCAAGGTTGCTTAGCACTTTTTGCCTCAAGAATAGTTTCAACAAGATTAAATTTATATTCCTTACAGTAATCAAGACACCAATTTAATTGAGTATCAAGAGATTGAACCTGCATATCATCTCTATCTGTTGATTTTCTACAATAGATTATTGCTCTCATATTTTAATTATAGATTAATTTTAATTTTTTTTCTATCAACCTTTCAGGAACTACTAAAAATTGTGCTAATGTTGGTATATTTTCATGTTCTTCCCATAATTCTGTAACTTGTTTTGTAGGGCATAATAAATCCATAGCAAAACTATCAGCTCTTTTCTCTTTATCTTCTTTACAAGCAAATATACCTGTAGAAGCTCATATCTCTCAATCAATATAATGTCATAGTTCATGTGCTAAAGTAAATCTTTTTTCAGATAAATTGAGAGTTTTATTGATTACAATATTTTTTCATGAAATAAAACCATTAATTTTATCAAAATTAAAGTATTCAATATTGATTCATAAGCTTTGTATTACTTCTTCAATATTTATTGGTAATTCATTATTTTTATATTTATCTAGAAAGTCTCTCATTATCAATTTTTTATTGCAATTAAAATAGTGATTTCACTGAAATACACTTAAAGTAATTATTCTTTTTAATACTAATCTTTTAACATGTTTTTTAAAAAAGTTGTATCTCATTGCTCGATTTTAAATCTAGCATAAGCAATAATGTCATTTAAAACAGCTTCATCATTTGTTCAAAATTCTCTTGAAAGAGCTAGCTTTAAATCTTCTAATTTCAAGTTTTTCAATAATTCTGATCATTCATCCAGAACTTCTCAAGTAGCTATTTCATACTCATATTTTCTAGCTTTTTTTAATAGTTCATCAAATTCATTTACACTCATTCATAAACTCAAAGCCATTTTTTTATAAATTTCTAAATTAGAAGTAGATCTTTTTCAATTCAATAAATCACTTATATAAGGTTGAGATTTATTAAGTAATTCAGCTAATCACATAACTGTCTGTTCTTTACTTTCTAGATAGGCATAAATCTCAGATCAAAGAAATTTACAGATACTTTCAATGTTAACTATTTTTTCTTTATACATGTTAATTTTTAGAAGATATAACTAATATAGGTAATATGATATATTTATTTTCCAAAAAGTCAATAGTTTTTTAATGAAAACATCTCTAAGAGGTATAAAAAAGTCATAAAAAACATTTGCATTATACACAAAAAAGGTTATATTGGTGTTGTGGAATGCAAATGTTCTTTAACATAAGCCGATAACAGACAAATAATATTTTTTTGTTTTTTACTATAACCAAATTAAGTTATACAAGTAATAAATTAAAAAATGAAATCTGAAGATAAAAAATGGAAGTGGATTAATTGTGCTTTTTATATTGATGAACCCATAGAGGTAAATGAGATACAAAAAGCACTTAAAGATGAGTTTGTAAAGAAAGATTTATTTAACATAGTAGAAATTTTATTACAGGCTCAGAATAATAATACCACTTAACATTAAAACAATGAGATTAATAGAGAGAAAAGTTAAAGATAATACTCTGGTTGAACTATTAGCTAAAAAGTTAAAAAAGAAACCATACCTTGTAAGATATCACATTAATAAATATAAAAATCCAAGATGGGAAACTAAATGGAAGTTAACTCAAGCTATAAATGAAATTGAGTGAAAAACTAAACAAGCTAGATACAGCATTTTAGATTTATTTGGTAATGATGATAATTTATGAGAAAAATAAGGAGTAATAATAACTGCATTGTCTACAAAATATTACTAATCATCATAATTATATGATGGGTATGACATTCTGATTATTGTACAAAAAAATTGGAATGTGAAGCTGGTTTATTTTATAACAATAGTATATGTGAACAACTATCACAGTAGACCATAAAAAATATGAGTCTATGAAAAGACAAATTGAGGTACTAAAAAGTATCGATAACGATAAATTCTGTAGATTTATAGAATTTATAAACTGATTTTCTGATGAAATTAATATAAAATTGTATATTAATAATTTTATAGAAGAGGAGTTATCGAAATATAGGGATTTAGAATCTAATATAGAATTATGATAAGAGATTTTAAAACCAAGAAAAAGCAATTTGATAAGTTAACTAAAACTTATTATGAATTAGTAGATCAAACAAAAATGAGTGATCTAGAATATTGAAGCCTACTAGAAATATGAGATAAAATCATAGCCTTAGAATATAGGTATAAGGAAAATATGTAATAGCTTTTAATTAAACTTTATGAAAACTAAATGAAAAGAAAGAGCCTCTAATAAAAGAAGCTCAATCCGTGAAGACTCATTTATAACACAAAAGTGAGATAAACAAGCTATGACATAATAGTAATTTATTACATTAAGTCAAAAAACAACTTATGGAAATTAAGAAATTTAAACCGACATCACATAAGATCAAAGCCTTGATCTATGGTGCATCATGAAGTGGAAAAACCTCTTTTTGATCAACTGCAAACAATGTGATATATGCTTCAGCTGAAGCATGACTACTATCTGTAGGGAATAAAGAGATTGATTATGCTGATATAAAAAGTATGCAAGATTTAAGAGATTTACTTTTATATTTAAAAAATCAAAAACATAACTATGAAACAGTAGTTATTGATTCAATCAGCGAGATAAATGATATTATTAAAGCTGAGATAGAAAAAGCTAAATGAAGAGCCTTACAATTGCAAGATTGGGCTGTAGTTGCAAAACAAATAGAATGAATACTTAGAGAATTTAGATCACTAGATATGCATGTACTTTTTATAGCTCAAGAACAAGAGATTAATGATGAGGGTAGAATCTCAAAAATAGTACCTAGCTTGAATTGAAAGAGTGCAACTAAAATAGCATACTTTATGGATATAGTATGACATATGGAAGTATTAGCTACAGGAGAACATGCAATAGAAACATTATCAAGTCCAAAACTACTATCAAAAGATAGAACAGGACTTATATGAAACACAACATGAACAGACTTCCAAGTATGGATAAGTAAATTAGCTGAAATAGAAATATGAGAAGAAAAAACAATAGTAGAATATAATGGAATTTGAGAAGAACAAACTAAAAACTTTCAAAAAATATATAACAAATTAAGAAAAGTAAAAACATTAGCCACACTTAAATCATGATTTCTGGAATTTCAGAAAACAATTAAAGATGATAAAGAATTTGTATCTGAACCTCAAAAAGCTGAACTGCTACAATTAAAAGAAGATATGAAAATGTCTTTAGATAAAAAATAATATATTTTAACCTAAAAAAAATGTGAAAAATTAAAAGTTTAAGTTGGTCTAAAATAAATTCATTTGAAAATTTTAGATCACAGTTTATAAAAACATATTTTGAAGAAGCTCCATTCTTTGAAACCAAAGAAATAGTATTTTGAAAAGTACTTTGAACTATAATTGAAGAAAGGAGTTTTGATGGAGATGATATTATAAAAGCTCTTTCAAAAGATAGAAATTGAGAATTCGAAGCCTTAGAAGATTATAAAGATAAACAATATAGAAATATAGTAAATATGGTATCAGATGATACAGGATTTTGCGAAAAACTAATGGATTGGCAATTTGATTTATATGCTACTTATGAACAAAGATTACAACAATTTATAGATTGAATAAGTTGTCTAGGATTTATAGATAATAGCCCTGATATAGTGAATGATTGACTACATAGTTTTAGAGAATTTAAGACATGAAAAACTCCTTGGACTCAAGAAAGAGCAGATAATCACTGACAATTATATTTTTATGCAATGCTTATAGAAGAACAAAGTGGATTTATACCAAAGAAAGCATACCTTGATTGGATTGTAACTGTAAATGATGAGGAGTGAAATATTATTCCAACATGAGAGATTCAAACATTTATAGTAAATATAGATCCAAAGAGAGTTGAAGCTATGAAAAAGAAAGTCCCAAAAATATTTAAAGAGATGAATGAATTATATGAAACTTGGTTAAAATCAAAATCATGAGAAGATGATCTTGATATGGATAAATACGAGGAATATGCATGATTAGAAAGCTCAAGGAAGCATATAGAGATAAGACAAAAAGAATTGAAAAAAGAGATTGATGAAGATATGAAAAAAAATAATGTAACAACATTTAAAAAAGAATGAATATGAAATTTTTTCTACATGATGAGAAGAAAATGGAGTTATACAGATGATATAAAAACTAAAGAAGATGAGATAAAAGAAAAACAAAAAATACAAATGCAGGAAGTAGAAAAACTGAAAAAAGATTATGAAGAAAAACATGATCCAAACATATCCTATAGCTTAAGTTTTCGCCTATGATGATAGGGACAAATGATGAACTTATAGAATATCTAAAAACTGCAAGAAAAAGGCTTTACAAAGTGAAAGCCTTTTCTCGTTCCCGTTCGATTCCTCAAAATTCTTATTTACATCTAATATTTGGATTTATAGAGGAATTTTGAAAAACAGGTCATGATAAAGACGAACTTAAAGAAATATTAAAGTCTAAGTTTTTAAGAACTTATTCATATATATTAAGTACTACTTATATTAAACCAACAAAAAGTCTTGATAATAGAGAAATGACAATATTTATAGGCAAAATAAGAGTTTGGGCTCGAGAATTTTTGAAGTTAGATATTCCTGATCCTGAAGAAAAAAGGATGCTTGAATATTATAATAACAAGATCTAAAAATGCTTAAAAATTGATATGCAATATGTGATAATGATTGGTTATTTGAAAAGAAAATAAAATCAGAGCTACAATTATTATTATATGTTTCTAGCTTAACAGCTGAAAAAGGTTTTTGTTTTGCTAGTAATTCACACTTATCTAAAAGGTTAAAATTACATGAAACCAATATTAGTAGAAAAATTAAAAAATTAGAAAAATTATGATTTGTTACTATTGAATATGAGTATAGATGATGAGAAGTTATTAGTAGAAAAATACGATTAGCAAAAACACTAACCGACGATAAACAAAAACACCAACCGACGATTAGCAAAAATGCTAAAGATAATAATACAAGTATTAATAATAACTCTAAAGAGTTAAAGAAGATTGAATCTTCTTCTAAGGTTATTAATAAAATTGAATATTGAGATAAAGAAATAAATGCTCTTTTAAAATTCTTATATCAATCAATTTGAATTGATGATTTTAAAGAATCCCAAAAATGGCAAAGAATATTTTGAAAACAATGTATAGCACTTATTAAAAAAATAGGAAAACAAGAATTTATAAGAAGATTTAAAGTAATATTAGAAGATAATTTTAAAATCAAAAATTGTAATAGTATTACTTATCTTTACAAAGAAATTAAAAGTTTCATTCATTCTCCATTAGTTTGAGATAGCTCTGATAAACTAATAATAGAAACTATGAGTCAGAACTTAGAAATAAAACAAAAGAAAAAATTAAAAGAAATTATTGGAACTTGGAGAGAAGCTCATAAATATAAAGATTTAAGTGAATGAGTTATACAAAACATGATAGATAGTATTTTATAACCAAATTAAAATGCAAGAATTAAAAAAGGAGTTTATAAAATTAGAACTCAAAGATATTATTCCATATGAGAATAATAATAAAATTCATACAGATAAAGATGTATGAGAAATACTTATATCAATACAAAAAGATTGATATATAGCACCGATAATAGTAGATGAAGAAAATATAATCCTTGCATGACACTGAAGAACTCTGGCACTTGAGAAAATGTGAGTAGAACAAGTACAAGTTATGAGAGTTTTTTGATTAACTGAAGTTCAAAAAAAGGATTATAGAATCAGAGATAATACTACTAATCTACTAGCTGAATTTAATATTGAGAATCTTAAAATAGATTTAGAGAGTTTATGAGATTTTTCTATTGATATTGTAGATCACCTAAAGTTTGATTTAAATTTTAATCTATTTGATAGTGAAGAATTTAATGAAGAAATAGAAGATGAAGTACCATTTACAGATAATGAAAAGATTATAGTAAAGTCTTGAGATATATTTCAACTTTGAGAACATAGATTAATGTGTTGAGATTCAACAAAGAATGAAGATGTAGAAAAATTAATGAATTGAAAATTAGCTGATATGATATTTACTGATCCACCATATAATGTGAATTATAAATGACAAGGTAAAATAACAGGAACTGATAGAAAAATAGAAAATGATAATATGAGTGATGCTAGTTTTAAATGTTTTTTAGATGATACTTTTGCTGTATATAAGCAATTTACTAAAAAAGAAGCTTGAACTTATGTATTTCATTCTACCTCAACAGCTAGTATTTTTGAGAAATCATTAAAAGATCACTGATTTAATATAAAAAACCAGCTTATATGGAATAAACCAAGTTCAGCACTTTGATGGGGAAATTATAGATGGAAGCATGAACCTTTTTATTATTGCTGAATGAATTGAAACTCTACTAACTTTTATTGAGATAGAACTCATTCTACAGTAATTGAAACTCTAGAATGAAAAACAGATAAGCAATTATTGAATATATTAAAAAGAGCTAAAGAAGCTGAGAAAGAGTGAAAAACAACTATCTGGAGTATGAAAAGAGCAAATGTGAATGAATATGTTCATCCTACTCAAAAACCAGTAGAACTAATAGAGTATGCATTAAATAATTCTAGTAAGCCTTGAGATAATATACTAGATTTATTTTGATGAAGTTGATCTACTTTGATAGCATCAGAAAAAAGACAAAGGAAATGCTTTATGATGGAACTTGATACAGTATTTATACAAACTATTATTAAAAGATATTATGATGTAACAAATTGAAATAAAGAGCTGTTATGTCTAAATAGAAAATTAGATATTAATAAAATTTTAGATGAATAGAAAAAACTCCAAAAAAAAGGGAAAAAAGATAGCTTTAAAGGATAAGCAAAAAACTGTAAAAGTAACTGAAAAAGATATTCCAAAAGAAGAAAATAATTGAAATATTTGAGCTGGAAGACCTAAGAAAATGACAGATCACACTATCCAAAAATTAAAGCTATGTTTTGCAGTAGGTATGACAGACCTACAAGCCTCTTACTTCTGCTGAATATCGAAGAGCTCTTTATATTTATATCAGTCGGAAAATCCTGAATTTTTGGAGGAAAAAGAGATACTTAAAGATAGTATCTCTATGCAAGCTAGATTGAACATTTGATGAAATATAAAAAGCTGAGATACAGCTGATTCGAAATGGTGGCTCACTATGAAAGATAAAGACTTTATGAATAAGCTACAACTTCACCAATGAAGTCCACTTACATTATCTGAAGAAGATAAGGTTATATATGAAAAAATATTAAAAAATAATTTATGATAATATGAAAAGAGATAGAGAACTTTTAAGTTATCTCTTTACAAACCCTGATAAAATATTTTTAAGAAAGGAATACTTTAAATGAGATTTTCTTTCTTTTTGTCTGTACTACTTTCCTAATGAATTTACACATCCACTAGCAGAATTCCATATGGATTATTTAGATGAATTACAAAAAATGAACAATATATTTTTTGTTTGATTTAGAGAATGTGCTAAAACTATGTTTCTGACTTATTATTATATTTATGTGATAGTATACCAAAAAAGAAGATACATAATGCATTATAATTCAGAGATAGAACAAGCTAAATCAATGTTGCTTGATGTTATAATTATTTTACAAACAAATGAATTATTGATACATGATTTTTGAAATCTATATATTCCTCCTGAATGAAGAAAACAAAATGAACCAACAAAGAAAACAATTTGAGAATTTATGATAGATTGAAATATAAAAGTTCAAGCTATGAGTATTTGAAAAAGTCCAAGATGAAAAAAATATCTCTGAAGAGATGGTAGAACACATAGACCTGACTTAGTATGATTTGATGATATAGATACAAATAAAAATACTAGAAATCCTGATTTGATTGAAGCTGATATGAGGTTTTTAACTTGAGAAGTATTTGGTTGATTAAATGCTTTTGCTCAAAAAATATTCCTTTGAAATGTTATAAATGAAGATGGTAGAGTTCCAAGATTAAAGAAATTCTTTGAAACTAATAAAGATTTTAAAGTATTTTGGATACCAATAAGAATTAAATGAAAAATAACATGGAATAGATTTGTAGCAACTGATAAAGAGGCTGAAGAAAAAAACAATTGAATTACCGATAATGCTTATAAATTTATATCATTGCAAACTAAAAGGAGAGATGGTGCTATTTGATATAATCAGAACTTTAATTTGATAGCCTATGTAAATGGTCAAAGGATTATAAAATGATCAGATATTAAATACTACTATCAATTACCAAAGGTATATAGAGTTGTATTTTGAATTGATCCTGCTTTCTCTGAAAAAACTTGAACTGATGCAATGTGATTAACAATAACAGCTCAGGAAAAATACATGTGAGAAATATATAAATATATTATTGAATCAATTGCTTTTGAGGAAAATGAAAAAGATGAAGATAAATTCTGTAATAGAGTTGTAGAATTATATCACAAATATAAATGTTGATTAATTTATATAGAACAAAATAATGGTTGATTAATACTTGCTAGAATGCTAAAAAAGAGATGATTAGCAGTTATAGTAGTAAATTCAGAAAAGGATAAAGTTACAAGACTAAGAGAATATCAGTGAGAGTTTGAAAGATGACTTATAAAATTTAACTCTGATACTCATAGTGTATGAGGCTTAGAAAAACAATTACTTGCATTTCCAAATGATGAACATGATGATCTTGTTGATAGTATGGTTTTTAGTTTTAAACCATTTACTTGATGAGAGATTAGGACTTTTTAATTAATATAATATGAGTTTAATACAGGATAGAATTAAAGAATTTCTTGATCAAAACAATATGAAAATATTAAGACAAGAAACTTGAATATGATGTAAAGCTATTTACTCAATTAAGAACTGACATCGCAATAAGAAGTATACAAAACAAACTCTTGATACTTTGTATGATTTTTTTAATCTTACTAAAGATACATTTTATATCGATAATATGAAGAAATGGTTAAAGAGTGATGAAAGTATACTTTGAGTTTTACTTAAAAACAGAAGAGATAAGCTATGATTTTCTAAAAAAGAAGTAGCTAAAATTATAAAGTGAACCGAAAGAGAGATGACAAGAATAGAAGCATGAGATGTTGCACCTAAATTTAATTCATATTATTTAAGAGAGCTAATAAAATTATACAAATTTTCTGAAAGTGAATGAAACCAAATTAAATGGTATGTTGCAAGTTTACATGATATAATTGAGTTAAATAGAAATACATAAAAGACCTTGAGGGGAAAGACAAAGACTAGATACTAAATCTAGTCTTTATTTTTTTGTATAAACTTATGCCTAACAAAACAAGAATAAAATTATTTAACTCAACTAAATCAAAACAAATAGATGATAAAAGTGATGATCTATTTAGTAATAAAGAATGAATTATAGAACCTGAAGTATGATTTGAAGAGTTATTATATGCTTATGATAATAGTTCTATTATATCTTGAATTATTAAAAAAATATCTTCAAAGGTTGATAGTAATTTTAAACAAACAGATAATGAAGAACTTGATAAATTTTTAAAGAATTTAGATGTAGATACTATAGCTCAAAATCTTTTAACTTTTTGAAATTCATTCTCTGAAAGATTAAGAAATGGTAAAAAAGAAAACTTATTAGAACTCG
>Ga0233448_1002930_pt1 | contig 11227 bp, 8 predicted proteins | sample SI_124_October20_2_FD_183015 | JGI IMG/M metagenome (GOLD analysis project Ga0233448, IMG submission 183015) | Seawater microbial communities from Saanich Inlet, British Columbia, Canada - SI_124_October2016_150_MG | ecosystem: Environmental > Aquatic > Marine > Inlet | place: Canada: British... | reverse complement strand
TTTTCCCCCGACGTTTTTGGGTTTTTTTACATGGTGTTCTTTTCTTAGTATTCATATTTACATTATATGCATATAATAAATCATTTTTATACATTGCTAAAGCTATGATAATATAGGAATAATATGAATCCTAAAATAACATCAATCGCCAACGGAACTGCTGATAATAATTGTTCTTGAAATGCATAAATCGCAGCACATAGATATAAAAGACCGTGTAATAATCTAAAGTCTGCCCACCAAGTTCGTCCACCTCCCTCAAATGCATTCAATCGTAGATTATTAAAATACAAAACTAAAAACCCAATTGCAGGAAATAATAATAATGCACCAAAATAAGGTAGATATGCTGTATCAATATAATATGGTAGCATAGCTAATGTAATACGCATAGGTATACACCCCAATAAAAATAAATACATACGTTGCCTTATTGAAACCATATTTATATAATACAATGATTTTATTATACATAAATACTTTGTAAATAGCTTGGAATATCTCGTGATTTGTTACTCTTTACGAATTCATCATATCCGGCATTAAGGTCATCAAGTGTAATCAATTTACGTAATTCTTTATCTTTGCCATAAATGCGACGACCATGATATATTTTCACACATGTTAGCAAATGCTCCATATCTCTACCGAAATGAATAAACTCTTTATAATTACGAGTAAACCATTTACATAATACTTCTTGTTCTATTGATATTTTCCAACCAATTTCATTCACTTTTTTTTTAAAAATAAGTAATAATTCCGGGGCAGTATATGATTGCATTGAAAATTTCCAAATAAATCTGGATTCCAATCCTTTATTTGATTTAAAAAATGTATTATTTAAATCATCTTCATAACCAGCGATAATAACCATTAAATCATTTTTATGGTCACTTAATAATTCACATAATGTATCTAAACATTCCTTTGAAAAACTATCATTTCCATCGGGTGATGCAAGTGAGTATGCTTCATCTATAAATAAAACCCCTCCAATACATTCATTTACGATTTTAGTTGTTTTTATAGCAGTTTGACCTAAATACCCAGCAATCAAATCGCCACGTGTAACTTTTTTAAATACATTATTTTTCAAAATCCCGACCTTGGAATATATCTTACCAATTAGCTTAGCTATTTCGGTTTTACCCGTTCCGGGTTGACCGTATAACACTGTATGTTTGAAATCTCCACACCCATCAATATCATCATCCAAATTTTGTATAAAATACAGCATTTGATTTAATACCGATGTTTTGATTGAAGACATACCAATCATATCATTTAAAATACTCAACTCTTCTTTAACATTATGCAAAGATTTCAAATCAATATTATATTCGGCATTCTGTTCATAATCATTTTCATCAATTATTTGTAACAAATCACTTATTTTTGATACGTTTGTTGTTATATTAATTTTTTTTGTTTTTTTGATATTAATATCTGGTATATCATTCTTTTCTGGTGTTGTAAGGTAATTATATACACTTTCTGCATGTAACCCGATTTTGCCATTAGACTTATTATTAGCAAAATAATATTGGTTAATGTTAGTAATTAAATTATTATATTGTTTAGGTAACAACTCTGGTTTCTGAGAACAATTATCTAAATAGGTAAGAAATTTTGTTGATTTATACATAATAATGATTATACTATATAAAATAATCTTTTTAATTAGATTTATAATATTATTTTCAAAAAATTGAAAATACTCTTAATATAAAAATATATTCAAATAACGAGTAATCATGTCATTCGAAACAAAAGCTGTATATCAGAGTTCAACTCCGGTAGTCGTACCGCGTAAATTAAAAATACGTAAACCCCGTGAAAATCATGAAACAAGTATTATTAAATCTATCATTGATACAGAAACCAAGATTGAAACACAATCTAAGGACGTTCAGGATAAAATGGATACAAGTGAGAAGGATATTTTGGAACATCTTGGTCAATATATTGAAGAACCATACCAAATCATCGAATCATATTTTGAAGGTAAACATTTGGACCGTTTAGTTCGGCACCAAATTGAATCGTATAATAATTTTGTAAATTATCAAATCCAGCGTACGATTGACATGTTTAACCCAGTGAAAATACACTCGGAAAATGATTTTATAGAAGAAAAACAAATGTATATGTTGGAGTGTTCTATTCAATTTAACAACTTTAAATTATATCCTCCGCAAATTCATGAAAACAACGGTGCTACAAAAATAATGTTACCCCAAGAAGCAAAATTACGTAATTTTACCTATGCGTCCACAATGACTATTGATATTGATATTGAATATACAGTCCGTAATACTGAATGCATGAACACTCCCAGAGTAATAAAAAAGACAATTCCTAAGATTAATATTGGAAAAATGCCAATCATGTTAAAGTCGTCAATATGCGTATTAAATCAAAACAATAATTTTACAAATTCTCTATTAACTGGAGAATGTATCATGGATTCAGGTGGATATTTTATTATTAAAGGTTCTGAGAAAACGGTCATTGGTCAGGAACGTGCTGCAGAAAATCGTATATATTGTTTTGATGTCAAAAAGAATTCAACAAAATGGTTATGGTCTGCTGAAATAAAATCAGTACCAGATTTCAAATGTATATCACCAAAACAAGTTCAAATGATGATTTCAACAAAAAATAATGGTTTTGGACACGGCATATTTGTCAATATTCCTCGTGTTAAACAGCCGATTGAATTATTTATCTTGTTCAGGGCATTTGGTATTGTTACAGATAAAGATATTTGTAAACATATTTTATTAGCTATTAATAATACCGAAAATACAATTATGTTACAGCATCTCCAAGCATCTATTATTGATGCAAATGCATATTTAACACAGGAAGATGCTATTCAATATATTACTAATTATGCTATATATACTCCAATTAATATGGATAAAGTAACTGGTATCCAAAAAAAGCGCGAATTTACATTAGATATTATTGAAAATGATATATTTCCGCACTGTAAAACAAAACTACAAAAAATATTCTTATTGGGTTACATGACTGCCAAACTACTTAGTGCGAGGTTGGGGTGGAGAGAAGCCGATGACAGAGATTCGTATTTAAACAAGCGCATAGAACTTACTGGTACACTATTAAATAATTTATTTCGCAATTATTTCAACAAACTGGTTAAAGAAATGCAAAAACAAATTATTCGTGAAATTAATACTGGGTCATGGCGTTCAAGTGAAGATTATGGCAATATAGTTAATCAGACAAATATTTACAAAATTATGAAATCAACAACAATTGAGAATGGAATTAACCGCGCATTATCCACAGGTGATTTCAGTATTAAACAATCAAATAGCAGTAAAGTGGGTGTTGCACAAGTTCTTAGTCGTCTTACATATGCTTCCAGCTTGAGTCATTTACGACGAATTAACACTCCACTTGAAAAAAGTGGTGAACTCATCGCTCCCCGTAAATTACATAATACCATTTGGGGGTTTTTATGCCCAGCAGAAACGCCTGAAGGTCAATCTATTGGAATTGTTAAAAATATTAGTTACATGGCACATCTTACTATTTCTACAAATAGTTCTGCATTATATGAATATATTCAACCCTACATTATTACATTTGAGAATATCACTGATACAACTGAATTATATCAAACTGTAAAGGTTTTTGTGAATGGTGCGTGGCAAGGTATTACACATACACCGGAAGAACTGTATTGTGATTTGAAAATGAAAAAACACACTGGAATTATTAATATTTATACATCTATTGTCTTTGATTACAAACAACTGGAAATTCGTATTTGCAATGATGGTGGTAGATTAACTCGCCCTGTATTACGAGTTAAAAATAATAAAGCAATCATTACTGCTGACATAATTAAAAAATTAGTTGATAAAAATTTAACATGGAATGATTTGTTAACGAATTGTAACATTGACGAATCTGTTATTGAATATATTGACCCCGAAGAACAAAATTATGCTATGATTGCAATGAAATCCAAAAATTCGTATCTACAACCCATATCTTCCCACTTTAATTACACACATTGTGAAATTCACCCTAGTACTATTTTTGGGGTATTGGCTTCATGTGTACCCTTTCCCGACCATAATCAAGCTCCCAGAAACACCTACCAATGTTTAGACCCTAAAGAAGAGGTTTGGATGGCATCTGGAATTAAAAAACCGATTGGAGAAATAACAATTGGTGAAAAGGTGTTATCATTTAATCCTACAAATATGGATATTACTACTACGACTGTTTGTAATCATTTTATCCGTAAAAATGAATATCCTATTTATAAATTAACCACTATTAGTGGTCGTACCATAATTGCAACCGAAGACCATAAATTTATGACAGACCAAGGTTGGAAAACGGTCATGGATATGATTTATAATAATCAGTTGAAAATAGGTATTTGTATGACTAATTATACGAATAATGTTGTAAATATGAAGGATAATCAAGTAATCATTACTGAAGATACATTTATTGATAAAATGCGGGATTTAAATATCGACGAAACCGCTAACCGAAAGGTCAATAAAATACAAAATTATATGATTCACTTGAAAAATAATAATTTATTGCCCCTTTATGACAATAATGATAAATTATGTGTATTGTCAAGAATTATTGGATTCCTATATGCCGACGGTTCTATCAATATATATGAAAAAAATAAAAATAATAAATATAAATATAAAGAATTTCAATGTTCTTTTGATTTTGGGCAAATGAACGATGCGGTTCAGTTTAATAATGATGTAATTACATGCGGGTTTAACCCTTCAAAAATTATTTATGGTACACGTACATTTACTCCTACAGATAGCGACCGTTCACAAACTCATAGTACATTTTCGTGTACATATAATGGGTGTTTTCCTGCATTCTTAATATCATTAGGTACTTCTTATGGAAAAAAAACAACAACACCCCGTAATAGTATTCCTGAATGGATTATGAAAACACCCGAATATGGTAAACATTTTATGAAGGGATTTCAAGGGGGGGACGGTTGTAAAATATCTTGGTTTAAAACAGTTGATTCCAGAAAACAAGACCCTAATACATACATTATTCGTACTGCTAAAACCAGCCAACAAGTTCATCCCGAATATAAAGAACAGCTTATTAAGTTTATGGAACAGTGTCAGCAAATTTTACATCAAAATGGTATTAAAACAACCAATAATATTAACGAAAAGCAAATTTCAGATACTCGTGTTTGTATATCTTATTCCATATCAAGTAATCATGATAATTTAATTCATTATTTTGACACGATTGGATATGCATATGCTTTAACCAAAAATAATCAATCATTTCAAGTTATTGAATACCTTAAATCAAAAAGAATACATACAAATAAATACATAGAGTTTGATGAATGGCAAACTAATGTTATTGAGCACTCTAACTTTCTATTTGTACCAATAATGTCTATTACAAAGGAACCAGATGGACTAATTTCGGATATTGAAGTAGATAGTGAAAACCATTCGTTTATTGCATCACAATTTGCGAGTAGTAATTGTGCGATGGGTAAGCAAGCGATGGGTGTATATGCTACCAATTATGACAAGCGTATGGATAAAACTGCCTATGTACTCAATTATCCCACTCGTCCATTGGTAGACACGCGAATTATGAACTTTCTACACCTTAACAAGATTCCATCAGGTACACAAATACACGTTGCTATTATGACTCATACTGGGTATAATCAGGAAGACAGTGTATTAATTAATAAAGCTTCCATTGACCGTGGCTTATTCTTAGCCACTATTTATCATACAGAAAAAGATGAAGATAAAAATATTATTCGCGATGAAATTATTCGGTGTAAACCCGACCCATCTAAAACTAAGGGAATTAAATTTGGAAATTACGATAAGCTTAATGCAGATGGATTTATTCCAGTTAACGAACGAGTTGAAAACCGAGATGTCATTATTGCAAAGATTGTACCCATCAAAGAAAATCGTAATGACCCCACAAAAACCATCAAATATGAAGACCAAAGTAAAACATTTCGTACCACAGAAGATACTTATATTGACAAAAATTTTACAGGCCGTAACGGTGATGGTTATAATTTTGCCAAAGTTAGAACGAGGGTATTACGTAAACCTACATTTGGTGATAAGTTTTCCAGTCGTCATGGACAAAAGGGTACTGCTGGTAACATTATTCCTGAGTGTGATATGCCATTTACAAAGTCTGGACTACGCCCCGATATTATTATTAATCCACATGCTATTCCCTCCAGAATGACCATTGGACAATTGAAAGAAACCTTACTTGGAAAGGTTCTTCTTGAATTAGGAATGTTTGGAGATGGTACCAGTTTTGGAAACTTAGATGTCAAGACTATTGCAGCAGAACTATTAAATCTGGGTTATGAAAGTTATGGTAATGAACTCATGTATAATGGTCTTACTGGTGAACAACTTGAAACCAATATTTTCCTTGGTCCTGTATTTTATCAGCGGCTCAAACATATGGTAGCAGATAAGCAACATAGCCGTTCTATTGGTCCTATGGTGAATCTCACCAGACAACCTGCTGAGGGTAGAAGTCGTGATGGTGGTTTCCGTATTGGAGAAATGGAAAGAGATGTTATGATTGCCCATGGTATGACACGATTCTGTAAAGAACGTATGTATGATGTATCTGACAAGTACAATGTGCATGTATGCAAAAAATGTGGAATGGTTGCATCTTATAATGATGGTAAGAAAAGTAAACTGCATACCAGCGGTGACTTCTCTATCCATTTGTGTAAAACATGCGATAATCGTACCGACTTCGCAAAGGTTGATATCCCCTATGCATACAAACTTATGTCACAGGAACTTCAAACCATTAACATTGTTCCGCGTATCATTACCGAGTAAATACTTATAAATATATTTAGCAACTTTTTTATTGAAATTCAAAAAGTTGGTTCTACCCAGATTAATATCTATATACCAGATATAATGCAGATCTTTATTAAGACTCTCACCGGTAAAACCATTACCCTTGAAGTTGAACCAAGTGACAGCATTGACAACGTCAAACAAAAAATTCAAGATAAGGAAGGCATTCCTCCTGAAAGGTTGGGAGAAAAAGTCAGTGAGGCAATGCACTGGCTAGTCGTTTAGGACGGCGACATGACTGGTAGCGGGGATCCCCTAAAGATTTTACTACCACTTCACATTGGAAACATTGTGAAGGACCACAGGTAATTCCTGTTCTCTGGTAACAAGGTAAAATATGATAAATAATACTTATTTTGAAATGGGCAATCCGCAGATGACCTCCTAAGTGCGTTATGATTAGTATATGGAGGCGCTTCAACGATCGCTAAGTCATGGGGTGGAGAAGATTAATCATCTTCAATGAAATCTTAAGGTACGACCTAATCTTATGTGAAAGCATAAGCAATCGTTATATGGACCAACAACGATTAATTTTTGCAGGTTTGAGATAAAAGCTGGCCTGTAAGAGTAAATGTCCCTTCGGGGGGTAAAGCATTTGCTAGTGTTTATTTTAATAAATGCGACACATCTTATAATGTTCGGGAACTCCCTTAGAGCTTAAACTACGACTTATATGTTGGAAACTCATATAATAGGCAGGGTAATGACCTCGCTCACCGTAATAACGTTTAAGATTGGGTAATCCGCGGGTAAAAAATCTAAGTCCGTTATGATTAGGATATGATTTTCCCTCAACGACCGCACGGGTGTGGGCGAATAATGATGGTCTAATCAACCAGAATTCGCATAAGATACAGTCTGTCTCTATGTGAAAGCATAGAGGTTTCGAGACGAAGCAACTCGAAGATGGCAGAACACTGTCCGATTATAACATCAATTCTGGGTGTTTGTGTGTGTGAACCACATGCAAGTCGTCATTTGACGGCGACACATATCAATTGCGGGAACGGCTCTATAATGGTTCTATTCTACTACCTATATATGGGAAACTGTATGTAGTACCTCAGGTAATGACTCGGGGCATAGTAACAACGAATAGAATATAGCTCAATCCGCATCTGCTACCTAAGGTGTCATGGGATACGATACTATGGTAAGTAGTTCAGAGACTTAAAGTGTGTGGGGGTGAGGTTTGCCTAAGACCGATGAACCCTTAAGGTATAGTCCATTGTAGTGGGATAGTAAACCACTGCATCTTTCGTGCCAGAAGGAATCAACATTACACCTGAAAAAAATTGGGTGAGTCGATGAGGCAATGCATCGGCTAGTCGTATAATATATACGGCGACACATCTGGTAGCGGGAACCCCGTAAAGATTTTACTACCACCCTGTAATGGAAACATTATAATGGGGACCACAGGTAATTCCTGTTCTCTGGTAATAAGGTAAAATATGAAGAACTATGTTCTGAAATCGGCAATCCGCAGATGACCTCCTAAGTGCGTTATGATTAGCATATGGAGGCGCTTCAACGATCGCTAAGATGTGGGCGAGTTATGATGGTCTAGTCAACCTGAACTCGCTTAAGGTACGGTCTAGCCCCTATGGAAACATAGGGTAGTAGCGTGTTTTAAGATTGAGAGGTGGCAATTAAATTAAATTAAAATAAAATAAAAAATATAAATAACAAAATATAATAAAAAATAATTGTTTTATTATATAACAATGGATAAAGACGAAAGAATAAAAGAACTGGAAGAAGAAAATAAAAAATTAAAAGAACATTTAAAAAAATATACTGCACCTTCATATAAAAAGGCATATTATGAAAAGAATAAAGAACAAATATTAGAAAAAATGAAATCAAATCCAACATCGCCAGAAAAACGAAAAGAATATGCAAGACGAGCATATTTGAACAAAAAAGAAAAAATGAAGGATACTCAAAATAATGAGAATATTTAGGAATTATAGTTTTTCTGCGAAATAACATAAAAATAATATATATCTATTATATATAAATGGGAAAACGAAAAGAGCATACAATAGAAAATGAGATTGAAAAAAAACATTGTCCTACATGTGATAAATTAAAAGAATTAAATGAATTTAATAAACAATGTTCAAGTTGGGATGGATTAGCAAGAATGTGTAGATTATGTTATTGTAATTATAAACAAAATAAAAGAAAAAATGACCCAAAATATCATGAAAATGATATGATATATAATGAAAATTATAAATCATCTGGTAGAAGAAAAGAAGTTTCTGCAATACGATACGTAGATAAACGAGACCATATTATAAAACAATGCACTGAATATAATACTAAGCGTTATAAAGAAGACCCTTATTATAGATTAGTTTTTCTTATGCGTTCAAGAATTGGAAAAGTATTAAGAGAACGAAATATAGGTAAACAAGATAAAACATATGATTTATTAGGTTGTTCCAAAGAAGATTTTATTAAATATTTTGAATCAAAATTTACAGAAGGAATGTCGTGGGATAAGGTAGGCAAATTTATTCACGTGGACCATATAAAACCCTGTTGTAGTTTTGATTTGACACAAGAAGAAGAGCAACAAAAATGTTTTCACTATACGAATTTGCAGCCTCTCTGGGCGAAAGATAATTTATCGAAAGGCGGCACTTATACAACCGCATAATGCAGTAAAACAATTGTGTTTACGCACTACTATATTTTTAACATATTTTTGACCAGTAAATATCTTTTTATTTTTTGTTTTATTATTTTTAAATCACGATGTGCATGGTCAAGATCATACCCATATTTATAATGACAATAATCCTCCCAAACATAAAACCCATAACTTTTTTCAATATCATCAAGACCATCTTTTTCTATTTTATCATATATCTGGTTCAAATCTTTTGATATAATACAACCAGTAATATTATCATTTTTATAAAGTATACATATTCCAGGTTGCAGACATTCACCACCAATATTAGTATCAATACGTTCAAATACAAATCTATCACCGTCAAGTATTCTGTCTTTATGACTATATTTATATCCGTAATTTAGTGCATATTGATGTAGCTTTCCCGATAAACTGGGACTTAACGCAAAGAAGTAATACGCCCAATAATACTCAGGTGATATTTTCTTTTTCAAAGTTTCCAACTTACTATTTAGTACTGCACAACTTGTTTCTTCCATTTTATAATATTATTAGTTTATAATATTATTAGTTATTATAAATGAAACACAATCAATTTTTTATTATTTTGAAAAGGTAGTATCGAAAGGGGGGCAAATTTGAAAAAGTTTCACCATAATATATATTACACCCTTGAAGATTTAAAACGCCGTTTTTTGAAACAATTATAATAAAAATTATATAAATATTTTTTATTATGTATAGTATCGTAATGGATAAGGATGAAAAAATAAAAGAAATGGAAGAACATATTTCCAATTTAGAAACAGAACTTCAAGCAACCAAAGAGCATCTCAAAAAATATACAGCACCAGCAAGTAGTAAGGTATATTATGAAAAGCATAAAGAAGCACAAAAACAAAGAGTTAAAGAATATCAACTCCTACTATTGATTTTACATTCTTGATTATTTTTTTATGTTGTGAAAACGGCGTTTTACACCTTTAGACATTTAAAACGCCGATTATTTTTCAATAAAATTAACCATTGGATAACCATCAACTAACCATAATCTTGTTGATAGATTATCATTTATTTCAATATCATTTGAATTTGGTATATTAATAAATAAGTTTTCATTTACACCTTTGAAGATTTAAATCCGCACAAAACCAACTTAAAGAAATTGTAGTATATGATACTGATGGGGGGATATGTGAGAAGTTTATGGTGCGAGAACACCCAAACAAAAAGAAAAATAAGGACGAATTGCGATTAATTCACGGACTACTACATTGTAAGAATGGTTGTGGGTCGTGGAATAGGGACCGCAATGGTTCGTCTAATATCTACAAAATAGCAAAGAATGCAATAAATAACATAGACAGACCAAGTTATTTATGTAGAGAAACAAGTAATCAAAACACTTCAACGAGTGTTTATAATCAAACTTTACGCAGGTATGAAAAGACCTAACTTTGAACCTCTTTTTTTTCGCATTGTTTGTGCGAACTTAAATATTCAAAGGTGTAAAATAATATAATTGGTCAAAGGTGTAACAAGCGACCTAAATATTATAGCATACATTATTATTGCATATATATGAACTTGATATGATGTATCTTTTGTAAAATTAAACAACTTTATCGGTAAATCA
>Ga0233448_1002928_pt1 | contig 11241 bp, 13 predicted proteins | sample SI_124_October20_2_FD_183015 | JGI IMG/M metagenome (GOLD analysis project Ga0233448, IMG submission 183015) | Seawater microbial communities from Saanich Inlet, British Columbia, Canada - SI_124_October2016_150_MG | ecosystem: Environmental > Aquatic > Marine > Inlet | place: Canada: British... | reverse complement strand
TGCTTATTTTACCATAATTTTTCATGTTTTTATCGTAATATCAGGTGATTACAGCAGTTTTTATAAATTAAACTTTCGGATTCAGGTAACAGTCTATTTTTTAGACTTTTTAGAGCCTTTCTTTTTAGACTTTTTCTTACTTTTTTTCTTTTCTTTTTTTGCTGCTTTCTTTTTTTCTTTTTTCAGCAATCCTTTTTTGATTTTTTTTGCTCTTTTCTCTTTTTTTGCCTTAGATGCTTTTTTTTCTTTTTTCTTTTCGTCTTTATCTTTGGACTTTTTAGCCATTACGAACTCCCTTTTGTTGTTAAAACTTTACCAGCAAATATTATTATAGGCGCATAAGAAACATTATCAAGAAAAGTTGAACCAATCTCTTATTTTTAATATAATTAGTCATGAGAAATACAAAAGAAAATAAACAAGCAGAAATTAATTCACAAACGGCCTTAATCCCTTGGAAAGAATTGCTAAGATTTTTTGCAAGAGGTAAAACCATTGAGGTAATGCCTTATCTTGATTTAGTAGACGTTGGCGTAGAAATTGTCAGCAACAATCAACAACAAATAACCCGATGGATGAATCAGCAAGACATCCGAATGGTTACTGATGATACTGCAAAAAAATGGTTAGATCAGGATGTTTGGGCAGTTGTTTGTAAACCCTGGGTGTTAGTACAACAACAAACTAAGGGTGATTCAAAAATAGCCTTTAAATTTGAATCATCCCTAAACATAATCAATAATAATTAAACACTATGAAAATTCTTTTTGCAACCAGTGAAGTCCACCCACTGATTAAAACAGGTGGCTTGGCAGACGTTTCTGGCAGTTTACCCATCGCATTAAAAACGCTAGGGCATGACATCAGAATCCTTCTACCTGCTTACTCTTCAGTGCTGGAAAAAATCACCCACAAGAAAATAATATGTCGCATTAAACTAGCGGGCTATCCCGAAGAAATTAATATCTTAGAATACACCTTGCCCAATACAACATTAATTGTTTATCTGGTTGATGCTCCCACTTATTTTAACCGACCAGGCAAACCATACACGACTCCAGATGGTTATGACTGGATTGATAATGCCGATAGATTTACTCTTTTTTCTAAAATTGCCGCAACCATTGCTCTTAACCAAACGCAAATTGAGTGGCAACCCGACATTGTTCACGCCAATGACTGGCAAACAGGATTAATACCTGCCCTTTTAGCCACTGAAGAATCTCGCCCTGGCACACTTTTCACCATTCACAATCTTGCCTATCAAGGTCTCTATTCCTATGATACTTTCAAGCATTTAAATCTACCTCAACATCTGTGGTCAATGCATTCCATGGAGTTTCATGGGCAACTTTCTTTCATTAAAGGTGGCCTTACATTAGCAGATAAAATCACCACCGTTAGCCCAACGTATGCCCGAGAAATTAAAACTTCAGAATATGGTTACGGTTTACAGAAATTACTCCGACAACGCAGTGTTGATTTAACAGGTATTATCAATGGCGTTGATTACTCCATTTGGAATCCTGAAGATGACCCTCACATCAAACACAATTATTCTCATGATAATTTAGAAAACAAAGTTCTCAACAAAAGAGCCATCCAACAACATTTCAACCTTCCTGAAACTGATGTCCCCATGCTCAGCTTTATTGGCAGACTGGTCGATCAAAAAGGTGTTAACCTCATCCTTCATGCATTACCCAAACTCTTAGAGTCACCCGTTCAAATTGTATTATTAGGCAGTGGTGATCTGTATTATGAAGAAGAGCTCAATAAAATTAAACAACAAGCACCTGACAAACTAGCCTTACTGATTGGTTATGATGAAGAACTGGCACATTTAATTCAGGCAGGTTCAGACATGCTCTTAATGCCATCCAAATATGAACCCTGTGGACTCAATCAACTGTACAGTTTAAAATATGGCACCATTCCCATTGTTAGAAGAACGGGTGGACTGGTTGATACCGTCATTGACACATCACCAAGAAGCATTAAACACAACACAGCAACAGGCTTTATATTTGATGAATCCGATCATCGCTCATTAACAGCAATCATTTTGAAAGCCAACCATTATTACACAGACAAAAAAGATGTCTGGAACCAACTTATTATCAATGCGATGAAACAAGACTACAGTTGGGAAATAAGTGCCATTGAATATGTGGACTTGTATGAACAAGCGCTGATATTTTAACTATTTTTAGCTCTAGGAGGCTGTCCGAAAACTCATCTTTCCGCCAACTCTGCGTTCACCCCTCAAGGGGGTACCGAGGAAAAATGGTCTCAAAATGCTCATTTACACACGTAAACTGCGCTTTTTCGACAATTTTATGCCTTGATCTGACAAAAACCTGCGTTCTCGGACAGCCTCCTAGGTTAAACCAATGAAATTCAGTTGAAATACTGATTATTGAGTAAATTTCGCCTATCCTTAATAAAGACAAGAAATATATATTTTATAAAAAATTATTTGGAAATAAAATGACAGAACGTATTTGGCGATTAACTTTGGGTATTTCTATTTTAACTTTTCTTAGTTTTGATTTACACCTGTTGTTGTATGGATTAATCGGTATCATGTTTTTTGAAGGTATAACCAATATTAGAACCACCAAAATTGTTTCTCGTTTACGTTACGGTGAAGATTATATTAATATCATGAGAAAAGATATCCGTTGCATTAAGAGTAGCAGAGCTTTTCAATTTGAAGCGGAAAGAATGCTAAGATTTGCAATGGCTTCTGCCATGTTGGTTACTTTTGTTATTTATCCCATTTGGTTTTTCCCCTGGTTTATTGGTTTGATGTTAACCAGTGCAGGTCTAACCAGTATTTGTCCCATGTTAATGGTTTTCCAATGGTTGGGTTTTAAAGGGTAGTTTTTAATGGATCCTGTATCAGAAAACCAGGTAGAAATTGATAGTGAGCAACATTTTGATTGGGCGCAAAGTTGGAAGGCATCGTTACCCATTAAAATAACATCAATTGTACTGTGGGGAATTGCCCTGATTGGTTTTGCCATTGCCGTTATTATTTTGTGGGATCGAGAGCAAATACTGGAAGAGCAATTTCATGGTAATGCTGACCGAATTGCCTATGAAGTCACCAATTATTCCTATACCAACAAACATACAGATGAAGAGCTTAGGGGTTATATTTTACCTTTTTTACAACAACATGATTTTCAAGCACTTAAAATTACCTTGCTTGATAGAATCATTGAAATTGGTCAGTATCAATCTGATTCTAAAACAATTTTACGAGATACGCCTTATATTGTTACATTACCCAAACAAAATATTATTGTTCAACAGGCTATTTTAACTTTTTATCACACCGATTGGTCAGAAATTCTGCGGACACAACAAAAAACGTTGTTATGGTTAATTGTGGCCATTTGTTTATTATTTGGTCTATTTTTGACATGGATTATGCACAAAGTGGTGACTCAGCCTTTTGAGTCCTTAGTTAATGCTACTCTATCGGTTGCTGATGGAAAATTGGATACACGATTAGATACTGGTCGGCCTGATGAATTCGGACAATTGGCAAAATTTTTCAATGAAATGCTGGATCATATTAATGAACAACAAGAGCAATTGAAAGTGGCATTAGGTAATGCCCATGAATCCACTAAAGCCAAGAGTGTTTTTTTGGCAAACATGAGCCATGAATTAAGAACGCCACTGAATGCGGTGATTGGTTATACTGAATTATTGATAGACGATGCTGAAGATTTATCTCAGGAGGAGTTTATTCCTGATTTGAAAAAAATTCTGTCAGCGGGTAAACATTTACTGGGTTTGATTAATGATATTCTGGATTTATCTAAAATTGAAGCAGGTAAAATGGATCTTTTTCTGGAAGAATTTGAAATCATGTCTGCTGTTTCTCAAACCATTGATACCATTAAGCCACTGGCAGAAAATAGAAATAATAATTTGATAGTGAATTGCCCAGACGATATTGGTAAAATCGAAAGTGATGAATTCAGATTGCGCCAGGTATTATTTAATCTACTTGGCAATGCTTGTAAATTTACCTCGAATGGCGATGTTATTTTAAACATCTATAAACAAGGTATTGACGAAGATGAATGTGTTTGTTTTGAAATCCGAGATACAGGTATTGGCATGAGTTCAAATCAGTTGAAGAAGTTGTTTCAGGCATTTTCACAGGCAGACGTGAGTATTTCTCGAAAATTTGGTGGAACGGGTCTTGGGTTAGTGATCAGTCACAAATTTTGCCAGTTAATGAAAGGTGATGTTTGTGTCAAAAGTGAATTGGGTGTGGGTTCAGTATTTACTGTTGGCTTGCCCGTTAAAGTACAGAGTTAAATAAGGAACAGGCATGAAATAATTTATTGTTCTTGGTTTTGTCTTTATGTTAGATTCAAGAGTCTGATTGAATAAAAGTAAGGCATAGTCGTTCTATTTCGAACCTTTATGATTGAAGATTATCTAAAGGTGAGATGAAGATAGAAGCAAGAACGGGAAGTTATTTCGTACTCATCCCTAAACTACTATTACGGAGATAATAACGTGTTAAATAAAATGATTTATATAAAGATTTTTCTTTTATTCCTATTTTTAGGTTTTAATCCTCATGTTTTTGCCGCTACGGTTGAAGCATCGGGTATGGGAGACACCAAAAGTATTGCTTTAACAGATGCTCTACGAAATGCAGTGAGTCAAGGAGCGGGTCTTAAATTAACATCAATGACAGCGGTTAAGAATTTTGAATTAGAGGCTGATAAAATTGTTTCTGGAACCAGTGGTATTGTTCGTACTTATAAAGTCATCAGAAGCAAAAGAGAAGAAGGGTTATATAATATAACGGTTAGGGCTGTGGTTGATAAAATACAAGCACAGAAAACCTTTCGACAATTTATGGAAGATACCAATACTCAAAAAATATTTCAAAAACAAACATTTGAAAACCGACGAGTTGCCGTGGTTTACAACCAGGATAGAATGGATAATTTAACAGAAGATTCAAAAGGCATTCAAACATTACTAACCCAACTCAGAGATCAACTGGCATCAAAAGGTTTTAGAGTGTTTATGCAAAAACAATTGCGAGCATTAAGGAATAGAGATAATTCAGGTATTTTGGATAAAAAAACCATCATCAATGCCGCTCGTGATGCAGGTGCAGAAGTTTTGGTCATGGTTCAATTAGAAGCAGGTAAAAGACAAGTTTCGGATGGTTACATTAATATTTGGGCTGACATGACCTTTGAAATGATTGAACCTGCGACAGCAGCTTTTATTGCTTCGGTTAACCAAAGAGGTAAAACCATTTCAAATGCGGGAAGTTATGCGATTGATGATGGTATTGCACGAATTGCGGTAAAATATGGCAAAGTGGCTGGAGATAAACTGATACAAAAAATAGTTGAATATTTGAGTGGTGCATCGCAAAAGTCTGTCACCGTGGTATTTAGGAATGTGGATGATGAAATTCAGGATGAAGCATTGGATATATTAGAAGGTGATTTAAGTTGGGAAGTCAATGTTCCTATGCAAACAGGCACCATGATGGAAGTAGAAATATTTGAAAAAGATTTAAGAACTGTTCGCAGAAAATTATCACGAGCACTCAGGAAAAAAGGCATTCGTTTAAAAAGAAGTATTGTCGGACATCGAATTATTTATGAGAGCAAATAAATCATGATATTTAACCTGTGGAATAAACAGGTAATCGTAACCTCATTTTTATTGTTACTGACTCAGCAGGTTCATGCAGAAATTATTGGTAGTGTGGATACTGTTTTTAAATTATTAGGCCCAGACAATAAAATCATCATTGAAGCTTTTGATGATCCTAAAATTTCAGGGGTTGCTTGCCATTTGGCAAGAGCAAAAAAAGGTGGTTTTAAAGGAGCTGTTGGGTTAGCAGAAGATCCATCAAATGCCTCGATTGCATGCCGCCAAATTGGACCCATTCAGATGACAGAGGAATTAAAAGACGGGGAAAAAGTTTTTACCAAAAGAGCTTCTGCATTGTTTAAAAAAATTAATGTGGTTAGGTTTTTTGATAAAAAACGTAATGTACTGATTTATTTGGTTTACAGTGATAAATTAATTGATGGAAGCCCTAAAAACTCTATCAGTACCGTACCGATAATGAAATGGAGATAAGGGACGATTCAAAATTAACCTTTACAATGACTCGAACTAACGCATAAGATTCGATAAATCTCGTTATTTAGGATCGTACTCAACCGTGATTTTATTACCACTCTCATTAAACGATACTTTTTCGCAGAGTGAAAATAGCAACGGAATACCTCGTCCAAAAGTCTTTTGATTGGCTGTTAGGGTTTTTTCATAATTTCGATGATCAAACCCAGAGCCACTGTCTTCTGCCGACATGATTAATTTATACTTATTTAAAGCTTGTTGATATTCAACGGCTAAAAAAATATAGCCAGTATTTAAATTCTCTAGCCTTTCTTCTTTTAAGTTATAAAATTCTTCAATACCTTCTGGGTTTTCTTTTATTTTAGAGTCTAAGCCTAGTACACCATGGTCTAATGCATTGTTATATAATTCGGCAATAATGGTATACAAATGTTGTTTACAAGACTCCAAGTCTTTGTTTTGGCTAATGATATTAATAACTGTTTTCATGGGATCCATCACTTTCATGCTATCGGCATAAAGTTTCCACTGAAAACTCCATTTAATCTGTTCAGAATTATTTGATACATCTTGCATAGATACTAACCATTTATTATATCAAGGGCATAAGGGGATGCGCAATAAATAAACATCCAACTAGCTTGTACCCAAAGGGCATAGCAATTTTTTTGTCCGCTTTTTTGTTGCAAAAATAGTTGTATAGTTCGACTATACGCCTATTTTTGCGCCTCAAAGGCGAACAAAAATCCTGCGCAATGTGGACATTTATTTATTTCGCTTCCCCTAAGTTGTCGTTTAGAAGCGGATAAGCCGCTTAATTCAGCTTTAATTAGGGGTGGGTATGTAACATTATTCAATGGTGAAAAATGTTTGAAATTTACTCATGGTTAATAAATCTTTCACCGAATTATTGGCATTAATGATTTTTACTATAGGCTTGTTCGGCATACTTTTAGTGATACCGTACAGTGCCAATAACAAACCAAGACCTGCACTGTCTGCAAATTCGGTGAGTCTTAAATCAATGATATATTCTTTAATATCTTTGATACCTTTATAGCTATTTCTAAAGGTTGATTGTAACTGACCATTGAGTGTCCCAGTTATTTCAATCACCAATGAATCATCTTTTTTCGTTGCTTTAACTGACATAGTGTTTCCTTAATGAAATATAACTTCTAATAATGAAACATCATCATTAAAAATTTCACTTTTATTTAATTTTTGCATTAATTTTATGATTTTTTCAATGTGATTGTTTTCAACGTCATGACATTGTTGGACGAATTGAAAAAAATCACTGTATTGATACATATTGTCATTCTCATCAGGTAATTCATAGATGCCATCACTGAAGATGAGAATACTACTGTTATTTTTTAGTTGAATGGTTTGGCTGGGATAGTGTTGATTGGGAAAGCCAATAATGGCCGCACCACCCTCACTCAATTCAATAGGCTGTTCGTCATTGGATGCTAGAATGGCAGGTGGATGACCACAGCATGAATAAGATAAACTGCGTGTTTTCTTATTAAAAACACCATACCAAATGGAAAAATATTTTCCATTTTGATTTTCCATTTTAAATGTATCATTCAGTGATAACATGACATCAGTGGGATTTAAAAAATCAGTTTTAGCCAGACTGTTATTACTCAAGACATTCATAATGGAAACTGAGAGTAAGGCAGAACCTACACCATGACCACATACATCCAATAAATAGAAGGCAAAATTATCATCATCCACCCAATGATAACCCAATGAATCACCACCCAACTGGTTAGAGGGTAAATAACTCCAGTTGGCTGAAACATCTTTGGTTTTAATTGTTTGTGGCAGAATGGATCGTACATAATCAGCCGCTTCTGCTAATTCTGCATTTAATTCATTCTGGGTTTTTTGTAATGCGTTAAAATACATTTGCTCCCTGTCTCTCAATTGTTTCTTTTCAAGACATGCCTGAACACGAGCTTTTAATATGATGGGTTTTAAGGGTTTAACCAGATAATCTTCTGCGCCCATTTCCAAACAACGGACAATGCTGTCAACTTCATCCAATGCTGAAAAAATAATGACAGGTATTGTTTTAAGGACTTCATCGGATTTTAATGTTTGTAATACCTGAAAACCATTAACGACAGGCATCATAATGTCCAAAATAATTAAATCCAATGGGGATTTTTGGATAATATCTAAAGCAATTTGACCATTTTCTGCGGTAATAACAACATGACCTTGTTTTTGTAGACGCGTTTCTAGTAGGTCTCGGTTCATTTCAATGTCATCAACAATCAAGATGGTGCCAGTAAACTCCGATAAAATGTCTTGTCTATTGAGCGGTTTAATTGAGTCAACCAAATTTTTGACCATGCTGTTATCGGGCGAAATATTTGAATCATCGTCATTTAAATTCATGCTGACCGTCGAATAATCTAAAATATCATCCATGTGTGATAACAAACTTTGAGATGAATTGTAAATTCTGCCTAATATTTCAAGATTATCCTGTTGATTATTTTCTTCGGCTTCTTCTAATAATATTTCGCTGTATCCAATGATATGATTCAGGTGAATTCTAATTTCATGCCTGACATGAATACCATATTGTTTTAATTCAGTGGCACTGGTTTTTTTGGTTGTTTTAACGAGAATGGTTTTGATAAATTCACAAAGTTGTGTGCTAGAAGATTTGATGTGTTTTAAATCAGTGATGCAATCAATGTCTATTTCCTGATTACAATCTTCTATCAATATTTCACTGTATTCCACAATCACTTCAGCAGGTACTAATAGCTTGTGCTGCAATTGCATTAGGAATATTTTCTGACTTCGTGTGTTGGTTTGGTTGTTCATTAGGTGAGGCAACTCGCAATAAATAAATAACCCATCTTGTTGGCTTTTTTGTCCGTTCTTTTTGTAACAAAGAAGATGAATAAAAATTTCTTCACAAATTGTAAAGGTTATTTTTGAATCATCTCTTGGTTTTAATGATAGGCGATGTCTTTCTTGAATTTTTTAATTCTTTTAATGTAATTTCTGGTTTCTTTGGGTGCGTATTTTTTAATTTCTTGCCATGTCAGTGGTGCTTCTTTGTCTCTTTTTAATTTTCTATTGAGTTGATTCAAGGCTTTGTGAATATTTCCATAACCTGCATTGTAACTGGCAAACGTATAAGTTAGTTTTTCTTTGCGTTTTAGTTTAACTTTCCAGCGTTTATAAAGTTGTTTATCATAATATATTCCTGCTGCAATATTCCAGCGTGGTGTATTGACCGATGCAAAACGTCTGTTTTTATTTTTAATTTCGGCAAATGTGGCTGGCATAATCTGCATGATGCCTTTAGCGCCTACCACACTTTTGGCTTTGGGCTGTAAACCTGATTCGGCAATGCCTTGTGCTTTAAACCAGCGCCAATCAAAATTAGGCCCAAAATAATATTTGGCATATTTTTTAAAATAAGGATCAAAACGACTGGGCCAGTGGCTTTTTTTTGCATGGTTGGCGTAAACTACACTAGGAATGATTAACAATAGACAGAATATTTTTAAATACTTTATTGGATATTTTGTGCCATTGTTTGCCGACATTTTAGTTTAAACCTAAGCCAATAACCAAGCCTAAGCCAACACCAATACCAATAAATATACCCATCAACATGATGCCGACAGCTATATTGCCTTGGCTGAGTTGTTCACTGATATCAAAACAGACAATTCGGTTGAATAATTTACAGCCCAGCCACATAAAGGACAGCGTCATGAAACCTCCCATGGCAGCGTATATGAAATTTAATATGATCGGGTCTAATCCATCAGTCATTTAAAGCACCTTATATTGCATAAATAAATATATATAATTCTTAGAATAGTTCACTAATGTAGTCAAACAAAGGTTAAATGTTATTTAATTACCATTCCTTGAAATATAAATTTAACTATTTACGCTGATTAAGTAGATGTGTAAGATAAACAATCTTTTTATTACGACAGGAAATGAATGTGGAAAATTCACTATTCGAGACTCAAATAAATGGCTTAAAACAAATTTCAGCAGGCAAAGTAAGGAATATTTTTGAACTGGATGACCAACGGTTATTAATTGTGACATCCGATAGAATTTCAGCTTTTGATGTGGTTTTACCCACGCCTGTTCCAGAAAAAGGTAGCGTATTAACTTCTGTCTCCTGTTTTTGGTTTGAAAAAACACGTTCAATTATTAAAAATCACCTAATTTCAACGGATATTTCAGTGCTACCTCTATCTGATGATGAAAAAACTCAGCTAGAAGGTCGATGTATGGTTGTAAAGAAACTCAAACCATTGCCTGTGGAAGCGATTGTCAGAGGTTATATTGTTGGATCAGGTTGGAAAGATTATCAAAAATCTGGGCGGGTTTGTGGCATTGAATTGCCATCAGGTTTGTCTTTGGCTGATAAATTAGAGGCTCCTCTTTATACACCGTCTACCAAAGCGGACATGGGGGATCATGATGAAAATATTGATTTTGAAAAAACCATTGATTTATTGGGTGAAGATTTAGCGACACAAGTTAAAAATGTTAGTTTGGAATTGTATTGTTATGCAAGAGACTTTGCGGCGAAGAAAGGTATTATTATTGCAGATACAAAATTTGAATTTGGTTTGGATGATGCCAATCAACTCTATTTGATTGATGAGGCTTTAACACCAGATTCTTCACGATTCTGGCCAATGGATCAATATCAACCTGGTGTGTCACCCCCCAGTTTTGATAAACAATACATTCGGGATTATCTGGAAACATTAGACTGGAATAAACAAGCACCAGGACCAGAATTACCTGATGACATTATTGAAAATACCTGTAAGAAATATAAGGAAGCAGAAAGTCAGTTAATAGATGGGTGATAGAAATATTCACTATGAGGCTGTCCGAGAACACATATTTCCGCCAGAACTGCATTAAAATCTGACTCTCGGACAGCCTCCTACGAAATCATATCAGGTAACCATTTAATAAACATTTGTCTGATTTGATTAATGTGGACTGGTTTGGATAGATAATCATTCATTCCAGCAGCAAGACATCGGGTTTTTTCCTGGTCTA
>Ga0233448_1002917_pt1 | contig 11290 bp, 7 predicted proteins | sample SI_124_October20_2_FD_183015 | JGI IMG/M metagenome (GOLD analysis project Ga0233448, IMG submission 183015) | Seawater microbial communities from Saanich Inlet, British Columbia, Canada - SI_124_October2016_150_MG | ecosystem: Environmental > Aquatic > Marine > Inlet | place: Canada: British... | reverse complement strand
TAATAAATAAAAATATTGAAACAATCAGGATCGAGGATATAACTAAAAACTCTGGAAGTTGATTAACACGCAATTTTATTATTCGCATTTTACAATAGAAAATTTGTTTTCATACCTAATTTGTTGAAATTCGATAAAAGGAAAAGAATGTGGCTTGGCAGAGAGTTGATATGTAAAATCTACAGTTATTGTGTTTCCAATATTCAGGGATTTGGATTATTTAGGTTGCTAACCGTATAGACAATAAATGATCATATATACGGTAAAATTGAATCGAAGTATTAGGCTTTTGCTTCCTTCTTCTCCCTCTTTTTTCTCTTCCTCTTCTCTTTTGGGGACTCAACACCATAACCATAACCATATTTGTAATAATGGGAATAGTAATAGGAATAATAACTTCCTTTGGAAATATCCACTAAATTCAAAATTATACCTAACACTTCACTATTACTTTTCTTGAATTGTAAGAGTGCTCTCCTCGTTAACTCTTTAGGTGTTTGACCTGACTTGATTACAAACACAACACCGTCTATGAATCTTGATAGGACAATCGAATCAGTAACCGTCATTGCAGGAGGGGTATCGAAAATTACCATATCAAACCGGTTACGTACCGTATCGATAAACTTCTCCATATTGTGTGAACCTAATAACTCGGATGGATTTGGGGGTATTAGTCCGCACGTAACTAAATTAAGGTTAGGAACAACCGTAGGCCTAATAATAGACTCTAAATCAATTTCGCCTATAAAATGATTACTTAATCCCGGTTTCAGATCTGTCTCAAAAACCTTATGTTGTCTGGGCCTTCTAAAATCGGTATCAATCAGCAGCGTCTTTTTACCTGTTTGTGCAAATGTGATAGCAAGATTAGCAGCAATGAATGATTTTCCTTCTCCCTGCCTTGTGCTTGTAACCAGCAGTACTTTATGTGGAGAATCAGTTGTAGATAGCATTATGCCAGTCCTAATATTTCGGATAGCTTCAGTAAAAACTGCTTTTGGCGCATCATGAGCCATTAGTTCCGTGTTAATATTTACATTCTCTTTTGCTGGTCTTGCCTTTTCAACTAAGCCCAGAAGAGTTGCCTTCAAATAATTTTCAACATCCTCAGTACTCTTTACCGTGTTATCAAGATAATCTAAAAAGAAAGCAAGGCCAATACCTAATGCCAATCCAAATATCGCCCCTTTCATAATTTGCGAATTTCTGGTGGGTCCGATAGGCCTTCGAGGGACCAGTGCAGGGTCAAGAATACTCACGTTGCTTGTCTTCAAATCTTCGGCAAGGTTTGTCTCTTTCATTCTTTTTATTATCAGATCATAATAAACCCTTTCACTTTCCGCTTCTCTAAGCAATTTGCGGTAAACCCCTTTTCTCTTATTTAGCTCAAATACTTCCGGTACATAATCATTATATGCTTTCTTAAAGGCTTCTTCTTCTACTAACAACGCTTTATAATCAGATTTAATCTTTGGAATTAGGCTTGATTTCTCACGTTCTATCTTGTTTCTCAATAACTTCAATTGTAAATCAATCTTGATAAAATCAGGATGTTTTTTACCATACTTTTTTGAAATTTCAGACTTATTTGTCTGCAATTTTGAATACTGAGCCTCTAGCTCTTTAATAATATCAACATTCATAATTTCCGGGATTAATCTAGTTAAAGATGGGTCTTTAGTATATTGCATTGTCAGATCGTACAGGAGTTTCATCTTGATTCTTTTTTTTCTGGTTTCTGATAAATTTGATTTTAGAACTTCAAGCTTTTGTTCTACTACTCCGCTAGATTCTCCACTATCAAGGATTTTATGTTTCTGTGCATATGCAAGGAGAGCCTCTTCTGCAGCATCTAATGACATTTTTTTATCCACAATGTGCTCCTGAAGCCACTTAATGGCGTCTTGTGATGCTGCAAATCTTAATTCTAACTTTGTATCTATAAATTTTGTCGCATGCATATTAGCCATTTTAGCTAAGGATTCAGGATGTGTACCCGTGAAACCTATCAAAACAATACCACTGTCCTCTATATTTTGAATAGATAATTTGGAAAGATAGTTATTAATTAACGCATCGTTTACCTCATATTTAATGGACCCTCCAGATTCTTGAGCTTTCTTTGCAGATACTATTTTTTTTGGCTTCTGGCTTGAATTTCCTCTTGAAAATCCTTTTAAGCTAAAAAGCTTTGCTTTTCTAGGTTGTGTATACTCACGGCTATTTTTATAATCCATAGCGCTTAAGACCTTTGTGGCAAGTGATCTACTCCGTAAGACTCTCTCATTGGTTACAAAGAAAGAGCTATTTGTACCCTCAATTGAAATTCCTTGTCCCCTCTGAAGAAGTCCTGATAGCTTTTTCTGCGTTATTATTACTTGCGCCAAGGTTGTGTATATAGGGATCTTTTTGACCTCTTTATAAGCACTGTACGTTACAGCAACAATTAAGAAAGCGATAATTATCCACTTTCTCCTCATTACCGTGCTGAGATAAGTTCTAATATCTATTTTTTTAGGTTCGTCAATACTATCTATATTCATATATTCTGCCGTAAATACCTGGACTCAATGTGTTAAGTGACATATCGTTTGATATTTAGAAAATAGCTTCTGGTACAACAATCATGTCGTCCGGTTTTAGAATAACATCCAGGGATCTCTCTCCCTTTCTAATTTTCTTTATATTAACCTTAATAATGCTCTTCACTCCATTTTCTATTCTGATAAGCTTTGTTCTGCTAGGCCATGCTAGAGGACCTAAACCACCTGACTTGTTAATAGCCTCAAACACGGTTATATATGTGCCGACTAGTGGTATTGATCCTGGTTTTTCCACCTGTCCGCTCACAAATACCACTTTTTCTTTAAGCTCTAGCATCTCTTTGGTATTGATCTCTACTGAGACTATTGGATCATTTAAGTAACCATCTTTAAAACGATTTTGCAGGAGCTGTGCCGCCTCTTGCAATGTTAATCCTGCCACTTTTACGTCATCAATAAGTAGAATCCGTATTTCACCTTTTTCTGTTACCTTTGTAGTGGTGCTCAGATCCGGCTCACCACGTACTTGAATATTCAAAATGTCTTTCTCTTCAATCACATAGATTGGTTTTATTAGTTTTGCATATTTGCTCTGTTTACGAGCAGGTAGTAAAGGATCTAAATAAGCATCCTTCATCGTTTTAGCATTAATGTTTGACGACGAAGTCGTGCTGCCTGTCGTTGTAGGGTTGGTCGCGACTGAACCAGCACTATTTATACCGATTCCGTCCTTGGCTACACCTATAACGCCGCCCGCGCTATTTAAACCTACTCCGCCCCTGTTTACAAATGAAGACAACCCGTTGCACCCAGCAAGGACAATTATGAAAAACAGAATTAATCTCTTCATCTTTTATTTTTCTCCGCTTAGCATTAGCCAAGGGACTGCTTACACAAAAAATGTACCTTGAAAATGATTATTTGAAAATACCCTGAAATATATTAGCTGAACCACTCTGGACTGAAAGTCCAGAAGTTCAAAAACACGGACTAAAAGTCCTACTATTCAGGTGGAAAGTTTACTATTAAACTCAAAACGGTATAGTTTTCGTGTCCGTTATTAGCTAACTTATTGTCAACAAATTTATTAAAAAACAGCTGAAAGCCTTGCTCTGAAAGTGCATAGTTTTAAACTAGCGTACCGATACAATAAATTAATTTGAAAAATTGAGAATGTATTATGGCTTAAACAAGATTCCTATCATTTGATTTAAGTCATTTATTGTTATTATAGATAGAACCAAATACTATATTATTATTCACAAAGTTAGAAGATTACTTGTCAGGTAGCATATGATTCGAACAGAAAAAAACTCTGACATGTATTGTTTTTTTCAATTCTCAACTATACGCGGATGATTTAATCAAAAATATGTTAAGCGAATTGTGTTTTAGATTGTACTGAAAAAAAGCTTCTAAATCATAAATTGTCTAGATAAGTAACATTCGAAGACTCATGGGATACGTAATTCAATATACATTAAAAAAACCTTAAAATCAATAATAATTAGTACCTTGTATCGGTATAAATGTCTAGGCCTGATTATCCATAACTATTGCTGAAAAAAAATCAACAACATCCTTAATTCTTTGGCATTATTTGATTTCCAACAATAAAATATTATTAAAGAAAGGATGCTGGCCATGGCAAATTGTAATACACAAAAACTGTTTAATTGGTATAAGGAGCGTGATTTACTTGTAGATTTTAAATGATGAGAAATAATCTCTGACAATGGATTACTCTCGCTTATGACAGGTAGATGAAATACTCGGGCTTGTCCGTAGCCTTGCAGATTGTGTAAGAGGTAGTTGTGGTCCTCGATATGTAGACCACGGGATATAGGATTTGTTCCGTCAGTGTATATATCAGATCGTGGCAGGTTACGAAGATTGAAATGATGCGAACTTACTCAGAAGAGACTTGTATAGAAGAGGAAAGTGCTTTGAAGGATCATATATTCAGAGGAGTAAAATGACAAACTCAGGAGGGTTATACTAAACATAGATCTTGTCGTTAACCCTAAGCAAGGTGATCAGCACATGACCTTTTTCTACGGATATTATGACCAGTATATGTATCGTTCATTATAATATATGATACGTAAAGAGGTGATCTTGTTACTACAGTACTACGTCCGAGTAATAAACATACCACTAACGGTGTGCGAAAGGCACTATAATACATAATATAAGATTACAAAAGGTAATTCCTAAACCCAGACTAATACTAAAAGGAGATGCAGGGATTGTAATTCCTAAATTATGCGAGTATTGTGAGAAGGAAAGAATTGGTTATGCATCAGGATTAATTTGCAATAAGGTATTGGAAAGGCTATCGCAGGCTTGGTGATGAGAAGACCATTAAGAAGCAGAGGTCATTTTCGAAACTGAATGTCAGGCGGGAGAGTTAGTATCGAAGAAGGTGATTGGTAATAAATGAAGAGTCGTCATCAAAGGGATCTATTATATGTTTTGTGGTAACGGGCTTATCTAAGAAACCTTGGAATTTTTATGGGTTTTACTAGGCTGATGGTAGGCTGATTGAGTTGTCAGCGTTTTATTGACAATCAGATTAGATTGTTTAGTACAGAGGTTGCGTTGTGGACCGTGGATGACGGTGTTTTGTTCAATGCAGATACAACACTTCGCTTGAGGGTGTTTAAGATAGGAGCGCAGGTAAAGCCGTCGGCGCGAAGTTGGTGTTTCATTTTGCCGAGAGGTATTCTTGGAGAGAGATATTTAGCTTGGGATACAAAAGGCTTCTTTCTGATAGTAGATGAGAATAACTAATTTTTCATAAATTCATTAGCTTAAAATCATAACACGAGAGTGGGTATGTTTAAAGAATCGTTGAAGGGGTAGTAAAGTTATTGGTTTACCGTTATACCAGCGAGAATTGAGAAAATAGTAATATTATATAGGTAATTCTTTTCGTTATAAACTTGTAAATATATTTAGGTTATAAATTTAGGCACAAGCCAAGATTTTATTGTATCGCTGGGAAGTCAGAATTAAAAAAAAAAGTATGATACTCAGTTGATTGAGGAAAATAAAAAAAGTATACGGACACTGGAGTAAACTGCGCTATTCAAATATAGGCCACATATACAAAACAGTAAACGGGTTTGACAATAAAAAAACTACTTAAGCAAACATGTTCTCATATATGTTAAGAGATAACATGTTTGCTCAGCTCATAAACCAAATCCTAATCCAAAATATGCCTGATTAATCTCTTCGTCTTCTCTGTCAAAGTCTATGTTGGTATCTTTCTTTCTCCAAGAATATCCCGCTTCGACTTGAGACCACTTTGTTATGGCATATGAAGTGTTGAAAGCAAGAGAAATAATATTATCATTCCTGTTTACACCCTTAAAATCAGTTACAAAGTAGTTAGCAGTAAAGGCAGAGTTTAACTTCCTGAATTTATTAGAGAGTGTAAAAGATCCACCAGTGCTGAAAAATGAATTACTTTTAGCGGTAAACTCGGCTTCTCTTAGTTGTCGGTAAACATTAATATCTAATATCGTATTCCATGGAAGACGGGTTGTTACACCACCATCCATAACGAAAGAATTAACATCTGAAGTATCCCACAGTGCCGAAGGATCTGAATCATAACCTTGATGAACATTTTTTTCGTATTCCCTATCAGTATATCCTATGTTGAAGTGACCAGTCGTTTTTGCAGTCGCTTTCCATACAACGCCACCAGTAATAGTATTAGTATGTGAATCGCTTAAAGCATCGGTATTTATCCCGGCTTCAGCACGATCCTTGTCATATTCTATCACAGAATAGGTGTACTTTGAATTAATGGATAATTTAGGAGTTAGGGTATAGTAAAGATTGAAAGAATAATCATCCTGGTTTCTATTTGCTCTTTCCAGTTGGGTTTCAGAGTAATCTTGATCAAAATTCCGATAAGCAACTTCAATGTCAAGTTTCTTTAGAGAATGAATAATTTGTGACATTCTCAAGGCAATACCGGATGAATTTGTATTTCTGCGATGAAGCTGATCTGTTTCTGATCCGGAACCTGTGTTTGTATGTTGAAAGTTTTGATTAAGTGTCAAATCAAATCCCTTTAAGACTTCTAAGGTTACAGATCCTACTATGTAGTGATTGTCCGCGTTCTGGCTCGCATTGTCATCCATATAGGTCCTGATGTCAGATTGCCAGTTTAAGCCAAGTTTTTTAATTTTACCATAGAGGAATCTTTCGCCAAGAGGCAATTCCAATCTAAGGCCTGGTGATGCAATGTTGATAATATCACTCTCTTTGCTCTCGTTTTCTCTACTGGTATTAGTAGTTATTGAGTCCTGACCTTGCATTTTCCTATGTGTTCCTGAAACTCTGTAGATGTTGTCGTCATACATTACTTTTTCGTGGAATGATGGATGTATTTTAAGCGAGCCTATGTGAAGGTTGCCTTGATTAAAAGATCCTCGGTTTAACTGTTGTCGGTTCATATTTACACCATAGTTGCCGTAGTCAAGGAGGCTCGGATTGTTATTGGTTTGTGCGTGACAGGCATGAGCAAACATAAAAGCTGATATAGCAATCATCAGTTTCAGCAAAGTATATTTTGGTTTCTTCATCAACATTATCCTTTTTTAATTAATTTAAGAGTTTTAGATTTTATAACAATAATAAAGTGTTAAAATAGCTTATCCTCCGTCTGTAAAACCAAATCGTATATCATCATTGTCACGCGGAACAAATGGCGATGCAGGCCTATCGGTTGGCTGTTCAACACCATATTCATCCGCACTATATTGTAGCCCAGCTGTCCCTCCACTTGTCGATCCCCCCGCCATATATATATCATGGAGATTTGCCCCAGCATTATAAGCGGCGTTACCTACCGCTAAAGGGTCACCTCCACTGTCAATTATTGATGCTATCACCTCCTGTGCATTAAGACCCATCTCAATAGCCGCAGTAGTCGTATCAGCATAGCTTTCGGCCTTTTTATCATCAGCGGCAGCTTTAACTACCTGGGCAACCGCTTCGGTAACCGAAGCTCCTCCATCCAATTTAGCTTGTATGCTAGCTTTCACCGCTGCTAAAGGGTCTTCTGCGTGAGTATTTTTAGAAAAAGCTAATCCGCCTAAAAGCAAAGAAGCCAGAGTGAACAAAAATATTCTTTCCAATTTGTGATTTTTCATAGGTAACGGCCCTTTCGCACGCAATGGTGAACAACTGTAAAAAAAAGTAAACAAGATACGCTGCATAATATAATATTAAATATCGTTTATGTCAAGACGAAAATCTAGATATTTGTGTAACAAAGTGGTAGTATGTAAGCAAATAATATTCATCTGCTCTATTGCTGGCTGGTATAAACCAAATCGTTGCAGTGGGCGGCAAGGGAAATCACACGATACAATAAGGAAATGTGGAGGGGATGTCAAGTATAAATTTTGTTTCTCATGTTTTTTCTCTTAAGCTATTTACAAAGCAACTTGTGTGCCGAACGTGTATCGAAAATCAATCATTGCAAAAACAATATAAATTGGTATATATATTCGACTGAAGGTTCTGTCAGGCGTTTTTTTCATTTAAAGTCTCTAACTATATTTGTTGTATGATCGTTTGCGTTATAATTAATGTAACTGACATGGCGGAGCTGTGTAAAAATTATGACATGTTATGTGTGTAATAATTGATATTGGGCTGGGTGATCATTAAAAATGAGTTCTATTGGCCTGAAGATATCACTTTTACGGAAATGCGAAGAGGCGAAGAGTGTTGATATATTGAGCATATTGTTTTATAGATATACACCTATAATTGTTCCATTTTTGACTAATTCTTACTTTAAATACTGCATCATCACATATAACGTATAAACTGCGGCTAACACGGCGTGTACACTACAGAAAGATAACTCACAATGAAAAAAGCACTAATAACTGGAATTACCGGACAAGATGGATCTTATTTAGCTGAATTGTTATTAGAAAAAGGTTATGAGGTGCACGGTATAATACGACGTGCCAGTACGTTTAATACAAGTCGTATTAATCATTTGTATACTGACCCTCATATAAATGGGGTTCGGTTATTTCTCCATTATGGTGATATTTCTGATTCTACTAACTTAGTTAAATTATTACACAAGCATCAACCGGATGAAGTTTATCATTTGGCGGCACAAAGTCACGTCAGAGTAAGTTTTGATATTCCTGAATATACTGCAGATGTAACCGGTCTTAGTACCGTGAGGATACTTGAAGCGATAAAAGAAGTTGGAATTAAGACCAAATTCTATCAAGCGTCAAGCAGTGAGATGTTTGGGAAGGTTCAGGGAATTCCACAAAACGAATCAACCCCGTTCTATCCACGAAGTCCATATGCTTTTTCTAAAGTGATGGCGTATTGGGCAGCAATCAATTATAGAGAAAGCTACAAAATGTTTGCCTGTAATGGAATCCTTTTTAATCATGAGTCTCCTCGCAGAGGAGAGACGTTTGTTACCAGGAAGATTACCCGATCGGTTGCGAGAATTAAGGCTGGTATGGAAAAGAAACTGTACCTGGGGAATCTGGATGCCAAGAGAGATTGGGGTTACGCGAAAGAGTATGTAGAAGCGATGTGGCTGATGCTTCAACAGGAAGAGCCGGACGATTTTGTCATAGCAACAGGCAAAACCTATAGTGTAAAAGAATTTCTTGAAGTAGCATTTTCTTCTGTTGATTTGGATTGGGAAGATTTTGTAGAGATTGATCCTCAATATTTGCGGCCAACAGAAGTAGATCTTCTGTGTGGGGATGCAACAAAAGCAAAAGAGGTTTTAGGATGGGAACCAAAAACATCTTTTGAGGATCTGGTTAAATTAATGGTTGATACGGATATTAAAGAGCTTCACGCACATAAATAAATAATTTTGCTATTTCAGAATTTGAGTGAGGATGAATTTGGGATTTTGGTCGGATAAAAGAGTTCTGGTAACAGGGGGGGCTGGTTTCCTCGGATCGTTTGTCGTTGAAAAGCTGAAAGACCGGAACTGTAAAAATATATTTATTCCCAGAAGTAAGGACTATAACCTTGTCGAGATGGAGGCTGTTAAAAGGGTATACAAAGATGCTGAACCTGATATTGTTATCCATTTGGCAGCAAGTGTAGGAGGAATTGGCGCGAATATGGAAAACCCCGGCAAATACTTTTATGATAATATCATGATGGGTGTCCAGTTGATGGAACAGGGGAGATTGCTCGGTATTGAAAAGCTTGTTGCACTGGCTACCATCTGTTCATATCCAAAATTCACTCCGGTACCATTCAAGGAGGAAGATCTTTGGAACGGTTACCCGGAAGAGACAAATGCACCTTATGGATTGGCAAAAAAGATGCTTCTTGTTCAATCGCAAGCTTATCGTCAGCAGTATGATTTTAATTCCTGTTGCCTCTTTCCTGTTAATCTTTACGGCCCAAGAGACAATTTTGATCCAGAATCATCCCATGTAATACCCGCTCTCATAAAAAAGTGCATAGATGCAATTGCAAATAATGAGTCCAGAATTACCGTATGGGGTACAGGCGATCCTTCCAGAGAATTTCTTTATGTTGAGGATGCGGCAGAAGCAATAATTCTTGCTACGGAACGTTATGACAAATCAGATCCTATAAACATTGGTGCAGGTTTTGAAATTACGGTAAAAGATTTAATTGAATTAATTACAAAGCTTACAGATTACAGAGGAGAAATTGTCTGGGATACTTCCAAACCAGACGGCCAGCCACGAAGGATGTTGGATACATCAAAAGCAGAGGGTGAGTTTGGGTTTAAGGCAAAGACCTCATTCAAAGAGGGTTTAGTAAAAACAATTAATTGGTATGCCCAAAGTAAATGTATTAAGAGTAGATCAAATTTCTCATAATTTGATAATTTTTCACCAAAAATTGGTGGCAGCATTGCGGTTTTCGTTGAAAGGGTTGGGACGTGAGTGAGCAATGAAGTGAAGAACAGTAATAAATTTATTTCGGTGGTTATACCTGTTTTCAACGAAGAAGAGAATTTGCCTGTTCTTTTGGAACGGCTGGTTAAGATACTGGAGCAATATAATCAGTATGAAATTGTTTTTGTCAATGACGGCTCCACGGATAGTTCAGAAAGCATAATCATGGAAGAGGGGGATAAAAACAAATTTATCAAGCTGATAAACTTATCGAGAAACTTTGGGCATCAGACTGCAATTACAGCAGGAATTGCAAACGCTTCTGGTGAAGCAGTTATTGTTATGGATGCAGATTTACAAGACCCTCCGGAAGTCATACCTCAATTTGTCGATAAATGGTGCGAGGGTTACGATACTGTCTACGCAATAAGGACAAAGAGAAAAGAGAACTTTTTTAAAAAAACAGCTTACTTTGTTTTTTACCGTTTGTTAAGTAAGATTTCAGATGTGAATATCCCCTTGGATAGTGGAGATTTTTCTATTATGGATAGGCGTATTGTCGATCTTATGAATCAATTTCCCGAAAAGAATTGTTTTGTAAGAGGGATGCGAGCCTGGTTGGGATTTAAACAAACCGGATTAGTTTATCAACGTGACCAAAGATTCTCAGGTAAACCTAAATATAATTTCCTATCACTTCTGGAACTTTCATATGATGGGATTATCTCCTTTTCCAAGAAACCATTGCAAGTGGCGTCTTATTTTGGAATTTGTTTAACTTTTTTATCCTTTATAGGAATTATATATCTTTTTCTAATGAAAATATTCTGGGGCGTT
>Ga0233448_1002906_pt1 | contig 11329 bp, 10 predicted proteins | sample SI_124_October20_2_FD_183015 | JGI IMG/M metagenome (GOLD analysis project Ga0233448, IMG submission 183015) | Seawater microbial communities from Saanich Inlet, British Columbia, Canada - SI_124_October2016_150_MG | ecosystem: Environmental > Aquatic > Marine > Inlet | place: Canada: British... | reverse complement strand
CAGTATAAATATGCAGATTGCTTCCTTCATCAAATTCAGCTTTTTCATAATTTCCCCAAACACTTGTTATCCTGAACCCGGCGTCAATCAATAAACGATTGATGGTATCGGGCCAGTACATTCTCATGGTGAAATCATAAATACGTTCATCTTTTTTATCCGGTCGTGAGTAATACCAGCGTATTTTATTTATCCCGGTTTCAGGATCATAATCATTGGATTCTTCAACATTAATAAGATCATTTGTTTTGGTTTCGATATATTCCATCGTTGGGAATCTCATGCCTTCCGGGCGATACAAAAACAGCGGATCAGGTCTGAAAATATCAATCATAAAACGACTATTTTTGTCCATATGTTTGTGCACACATTTCAGACATGCTGCCGCATCAGAATCCTTAAGCATGTGCAGGAAGGAATTGAATCCAATAAATATCAGATCAAATTTTTCATTTAAATTAAAATCTCTTATATCACCGAGATGGACAGTCCCGTCAAAATACTGATCTTTTATTTTTTTATTGGCACGTTGAGTAAATTCAGGACTGATTTCAATACCACTGTATTTACCGCCGTTGCGTATCAAAGGGATTGCTAATCTGCCCGTTCCGGCAGCCAGTTCAAGTACTTTTTTTCCACTGGACTCATCCAGCATTTGCTTCCAGAATTCGATATCATCTTTTTTCCACCAATGCTCGTCATCATATCTCACGGCATCGTGATAAATATTGTTTTTATATTCTTCAATATTGAGTTTTGTCATACATGAATCCTGTTAATATTGTGGGTAAAATCATGTGAAAATTTACCTGTCGTAAATGACCATTTTTTAGATTATAATTGGTTGTTGAATTTCTGAAGACAGGTATAGCTTGTAACAAACGTCATTACATAAATTAAACCGATGGTTTTTTGTCCCCCGCTGGCGGGGGTGTCCGCAGGACGGGGGTGGAATATTTCAAGATGATCTATTCACTTCTTTATGCTATAAATAACTCCAGGGAGAACTGCCAGCGTCTCATCATCATCCTTGCTCATAAGGCATGTTTCCACGGGCAGATTTCTGATTATGTAATTTCTTGCGAAGTGTATTAACAAGATATTACAATTTATTGTTAAAGCAGTATTTGTTTGGTTTGTCGGCTTACATTGTATTCCTTCGTTAAATTAATTTCTGTGGATAAATATTTTTAAGAATTAATTTTATTAAGGATGAATTTTTGACCAGCGCATATGAAATTCTTATTTGCGGTTTCCACCCCCGTCCTTCGGACACCCCCGCCAGCGGGGGATAGATTAATCAGAATTTCCCAAACACCAATAAAAAACTTCATATTATGACAGTCTTATTGACTTTATATGTGGATTGCATTTACACCAGTAGAAATTGATAAGAGATGTCTAACTGTTTTGTGTAATATATTATATTATTATTATCGAAGGCGTGCAAATCTGAAATACTTCAAAATCAAATTATATTTTTTTGGAAAAGAATATGAGTAAAAATAAATTAAAGACTTTTATTATCGCTTTGTTGGCATTGAATTGTATAATATTTAGTCAAGATGGCATACTTAGCCTCTCCATCAATATCGATAAAACGGAATACTTTATAAATGAATCGATTATGTTAGAGGTATCATTATTTAATATGAGTTCAGACTCAATTTTTATTGATCCTGGAGCACTTTCATCATCTGAGAGGATTATTCAAGTTTTTAGTTCAGATGGCACATTAATTCAGCCTCAAAAAGGCACATGGGGTTGTGGAGAACGGCATGGCGTGACATATAATGAAGTTATTAAACCATATGATAAGCTTACTCGCAAATTTAATCTTCTTGAAGCATATGGAGAGATTGTACCCTCAACTGTTAATTGGTATAGTCTTGATTCGCTTGGAGTGTACGAAGTAAAATGTGTTTTCAATAACTCATTTGAATTTGCTGAAAGTATAAGTGGTCGACGAACTGATCTTTGGATGGGTACTTTAGTTTCTAATATAATACAATTCGAGATTATTCCTTTCACAGAATATGAAATCAACAAATTATCCGTAGCATTACAAAGTTCAGACGAAGATGAATTATTTAATGCCTTAGTTACCGTGAGAAAAGCACAAATTACAAATTTATTATACTTAGTAAACGATATTCTTCCTGCAACTAATTCTGAAAAGATAAGATATGAAGCAGCACGAATGATGATGGAGTATGCAGACGAAAAGTATTTTGATTTATACATAGAATCCCTTAATTCATCTCACAGAACAACAAGGGCATTTGGGGCAATATGTTTAGGTAGAATAAAGGATAAACGAGCGGTACCATATTTAATTGAATTATGTGATCAAGTGAAATACCCTCATAGTTATAATGTTGCAGCTAGATCACTCCTCTTTATTGGTGATAAACGTGCAATACCTGTAGTCCAAAAAATTGTTGACAGCCAAGATGTTAATACCGTACTTCACACAGTATTTACGAGAGAACTTGAAGAGTTAAAAAGTAAAACTGATTAATAAATATAAACTAACAATTGATTATTTATTCCCTGTCATTCTAGACTACAGGTTAAAACAAACCACTTTTGGTTCGGTCATTTCCTGAAGGGCGTATTTTATGCCTTCTCTACCTAACCCAGAATTTTTTACACCACCAAATGGCATAAGATCAATACGGTAATCAGTGGAATCATTGATGATCACACTACCGGCATCCAGGTTTCGGATAGCATAATGAGCCGAGTTAAGATTCGATGTAAAAATTGCGGCATGCAAACCGTAATTAACAGAATTGGATTTTTCTACTGCCGACTCTAAAGAATCAATTGGATATAACGAAACCACAGGTCCAAATATTTCCTGGCAATCAAGCTTTGCCCCTACTGGCATATTTTCCATTACCGTCGGTTGAACAAGCGATCCTTTCCGGGTGCCGCCGCATAGTGTTTTCGCGCCCATTTTTACGGCCTCATCTACCCATTCAATTACACGGATTGCCTCTGCTTTGGTGATCATCGGTCCCATATCCGTATCTTCATTCAATTGAAAACCAGTTTTATATTTGAGCGTTCTCTGTACAAATCTATCTCTGAATTCTGTATAAAGATCATTTTCGATGTATATCCGCTGGACACCTATGCAATTCTGACCAACAGCCCAGAATGATCCAGAGACACATGATTCTACGGCATTATCCAAATTGGCATCATTGAGGACAATTACCGGTGAATTTGAACCTAATTCCATGCCAATTTTTTTAAGACCAGCAAGATGACTTACAATCTCTCCAGCTTCAACACCACCGGTAAATGATACCATGCGGATTCTTGGATCGGTCACCAGCGCTTCACCAATTTCCCGTCCATGACCGGTCACAACCGAAATGATCTCACCGGGTAATCCTGCATCAAGGAGACATTCGGCTAATTTCAAGGCTGATAATGGCGTAACCGTTGCCGGTTTTACAACGACAGAATTCCCCCCGGCAATTGCCGGTCCCACTTTGTGAGCCACAAGATTAAGGGGATCATTGAAAGGGGTGATGGCGGCAATTATGCCTATGGGGAATCGATAGTAATAACCCATCCTGTTTTCCGATCCCACGGCACTGTCAAATGGAATTGTCTCACCATTGATTCGTCTTGCCTCTTCGGCAGAAATAGTAATAGTGTTAATGGCTCTGCCAACTTCTTTCCTGGCCTCGCTGATTGTTTTTGATCCTTCAGAGGCGATTGTAATAGCCAGGTCCTCAAATCTATCCTGCATAATTTCAGCACAGCGCTTTAAGATGGAAATTCGTTTATGTGCCGGAAGATTTTTATTTATTTCATATCCTTTTTCAGCTTTGGTAATTGCTTTTTTTACATCTTCTGCTGAACCTTCTGGAACGGTATCCACAAGAGAGTCATCAAAAGGATTGAGCACATCAATTTTTGCAGATTTATCAAGCCATTTTCCACCAATAATCATTTTCATGAGTATTTACCTTTATATTTATATTTTGTAATAATTATGATAAACGATGAATTTCCAGGAGATCACTCAAAATAGAAAACCCAGTTTCGATTTTACCGGCACCTGCCCCAACAATGGTAATATCACCAAGGAGATCAGTCGAAAATGTCGCCGCATTTGTTGGTCCCATAATACCAGCCAGCGGGTGGGTAAGGGCGATCATCTCAGGTTTTACACTGGCAGTGAGATTGCCGTCGATATATTCAACATTACCAATAAGCTTCCAGCGAGAATTATTTTCCCGGGCGTTCTGGATATCACCTGCAGTGATTGCGGAAATCCCTTCACATGTAACCTCATTTAGCAAACAGGGAACACCCATGACTACATTGGCAAGGATGGTAACTTTCGCCCTGGCATCATAACCCTCCACATCACCGGTAGGGTCGGCCTCAGCATAACCAAGTTCCTGCGCTTTTTTGAGGGCATCCTTGTATTCCATACCATTTTCCATCTCAGACAAAATGTAATTTGTTGTGCCGTTGAGAATTCCCTTTGCTGAAGATATTCTGCATCCTGCCAGAGGACCAGAGGTAAGATTCAGCACCGGTGTGCCGCTCATGACCGTTCCCTCAATCATGAACATCACATTATATTTATCTGCAAGATCTTTCATTTTTTTATAGGCTAATGCTGCCGGTCCCTTATTACTGGTAACAATATGTTTTCGAGATTCAAATGCTGCCATGCAATGACTTATAGCAGGTTCCCCAGTTTCCAAATCGGTAAAAGCCAGTTCGCATACCACATCCGCGTTACAATTTTTTATCAGGGTTAGAGCATCCCAGTCAGTGAGGTTATGCTGAAAACTTCCAGTATCGCTGATTTCTGCCAATAATTGGGTCACATCTAGTCCTTCTGGGTCATAAACGGTTCCAAATCTTATGTCACTAATTGCAACGATGGAGTAATTGTAACCGTAGTTTGATATTAGATCACTTTTTTTATTTTCGAGGATTTCTACCAGACCCTGACCAACGGTTCCAAATCCAATGAGTGCAATTTTCTGTTCCATGATTTATCCTTAAAATTTGTGTTATAAATATATTGTATTGACTGATTTCAAAATGAATGATTTTATATATTAGAAAACCCTTTTTCCAGATCGGCAATGATATCATCAGGGTGTTCAATTCCTACTGAGATGCGGATGGCATTAGGATTTATGCCTGCCAGGCTCCTGCCTTCTTCGCCCTGTTGCTGGTGCGTAGAAATAGAATTCAGGGTGGCAATGGTTTTTACCCGACCCAAATCAGTTGCTCTCCAGATCATATCTAATCCATCATAGAAATTTCTGGTATTTATGGATTCACCGGGATTTTGTTCTTTTATTTCGGCAAGCATCATATAACCAAATGCCGATCTGTCGGAATCAACTAAATGCATGTATTTATCAGCAAGTTTTTTTTGAGGAAAACTGGGCAATCCCGGGTATGAAACATTTTCTATTTTTGGGTGATTATGCAGATATTCAGCGATCTGCAGGGCGGACTGACTCATCTTATCCACCATCATTCTCAATGACCGCATATCATTAAGAGTCATAATCGCCGCCATGGGATGGATTGATGGTCCATTATCTCTGAACGGCCACAATTTTGCCCAGCTGGCGAAATCAGCTTTCATTTCATCAGGACCAATTTTGCTGATGATGTTTTTTCTCGCCACGATGAGTCCCGCAATGGATGTTCCGCTACTGGAAATTGCTTTAGAAGCAGAATGAACAACGATATCGGCACCAAAAAGCAACGGCCTTGTTATGGCAGGTGTAGCACAGGTGGAGTCAACAATGAGTGGAATTGAAAAACTATGGGCCAATTCTGCAACGGATTCAATATCAAAGATGGTCAATGATGGATTTGATGGAAATTCGCCATAAACAAATCGTGTTCCGTTATCAATTTTTGACAGCCATTCATCCAGGTTTCCAGGGTCACATATCCATCGAACTTCAATGCCCTGCTCCTGATACCTTCTAATCCAAAACTGCTGGAATGTACCACCATAAACCTTGGCACATGATACAATATTGGGTGGCGGGAGTTTATCATCCTTTACCAGGAAAGGATCAGTTGCGGTTTTGATAGCGCTCATTCCACTGGAGGTGGCAAGACCAGAGGCAATAATATCTGATCCATATGTTTCCAATAGAGCGATTGTCTCTTCCAGGAAATATGTTGAAGGATTGGCAATTCGAGAATAACACCAGGTGGGTATCTGATATGATAATGCCGCTTCCATTTCATTACAGTCGCTATATGCCTGTGCAGGACTCATGTATACAGGTTCCATTATAGATCCACTATGAGACGAAAGCGCCTGTTGGAGATCATATAATCCATGGGTGGCAACGGTATCAAACTTCCATGACTTGGCACGTTTGATTTTTTTTTCACGTTGAGCCATCATGATTTGTCCTTCATTAATCCAACCATTTAAATCTTTCATAATGCTCTCCTTGATATAATTGTATTGTGAATATGTTCAAAATATAATATTGTATTAGAATAATTATATAATACATAATTTGGTAATATTAAAATATACATTAATATTATATGGTGTAAATGGAGACAGACAATTTAAGAGTAAAAACCGAAAACAAGGAAATTAACTCAACATAAACAAAGAAATAAAACAGTATATATATACAATTGGAATATTGGTTAATTCTTGTATCAGAGACTGTACTTCCTGTAATTTTTATAACACTCGGGATAAAATTTTAACGAAAGCACTTACCATAATGAACTATATATCAAACAAAACCAAGAGCCCCAGTAGAGTCTCAAGATTTACAATTGTTGTAATTATACTATTCAGCCTTTTGTCCAGGGATTTAGTTTATGCTGGAACTTATTATGATGAACCTGAAGGCAAAGGGGTGGAGATCGTCGCCTTAAGCGGTATTGTTATTTATTTTCTGTGGGTTGTATATGATTCATATTTTGGTAAAGAAAAAAAAGTAGTTCCAAATGAAGTAAAAAAGGCAATTTCAGATTTAAAATTCATTGCGACAAAAAATGAATATCGAGAGCTCAAAAAAATCCGGGAGCACGATGAGCTGAAGTCATTTATATATAATTTCTGGCTACGGCGAGATCCATCCCCGGGGACGGCAGCCAATGAATTTAAAGTAATACATATGAATCGTGTAAAAATTGCCAATGAAAAATATGGCTGGGGTTTGACACCCGGAGCTGATTCAGATATGGGGAGAGTATACATATTATATGGTGAACCGTATAATATCTCGAGTCTTGATCCGTCACAGCGACGAATGGATGATCCTGACCCATTTAATGTAAAAAATATTGGTGATGCTTCGCGAGGTGAAAAACTCATTTTTAGAGAAAATTCTGTCACAATTTGGACATATAGTTTCCCATCAAATTCAAAATCTCTCCCCACTATATTTGATTATCTCGGCCGTGATGAAACCGTATTCGTTTTTGCCGATCTTCAAAAAGTAGGTGATTATTCACAGGTTTATTCAAACAAAAGCAATGAATATATTGATCCCAGGGTTTATAAATAACATAGGTAGAAGTATTTAAATTTTTGCTGCTAATTAGGAATTCCATATGGATTACAACTATTTAATAAGTGCGATTACAGGTTATCTCTTTGGATGTTTTCAGGCATCATATTTTGTCGGAATTCTCGTAAATAAAATTGATATCCGTGAACATGGCTCAACCAACGCCGGTGCATCCAACGTGACTATGGTAATGGGTTTTAAATGGGGTGTTGTTGTTGCGGTTCTGGATATTCTAAAAGGATCAGCAGCCGTTTGGTTGTCTCAATTTCTATTTCCCGGACAAATCGAATTTGCCTTTATTGCCGGAATATGTGCCATACTGGGGCATATCTATCCCTTCTTTATGAAATTCCAGGGAGGCAAAGGCATAGCTACTTTGATTGGAATGTTTCTGGCTTTGAATTGGCAACTTGGATTGATCATTTTAGGAATTCAGGTAGTGATATCGTTAGCCACTGATTATGTCGCAGCAGGATCACTAGTATTATATGTGGCATTGCCTGTAATGGTCTATTACTTTGATTTCAGTCAATTATGTATTTTATTGAGTTTACTGATGATGGTTATCGGTATATATAAGCATATTCCAAATGCCCGAAGAATAAAAAATGGCACAGAACCCAAAATTCGTGCCACCCTTTCAAAGAAAAAAAGTAAGGCAGATTAACTGGCAGCGAGGCTTTAAGCGGATCTAAATTGCCTCCCCTGATAATTCTTTCAACTCGCTTTCAACTCGGATTATAAGTCCCTCAAGTCCAAGATCATCATATTGATTGGTATCCACCAATTTCCCGATTCTGATTTTGACTTTTCCCGGTTTTAATGTCCTGCGATCCTGTGGTTTATAATCATAAGCGCCATGAATACCAATTGGAAGAATCGGTGTACCGGTATTGACAGCCATATGAAATCCGCCCTTTTTTAGTTTCCCCATTTTACCGGTTACAGTTCGGGTTCCTTCCGGAAGAATAACAACGTGATATCCTTTTTTTCTTATAAGAGTTTCGGCGGTTTTGATTCCCTTAAAAGCATTTGATCGATTATATCTGTCAATTGGGATAATTCTAAAGCTCTTCAATAATTGTGCATAAACCGGATATCGGTAATTAAATTTTGCTGCTACAGCGGTGAAACGCCCTTTTATAACTGAAGGTATCAAAAAGATGTCAATAAAACTGCTGTGATTTGCCATAATTATAAAAGGTCCATTATCAGGGAATTGCCCTTCTATTTTTAGTTGAACACCCAATAGAAACAGCATTGAACGTGATAAATATGGTGCAACCCAATATAGGACAGGTCTTGCAAATAGACTTACGATAATCAATATAACTGCTGCTGCCACGAATAGTGGAATCACTATAATGCTAATGAGGAAAGTATATAAATAACTAATCATTAAACGGATTTAACCCTGGGATTTTATCGAATAGTTTATGATTTGCTTTTGGGAAAGGAAGAGTATCAAGATCTTTGGCATTGAGCCATTTCCAGTTGGCGCATCCTATCGCTTCGGGTTCACCATCCAAATATCGACAGTGATATCCTGTCATCGTAATGGAAAAATGAGTATAGGCATGCTGTATAGTTGAAATATAATCCCCAACTGCAACGGTAATATTCAACTCCTCCTTGATCTCCCGAATAACACAGTCCTCTGAACTTTCGTTCTTCTGAACTTTCCCACCGGGAAATTCCCACAATCCCCCTAAAAGTCCAGCTGATTTTCTTTTTGAAATAAGTAAATTGTTGCCATTCCATATAACCCCAACGGCAATATCATAATGAGGTTTGGGTCTTTTGATTTTCTTTTTTGGATAATCACTTACCGTGCCATTTGCATAAGCACCACAGTATCGTTTTACAGGGCATAGAGGGCAATTAGGATTTCGCGGTTTACATATTATGCGGGCAAGATCCATCATTGCCTGATTAAAATCACCAGGTCTTTGGTTCGATATTTGACTTAACAGGTAGGACTGCATTTTGCCCTTGAATTGGTCTGGCACGCCATTTAGTTCAAGTAACCTGGATAATAATCTTTTTACATTGCTGTCAATAACCGGAATAGGGTGATTAAAGGCTATTGATTGGACAGCAGCACCAATATAATCCCCAACCCCTTTTAATTGATTAAATTCTGCAGGTGTATCCGGTACTTGATAAATCCCGTTACTCACCAGATTTTTACAGGCATCATGGAAATTACGTGCCCGGGCATAATAACCCAGGCCTTCCCAAAGTTTTAAGATAAAATCTTCCGATGCCTTGGCAGTAGTTTCGATTGAAGGCAGGTTCTCAAGCCATCGGTAATAATAAGGGATAACCGTTTCAATCTGAGTTTGCTGGAGCATGACTTCAGAAATCCATATATGATAAGGATTAGGGTCACCCCTCCAAGGCATACTGATCTTTTCGGTATCATACCATTTCAGGAGTGGTGCAGTCAGACTACTCATTTACCCCTTTTTCAGCGCGGTAGCGGATCAAATTCCATGTGAGTGATTCCAGGACAGGAATCATTGTTTCCCGCTCATCCATTGACATCATCTGCTGCAAAGTAAAAGTGACATTATCCAATTCCAAATCCAGGTGTTCAACAAGCTTTTCACCTTCATCAGTTAAGAGAATGCTCACCTTGCGTCTGTCATGATGATTTTTTACTCGATTAATGTACCCGAGACTTTCAAGTTTTTTAAGATTTCGTGTTGCCGTACTCACTTCAATACCAACCTTATAGGCCAGCTGCGAGGAGAATAATCCATCTACGGGAATTGCGAGGAGAATATTTGTTTGAGAAAAAGTAATACCATGCTCAGCACCGATGTTTCTGATAATAGCAGTTAGCTGCGTATTGATATCTCGCAATTGTTCAGATAAATCCATACTTGTATCTTACAATAACCGATGTATGCTATAAAATGGTTATCAACCCCAGCTTTATTGTTGGAGGTAAAGGAGTAAAAAATTTATCTTATATGTCGAAACTTTTGACAACTGATATGGTTTTGTGCTGTCTCGGCTGGATAAAATTTAATGGCAAAACCACACAAAGGACACCTTGCATGAAAACTATTTCCAAATTGTATGTGACAATTTTCATTGTTTCATCTCTCCATTCCGGATCTATCCAAAATCCCGAACAAATCCGAAATCGCTCCATTGAGGCCCATCCTACAGAAAATAATAAAATCAATATTGATGGTAAACTTACCGAAGAATCCTGGAAAAATGCTCCCAAAGAGGGAGGGTTCACACAGAGATCCCCTGAAGATGGTCAGCAATCAAGCCAGGACACAAATTTCAGTGTTCTTTTCGATGAAGAGAATCTGTACTTGGGTATATGGATGCTGGATACAAATCCTGAGAGCATTGATGCCATACTGACTCGAAGAGATGGTCACAGCCCGTCAGATTGGCTTTATATCTCTTTGGATAGTTATAACGATAATCGAACCGCTTTTGAATTTAGTTTGAATGCTGCCGGCGTGAAACAGGATTTGCGAAGATTCGATGATGATAACATGGATTGGGATTGGGATGCAGTGTGGGAGGGTGAAGTTGATGTGAATGAAACTGGCTGGACTGCGGAATTTCAGATTCCTTTTAGAGAGCTCAGATTTAATACAGGACCGGATATGGAATGGGGCTTACAGGTTTACCGTGAGTATTGGACTTCCCTAACTTTGCAGGACAGTGAAAGAAGTCATAAATTAACCTTACAGAGGAGGATTTATGACACAGAAGAGACGCAAATACCCGAAAGAGTT
>Ga0233448_1002896_pt1 | contig 11363 bp, 9 predicted proteins | sample SI_124_October20_2_FD_183015 | JGI IMG/M metagenome (GOLD analysis project Ga0233448, IMG submission 183015) | Seawater microbial communities from Saanich Inlet, British Columbia, Canada - SI_124_October2016_150_MG | ecosystem: Environmental > Aquatic > Marine > Inlet | place: Canada: British... | reverse complement strand
ATCAACGGAGAAATCGTCATCATGACATTCAACGCACTCTGCATAAACATCGGCGCTGTACAGCTGATGATGACAGTTTTCGCAGCCTTCAGCCCGGTCAGCGTGTTGTTCATGGTCAAAAAGAACGGGTCCACCAGAGTTCTGAAAATAGAGTCGTTTTTCAGAATCTGTCTGAGGGACTTGTTGATATCCTGTCACGGCGAGGATGCTGGCAATGAGAAACAGCAGCATCAAACTGATCGAGTTGAACTTCAACCCAGGCTTACCATTCATCGCTATCCTCCAGCATGATACGCGAGCTGTCCTCTGCAGACATGGCATGCCAGTGACAACCTATTTTAGTGCAAATAAAAAATGATGCTCGTGTGTTGCCCACACCGACGATGAACCCTGCGACCTGGGAATCCCCGTTCTCGCAGGTTTTATCTTTAATGATGAGTGATTTTTGACAGTGAGGGCAGATAACATCTTTCATCTTCTGACCCTCATGGAGGTCAATGTTCGTCTCGCGGGAGAAATTATTCAAATAGGGACTGAGGTCGAGAATACCTATTTCTCCAGCGGTGTTTTGAATTGCCAATGACAACTTGTCATCATGAGTCAATTCCGCGTCACAATGTGGGCAAAAGGACTGTAGAAATGTTCCTGTGGTTAAGCGCTCACGATTGTTGTAACTGTGTGGTTGCCATACATGGCGCTGCCACCTGTTGCCTGATGAATCCTTTTTGTCAGTCATGGGTTTTCCGGTTAATTATTTTACATAATAGCATTACTTGCGTTTACGCAACCATTGTGCCAAAACTGCTTAGTTTGTAATTAATATTTACTAATAATTAATAATAGACATGTATTTATAATGATGAGGATGAATAAGTATAAACCTTATATAGTAATAAATAACTGTTTAGCTCTGGTAACTGTGAAAAAGACAGAATATTCAATAGATGCTATATGTAAAATAGTCCGTTCTTCTATAAATGATTTACGCACACAAATAAATTTCAATGGAAAACAAATCCATATAACTCCCTCTGATTAATCATAACCCAGGTGGTTCAGTATTTTTTCACGTTGTTTGACTTTGGCAGAAACTCTATATTCAGTTCTTCATGAAAATATATGTTAATCAACAGGCAAGACCCTTACAGCTGAGTTGCTGGCTAACTCTGTTGTTGATGTTATTCACCCTGTCGGGATATGGACAGGCAGTAGGTGTTGTCCAGGGCAGGGTCACAGATGCTAAAACAGGAGAAGGGCTACCTGGAGTCAATATTCAAATTCAGAGAAGCTCCCTTGGTACCACCAGTGATCTGGAGGGTTATTACCAATTAGGTGGCTTAATCCCTGGGGAGCATACGATTTCCTTTTCCATGATGGGTTATGCGCCATATGTTGAGAAAAACATCGGTGTAACCGTTGATATTTCTGTCGATTTATCCGTTGAATTGAAAGCCAATGTACTGGGCTCTCCACAGGTAGTGGTCACCTCCAGTCGTAAGGCACAGGATATTCTTGAGTCGCCCTTTTCAGTCTCAGCGATCGGTCCACGAGAGATTCAAGCCAAAGCAGTCGTCAATATGATAGATATCCTATCTTATGAATCAGGTGTCTCTACCATTAAAGGACAATTAAATATCCGAGGCACTTCAGGCTATACCATGGGTGCCGGTAGCCGGTCGCTACTTTTGCTTGATGGTATTCCCATGCTGGGAAGTGCCGCAGGGAATGTGACCTGGGCGACCATACCTACTTCAGAAGTTGACAGAGTCGAGATTGTTAAATCAGGTGGTTCCGCCATGTACGGCTCCAGTGCCATGGGTGGTGTGGTAAATATTATCACTCGAAATGCTCCTGCACGACCGGAAACCCGTATATCAACAAAGATTGGAGTTTATAGTCATCCCCGGGTTGACGAGTGGCGATGGCGTGAGAAACGAGGATTGCTATACAATACAGAGATATCACATTCACGGAGTATTGGAAATCATGCGGCCTGGATACGGGTGCAGAAACGTAACGATGATGGTTTTATGGAATTGAACTGGGAGGAGGCCATCAATGTTTCTGCTAAGCTCAAATTGAATTTCGGCAATGCGCACTCAGCTGCAATTTTTATGAAAATCCTTGATGATAAATCAGGGTTGACATCAATCTGGGAGAGCCCTGCAAACCCCTTTAGCGCACCAAAGGGATCAGAAAACGATGGAACTCAAGGACAAAAAGTTGTTTTGAATGGTCACTACAATTATGTGTATTCTCAGGATCTGGTCATAAAAACCAAGGGGAGCGCCTATTGGAATGAATGGACCAATTTTGGTGTAGATCCTGATTACTCAAACGAAAATCGCTTTTATGAAGAAGTTCAGGCCAGTAAAAGTTGGACCACGAACCTTACCAGTATTTTTGGATTGACCATGCAGCAGAACCAGGTAGATGCACAAATATTTGGCGATCACACCAGCTCATCCTTTGCCACCTTTTTTCTTCTGGAAAAAAGATTACACCAATTCACCCTTTCTGCAGGAAGTCGTTGGGAAACCTATCAAGTAGATGGTCGGAGTCAGGATGATGTGTTTACCCCCCAACTTGCACTAAACTGGAAACCATCGCCATGGCTGGGTTTGCGTATTTCCACAGGTAAGGGATTTAGGGTACCCACGGTGGCAGAAATGTTTACCTCAGCCCGGAGAAGTATTTTTACGGTTGAGCCAAACCCGGATCTTGAGTCAGAGACCAGTATCAATCGTGAATTTGGGATCACTATTCTTGCAGGGCAGATAGGCGTTCTGGATCTGATTAAATTGGATGCAGCCATTTTTCATAACAAATTTGAAGATTTCATCGAGCCAGTCCCAAATTCAGATGCTGTTATTCATTTTACTAATATTGCTGACGCCCGTATTATGGGTTTGGAAGTCGGTATGGGATTAAGCGCATTCAACAACCTAATAGATTACAAGTCGGCATTTACGGTGCTGGACCCTATGGAGACAGATGCGCAGGGTGAGATTCTGGATACCCTGTCCTATCGTCATCGATATCATTGGATCAGTTCGTTGGGCATACACTATTGGGGGTTGGATGCATCAATTGAGTATCGATACCTCAGCCGCATGGAAAGTGTGGAACTTTTTCAAGAAAACAATCTCACTGGCGCTGATGCCCGAGTTCCCATTCACATCGTGAACGCAGGGCTTGGGAGATCATATAAAGACTGGCACTTTCTCCTGCGGGTGGAAAATATCTTCCAATACTACTATACCCAACTGGAGCGAAATATTGAAGAAGAGCGTATAGCAACATTCACTATAGAGAGGCGCTTCTAATGCGTTTTGCCCTCATATTTATCATTGTATCGTTCATAGCTATGACTGCCTGTGAAAAACCGGAAAGTCTGGAAGCCATCGCCGGTGTTGAAGGAGAAGTGATTTTTGCCAGTTGGCCTGATTCACTTGAAGGTGCTGTGCTTGTTGTATTCGATAAAGACCTGGATTTTGATCGCATAGACGAGCCAGAATATAAAGTCATTGATCATTTTATTACCTATGGCGACCCAATTAATCCTGGTACAGATAGTGTCGCTTATTTTGTCCAACTGGAAGCAGGCGAGTATCAACTCATGGTGATTGGCCTACTCTTAGACCCGGCTCAATTGTTGGCCAATGAAGAACTATTTCAGGAAATACAAAACTATATCGTGGTTCCTGAAAATTCTGCCCCCAGGGGAATTGTCATCCGCAGGAAACAAATAAACGAACAGACCGACTGGTATGTTCATTTTTAATTTAAAAACCGGGGCATTTTACATAAGCACATTTTAATTTGCTTAGATGAAAAGCACTTCTATTTTACGTGATCACTTTACACAGATACGGATATTCAAGTCGAGTCTGTATTAAGACAATAAACAAGGAGAGAAAATGATGAGTAAGCTTTTGCGCGTATTACCCCTTCTGCTGATGATCAGCATGGCATTTGGTGGCGGTATGGTAGAAAACACAAACCAGAGCGCTGAACAGATTCGCATGATGGCTCGTGGAGCATCTACAGATCTGGACGCTGTATTTTTTAACCCAGCTGGATTGACCAAGCTGGATAACGGAATGCATCTGTATCTGAGTAGCCAAACAATTACACAGGGCAGAACAATTACCAGCTTGGCTTCAATTCCAGGTGCTGGAGTTACCACTTTGGATGCAGAGTATGAAGGTTCAACCTTTGCACCTGTATTCCCCAACTTTTATTTTGCTTATAAGATGGACAAATTGGTTTTCTCTGCCGGTTTTGTTCCTATCGGGGGTGGTGGAAGTGCTGTCTTTGAGGATGGTCTGCCTTCATTCGAAGCTCCAATCTCTGCAATCCCAGCAAGTCTTTCTGCTGCTGGAATCCCAACTTCAGCTTATAGTTTTGATGTAGATTTTGATGGTACATCTTTATACATGGGTGGACAGGCTTCAGTTTCTTATGCGATCAATGATATGATTTCTCTTTCGGCCGGTGTCCGTTACTTTCAGGCATCAAACAGTTATAAGGGATATGTCAAAGACATCCAGGCTAACCCAACCTATCCGGGCGTCGCCGATGGATCCATGACGTCTGCGACTGCTTTCTTTAGCACTATCGCTGGCTTACTCCACGGAGGTGCTCTACAATATGCAGCTGCAGCTGAAAGTGCCACAGGCGCTGCTGCTGGTCTGACTGCTGGAATAGGTGCAGGCCAATTCCTTGGTACTACTCCACTATCTGCAATTGATCTTGATGGTGCCATTACTGCTGGACTTGTTGCTTTTGGAATTGATCCAACAGGTTACAGCGTAGATAATGCCATTGCCGCCTATACCGGTGCAGCAGCAGGTGCATCAGCCTCAGCAGTTGAGTATGAAGCTAACGGTGATGCTATGGCTGATAACGCAGACGCCACACAGGATCTTGAGGTTGATGCCAAACAGACCGGAGCAGGTTTTGCCCCAATCGTTGGTCTTAATATCAGCCTTATGGACAAACTTAATATTGGTATTCGTTATGAAATGATGGCCCCGCTCGTACTGACCAATGAAACTACCGTTGATGGCTCAGGTCTTTTCCCGGATGGCGCTGAGAGCAATGCTGATATGCCTGCCTTATTGGGAATTGGATTATCCTATTTGGTTATGCCTTCATTGAATATTGCCGTTGACTACAATATGTATTTCAATGAAGATGTAGATTGGGATGGTGATGAAGCCGATGTGGAAAATGGTACTGAAATCGCTGTCGGTGTTGAATTTGCACTGAGCGAATCTCTTCTGCTCAGTGGTGGATACCTCATTGCCACAAGTGGTGCCTTGGAAGCGTATCAGACAGATCTCAGCTATAGCCTAAATTCCAACACAATTGGTCTGGGTGCAAAATATAGTTTGAACCCTCAGTTGGCGGTCACTCTAGGCTTCTCTAATACCACATATGAAGAAGGTTCAAAGTCAGGTGTTATCTATGCCGCAGATGTTGATCTAACAACAGGTACAGTAACACCAACTCTGACTGGAGACGAAACCTATATGAAAACTGCAACTGTAATTGCAGTTGGTCTTCAGAAAAGTTTTTAAGTAATACTTTAAAATATGTGCAAAAAGGCCGCTCCTGCGGCCTTTTTGCTCTTAAGGAGTGACATCATGTTAAATATCATTAGAGCTGGAGTGATCATATCAATCATTGGGGGATTGTTGATTGGCTGTGAGGATGATGAGGCTACTCCTGAAAACATACATCCTCTGACCGGGGAATACACTTTCACGGAAATGACGATTAACGTTGAGTCTACCACACTGCGTGACACAACCCTGGCTTTTACTACTTCCCAGAATGGTGTCGACTCTGTTACCATATCCGCAGGTACGCTGATCCTGATTGAGTCAGACCTGTATACGGATGCGGATTCTATCCCCATAGGAGGCACAGTGATTTTGAGAGATAATCTAAGTGGGACGCTCTCTGGCAAATTACCGATTAATTGGGGGACAGGGTGTGCTCCCAATGTCATCATTTCAACATCCCCACTAACTTCAGATGGGTTTTGGTCTGCAGATACCACGACAGGCGTATTCACCCTTGATCTGGTTCTTGATGCATTAGATATCGACGGATTTTTTAGTTTATCAAGTGATCGTCTGGAAGTCATCTATGCATCAATTCTAAGCAATGATGAGCGTGTAATTTCCAGTGTAAGCTACATGGATGCTGATGTTGCAGTTACTCCGACCTGTGTCCCTGTCTCAACAGTTACAGAAAGAATTTTGAGACTTTCCTTTAATTAAGGGTTATCTCATGTGCCATATCCATTCATTCACTCCGCCTGATGGATATTAAAAACTCTAGAAGACTCACCCTACGGGCACTTAAAAAAGTGCTCCCCAAAGCATCAGTACTCACAGATCTGATACACCGTCATGCCTATGCCAGGGATGCCGGGTTTTACCGATTACTCCCTCACACTGTCATCAAAGCCACTACGGTAAAAGATATTGTTAATATTTTTCGGGAAGCCAATCATCGAAACAGACATGTGGTTTTCAGGGCGGGGGGGACCAGCCTTTCCGGTCAATCTATCTCCGATGACATTCTGGTTGAGGTCAAACAGGGATGGCGCAATATGGAAGTCCTGGAACAGGGTCAATATATTGTTCTGGAACCTGGTGTTGTGGCTGCCAGAGCGAATCAGCGTCTCGAAACACTGGGGTATCGAATTGGTCCGGATCCCGGCTCCATACGTTCCGCCTTGATTGGCGGTATTGTGGCCAATAATGCCAGTGGAATCGGGTCAGGGACCAAGTATAACAGCTATATGACACTGGCTGGGATGGAGTTGGTTTTACCAAATGGCTTGGTCTTGAATTCTGCAAATCCTCAGGACAAAGCCAGACTTCAATCTCTGGCTCCCCACATCCATAATGGTCTCAACCGTCTGCGCATCCGTATTAGAGGAGATGAGACTCTCAAGCAACGCATAAAGGACAAGTACAAGCTTAAGAATACCATGGGTTACTCATTGAATAGTTTTTTGGACTATGAGGAGCCCCTGGACATTCTGGCACATCTCATGGTGGGCTCTGAGGGCACCCTGGGATTCATCTCAAGAGTGACATTAAAAACAGTTCCTCTATATTCACAAAAGGCCACCGCCCTCATATTTCTTCCTTCCATCATTGAGGCGGCTCGTCTGGTTCCTAAACTAAGGAAAGCCGGTAGTTCTGCTCTTGAAATCATGGATGATTCCGCTCTGAAAGCTGTGAGGCATCTCCCAGGATTACCATTTGATGAGGATACGTATATTGCCCCAGGTTCTGCTGCATTACTGATAGAATATCAATCCAATGATTCCCAGCAATTAAATAGTATGGTGGCAGCAGCTGTTCAAATAATCAGCGAAAAACATGCGGCCAGCCTACCGCAATTTTTTAGCAATTCTGTCCAACGAGACAAGCTCTGGAAAGTGCGTCGAGAATTAGGTCCATTACATGCAGCAACCAGACCCCCAGGTACCACAGTGCTCAGCGAAGATATCTGTTTTAAGGTTAAAGATCTCGCCAGAGGGATAAAAGATCTCAAGGAGTTATTTCGGCGCTATGCCTATGACGATGCTGTCATTTTTGGTCATGCAGGGGATGGTAACATTCACTTCAAACTGAGCCTGGATCTTGATCAGGAGCATACCCTTGACCTGTATGCAGTATTTATGAGTGAATTGGTCGATCTGGTTGTGGATAAATATGATGGGTCCCTCAAGGCGGAGCATGGTACCGGCCGAAATATGGCGCCCTTTGTCGAGAAGGAATGGGGAACAACAGCATACAAAATTATGCTGGAGATTAAAAAACTCCTGGACCCCAATGGCATCTTAAATCCCGATGTACTCATCAGCCGAGATGATCAGATTCACTTGAAAAACATTAAACCCATCCCTCTGGTTGATGAAATCATTGATCCCTGTATTGAATGCGGACTCTGTGAACCTGCTTGTCCCTCCGAAGACTTTAGCCTAACCCCGCGTCAAAGAATCGGCGTTCTGCGAGAAATTGAGTGCTTGGGTGAAACGCCAGGCAACGAGAGCCGTGTAAGGCGGATGCAAAAGGCATTTCGTTTTTCTGGTGTGGAGAGCTGTGCAGTAGATAGTCTCTGCAGCATGAGTTGTCCTGTAGATATTGATACCGGTCTGATGATGAAGAAATTGCGAGCGGAAAGCCACGGGACTCCTGGGAAGGTCATTCATGGGATTGCCCAGAAATATTTTGCTGAGACCATACGTAGCGTAAGAGTCCTCCTGCGCTTAATCACCCCTTTGCGACATGCTGTGAGAAGTCAGAAAATTCAGCAAGGGATGAAAGTGTTAAATAAAATTTCTCGAGGTTCCATCCCTGCTTTAAATCCGCAATTGAAGTCAGCCACGGGAGCTTTACCTCCTCAGGCCAGCGACTTGGATGTCATTTACTTCCCCTCTTGTTTGACGCGCAGTCTGGCAAATCCTGATCAGGAGGGTCTTCCTGTGGCTGAAGCCTTTGCAGAAATACTCACAAATGCTGGTATTGGTTTTGGATATCCCCAGGATGTATCAAATCTCTGCTGTGGTCTCAGTTATAGTTCCAAAGGCTATTCGGGTGCTGCTCTGCAGGCAGCCATTCAAACTACTGAGATGCTATGGATTAGCTCCAGGGAAGGTGAATTGCCCATCGTTATGGATACCAGCCCCTGCTCGAAGCATCTTGCTCAATATGATGAGATTTTGTCTGGAATTCATCTGGCCCGATGGCGGGCCCTGGAAATTTATGATATGGTGGAATACCTCCATGATGTTGTGCTGGAAAAACTCAGCCTGTGGCATGTGAAGGAAAAGGTGGTTTTACACGTGACCTGCTCAACTCAACATATGGGTCTTGGGGATAAAATGGTCGCTATTGCCCGACGCTGTGCCAAGGAGGTCATCGTTCCTCTGGATACTGGCTGTTGTGGATTTGCAGGAGATAGGGGCTTACTGGTTCCCGGATTAACTGAAAGCGCTACTAAGATGGAGTCAAATGAAATTATAGACATTGACGCTGATGGGTATTATTCAACCAGTAGAACCTGTGAAATGGGGATGACTCTGGCTACAGATAAATCCTATGATTCAATCTTATCTCTGCTTCATGAAGCCATCATCAAGCAATCGGTATCATAAAACCCATCTTGCTTCCACCCTTGGATGCACGTCATTTATGGACAAAGAGAATGTCTCATTCACCAATTTACCAGCCTAAATCTCCAGGTCGATACCATGGAGAAATTATTGTTCACTAAGACTTAGCTAAATTTTTGGGGGTTACTTGAGCTATGATAGCTTCATTTTACAATGATTATGTCAGACACCAACTGACATCGCCCTGTCCTTCCCGAATCACTATGGGTTGCTCATCATCCGTCATATCAATCACAGAAGATAATTCAGCCCAGGTAGGACCTGAGTCCAGGATGAGATCAACCTGACCCTCATAATATTCAGAAAAATCCTGTGGATCACTTGCAAAACTTTTTGCACTGATATTGACACTTGTTGAAATAATAGGATTGCCCAGGGCTTCAACTATGGCAAGTGTGAGAGAGTGGTCCGGAATCCGTACTCCAACTGTTTTCTGTTTTGAAAGCAAGACCTTAGGGACTTCTCTGGTCCCAGGTAGGATGAATGTATAGGGTCCAGGAAGGTGCTTCCGAAGATCCCGATAATTTACAGTAGAAATTTTTGCATATTTGGATATGTCTTTGATATCTGAGCACACAAAACTAAGAGGTTTCTGCTTTTCCATTCCCTTGACCCGGTAGATTCTTTCAATGGCTGCTTTTTGGGTGATATCACATCCCAGTCCATAAACGGTATCCGTGGGGTAGATGATGAGACCACCATTTTTGAGAATATCCACGGCTTGGTCGACAATTCGATCATTAATACTGGTACCGTGAATCTCAATTCTCATGTAGTCAGATAGTCCTTTATGATAGCCATACTTTCAGCAGGTTTTTCAAAGGGGAAAAGATGACCTGCAACAATGCTTTTAACAATATGATTTCCTCTGGACCGCTTGAGCCGATTAAAGCCATGCTGATTTACCGTATCCGATTTTTCACCAATGATGAAAAGGGCAGGAACAGGTAACTTTTTAGGAAGGGACCAGACATTTAATGGGATAGACTGATAAATACTGGATTCCAGCAGTGGTGCACAGGACAGTTGGAATGCGCCCTGGCCGTTTTCGCTGAGACAGGTCTCGACATAAGCTTTAAGAAACCGAGGCTCCCACCGTGAAAAGATCGCCTTTTTCGAATAGTGATCTAACGCAGAAGCCCTACTCTCGAAATGATTTCTGCGCCGGGCTGCTGCACGAGTCAGAGGAATGATATGGGTTAATGAGAGAAGTCTCAAAGCCCGCATTAGTGCCAATATCCTTTTTGGAAGCACAACAGGATCCAGTAGAATAATTTTATCAAACCAGCCGGGTCTTTGAATTGCCATGAGCATGATAACTATCCCACCAATTGAATGTCCCATGGCGATCATAGGTCTATCTGGTGGATTATTATCAAGATAAGTAATATAGTAATCCGCTAAATTTGCCCAGGCTTCAATGCGACCATTCCAACGAGATTCACCGTGACCCGGTAAATCTGGCGCCCAGATATCATAATCATTTGTCAAGGGCTCAAGAAAGGGCAGGTACATTTTTGAAGAGTAGCTGTTGGCGTGTAGAAAGAAGAGAACTTCTCCTTCTGGATTACCCCAGCGATTCATAGTGGGTACGGATGGAAATGGTATCTGCATTAAAACAAAATAAGGCGAATGCATTGATGGAGAAGGGAAAAGACACTAGTTTTGGATTCGTGTCCTTATATTCAAAGAACCATAGTTCTACCTGTGTTTGCCCGAAAATATTGGAAGTAATACATAGATGACGACCGGAATTCAATCGATGATTTCAATGATGCTCACTTTGTGCCTGGGGCTAATCACTTCAGTTGTATCTGGTGATGAAACTATAAATCAAACTGTTGATCCAAACCTGAAGCTTGAACTCAGTCAACGTCAGGACCAGGCCCTTTCTGGGGCAGTCTTCGCCCGTTCCATTGAATCCATGGATGTGTTTCACAGGGAAGAAGCTATCCTGGCTGAAATTTTAAAAGGCAATATACCTGGATTCCTCAGAGAATTGGTAGCAGTAGAAACCGGTATGACAATCGAGGATACAAGATACAAGCTGACCTTCTTTGTGATGCCAGATTACATATCCATTGGTTCAGATGCCGATCATTTCCTGATCCCCATGACACCCATACTGGCTCAAAAAGTTGTAGATCACATGGGT
>Ga0233448_1002885_pt1 | contig 11400 bp, 11 predicted proteins | sample SI_124_October20_2_FD_183015 | JGI IMG/M metagenome (GOLD analysis project Ga0233448, IMG submission 183015) | Seawater microbial communities from Saanich Inlet, British Columbia, Canada - SI_124_October2016_150_MG | ecosystem: Environmental > Aquatic > Marine > Inlet | place: Canada: British... | reverse complement strand
ACCCTGTTATCAATTGGCGTTAATGTGCTACTCTTGTTTTTAGGTTTTGGGATAATTTCCTTTGCTTTTGGCTTTCTTTTCAAAGCACTATTAATGCCATTTATTGAGATAATATATTTAAGGAGGATTGATAATAGGATTGAATTATTTCCAATTAAAACTTCAAAAAAAGATATTATTAGTTTATTGAAATTTGGAGGATTATTTCAAATTCTTAAAATAGCAAATTTAGTATCTACAAGTGCTGATAATATTATTATCGCCTCTATACTTGGTGCATCTTTCGTTTCTATTTACGTATTTACAGGAAAGCTAGCATTTTTATTTGCAGTATTTTTAATAAGTATTATTCCTTCAATACTATTTCCCGGCATCAGTCAATTGTTCGAGTTAGGAGATAAAGAAAAAATAGCTCGTTTGTATATTAAATTATCAAATATTTCAATAAGAGTAGGGTTGCTTATAGGTATTTTGTACCTTTCGGTAAATGAATCATTCGTTAATCTATGGGTCGGTTCTGAGAATTATGGAGGTTTGGAGTTAACAACAATATTTGTTGCATGGGTTATACTGGAAAGTTTTTTAAGAGGCATAACTGCAATTATTTATTCCTCAAGAGAACTCCATGGATTGACTGTAGTATCATTCATTGAGGCGGGGTTAAACATACTGTTAACGCTTTATTTTATAAAATCACTTGGTTTGTTTGGTGTTGCTTTGGCTACAATATTAAGTAGGCTGATTACTTTATTTTATACCCCTCTAAAAATAAATAAATTGTTAAAAATTAATAATTTTAAATATCTTATTGGATTGGTTAATACAATTCTCCACTCTATGCCAATGTTAATTATTGTAACTTTACTAAATAATTACATAGATCAAAATGATCACTCAATTATGCGAATTGTGATTATTATTTCTGTTGTGTTATTATCAAATATAATCTCTTTTGAAGGTGTGTTTCTAATGAAACAAAAAGGGGTTAAATGGAAAGACAGGATAAAAACATTGAAAACATATTACTATTAAATTTATGAAAGAAAGAATACTCTTGCTTCGATATAATTTAGCATTTATCTATAAAAATTACAGACTTTATAGGCTTAAACATGTTCAGAATAAGTGGATTTTTTCTAGGGTGGCTTGCCTAGGAAAAGATGTAATTAAGGTATTACAAATAGATTTACCTATATTTAATTTGCAAAAAGGGCGTAGTGATTATATAGTAGATAGTTTGGATCATAAAAATGCAACTCCTAAGGTAAACAGTGTTTCAAAATATATGTTGAGAAAAGATATCATCCCTATGCTATTTCAACAGAAACTAATAAGAAAGGTCTTTACACTCAATAAACCAGAATTTATTTTTATCGATTCATATTCTGAATTAACAGACCAGCAATTTATTCATAAGATTAATAAGTGGATGTTTAATATTAACTATACGGATATAAATATTAAACATCCACAAATATGGAATCAATTTAAATGTAATGGTTTGATGCCAGATAGAAAAATTGAAGAAAACTATAAAAAGCTCTTTAATAAATTAAGAGAAAATTTTGGAAATGTTCCCATTATATTTATTCATTATCCATCAAAACTTGAGCAAAGAGAAAAATTTATTCAAAGAGGCAAGATGATTAAAAGATCAATAAGTAAACTAAAGTCATCATTCGAGCCTTTTTATGATATCCATGCGGATAATGCAGTTGTTGATTTTCATGAAGATGATAAGTTCCCATACCATTATAGTAATAAAACATATAAAAATATTGCATCAAAAATAATGGTATTAGATATTTTTAAAGACAGGGCTAATGTTTAAAATTAGTAAAATCTTTATGATAATACTTGAGAAAGTATTTCCCTCCCATTACCTGTCTATGGTTTTGAGACTTAGAAAATCAGATGGTGTTTGCGCTAAGCCAGACGTCAGTGATTTTAAGGATAAAGTAGCTATTGTTATGCAAGGACCTATAGTCATAAAAGATAATTTCACTTATGAAACACTAAAAATATATAAAAAGCGTTTTCCTAAAATAGTGATCATATTATCTACTTGGGATGACTATTCTAAAGATGAGTTGAATAAATTCAAAGCGATTAATGTTGATATAGTTGAAAATACAAAGCCCGATTATTCTGGAATTGCTAATATTAATTTTCAAATTAAATCTACAAAAAATGGAATATTTAAGGCGAATGAATTAGGATCTAAGTATTGCTTAAAAACAAGAACAGATCAAAGAATTTATAGACATGATTTTATGTTATTTTTTTTATCATTATTAGATTCTTTTAAAATAGAAAACAAATATTTAAGAAGAAGATTGGTTGCAGTTTCGTTAAACACGTATAAGTTTAGGCTATACGGAATCTCGGATATGTTGATGTTTGGGCATATTGATGACATGCTTAAATATTGGAATGTGAGTTATGATAGAAGAATTTTAAAGGATGTTGAAGTGGGAGAGTCAGCGTTAGAATTTAGTAAGGCACGTTTATGCGAGGTGTATTTATGTACCGAATTTCTTAAAAAAATAAATCATTGTATTGATTTTACATTAGAAGATTATTGGAATGTTTTGGCTGATTACTTTTGCATTACCGATTCTAGTTCAATTGACTTATTTTGGTTTAAGTATGACCGGTGGAATGAGAATAGAAGGTACCAAAACATGATACGTAAACTAGATGAAGAATTTTATTTCTCCGATTGGATTAATAGTGTTAACAACCTAAGAAATTACTCAAATAAACAAGAAAAATTATTAAATAAAAAAAATATGACTTAATATGTATATAAATAAAATAAAAATACTAACATTTCAACTCATAAGTGTGAGGAAACTTTTTAAGCTTCAGGATTTATTGTCATTTCTTAGAATAAGAAAGTTATACTCAGTAAAATATATAGAGTTTATAAATAATGCAAAGGAAATTGGACTAGATTTCTATCCAGTGGGGACTTATGATTGGGAATTATGGAGAAGAGATATAAAAAATAATTTTTCGAAGAATTTACCAATATACTTTCTACATAGTCACAATATTAGTAAAACAATGGTTTTTGGTTCGACAAAATATCAAAAAAATAAATTGTTATTAATTGAATCTTGTTTTCAAAAGGAATATGTAAAGAGGATGTTAAGAGAGTCATTCATTGGATTCCCAATAATTTCCAATCTTAAATATTTATCTTCTGAAAATACCATACATCAGGCGTTTCATTTAAGTTCATATTACAATGTTACAAATAAAAATTTTGTCGATTCTCAACGAATTGTTGAGTGGGGAGGTGGATATGGGTGTCTTGCAAGGATAGTAAAAAAATAAATCCTAAATGCACGTACATAATAATGGATTTACCCGAATTAAGCGTGTTGCAATATGTCTATTTATCATCAATATTTGGCCAAAATGAGGTTAACTTTATAACCAAGAATTTAGAAATAGAAGAGGGAAAAATAAATTTAATTTCAAGTGATTATTTCATGAGTCTAGATAAGGAAATAAAAACTGATACGTTTATCTCAAATTGGGCATTAACTGAAAGTGGGAAAGATTATCAAAATTATGTTTTAGGAAAGAAATTTTTCTCAGCAGAAAATATACTTGTTTCATGTATAGACGATAAAAACAATTATATAGTGAACAATGAAAGCTGCTCTTTTGACTATAAAGAATCTATCAAGGTACTTGGAGATAAAAACTTTTATTTGATGAAATAATTTTCACAACTATATTTTTTTAAACTAACTAATGATTTATTCTGATTTTTCAATACTTGTAAATACCACTGACAGTTTTAGTGATTGTTGGCATCCATTCTTTAGATTGTTTAAAGAATATTGGCCCGACTATAATGGAAAAATATATTTGAATACGGAAACAAAAGAATTCAAATATGAGGGTCTGAATATAATCCCTGTTAAAAATAATTTAATAAACAAGCCTTGGTCTGAGTGTTTGCAATATGCTATTAACCAAATAGAAGACAAGCATTTTATATACATGCAAGAAGATTATTTTTTACACAGTAAAGTAAATCATAATAGTGTTTTAGAGCTTTATGATTTATTTAAAAATGACAACTTTGGTTGTTTGCATTTAACAGATCAATGTACGAAAGGACCGTTTAATATAAATACTGTTAATGAAAATTTATGGGAAATAAAAAAAGGTGCTGATTATCGAGCAAGCACTCAAGCTGCATTTTGGAGGAAGGAGTCGATACTAGAAATTATTCGTCCCTGGGAGTCTGGCTGGGATTTTGAAAAATTTGGAACAATCCGCTCATGTAAATCAACCAGTAAAATTATGTGTGTAAACCAAGATGTGTACAAGAAGGACATTAATGAGCTAATTCCTTATGTTTTTACTGGAATTATCAAAGGAAAATGGAAGAAGGAGGTTGTGCCTTTATTTAAAGAGAACCAAATTGAGATTGATTATAAAAATAGAGGTTTAGTTGAAAAAAAAGATAGTGTTAGAGTGTTGTCTAAAGTAAATACATTTATCAATATTATTTTAAAATATTTAAAAAATTATTTATTAGAAATCAATTACCAAAAAAATAAAAACTAAGTGCAATATGGAATTAACTAAATACGAGTTTAAACTAAAAGATTATAAAAAATTTGATTCTGAAGGTAGGAAGGTGTATCTATTCGAAGATAATAATTGTGACGATTTACTTGATGCTTTCTACAAAAAAATCGATAATTTGATTGGCAGGAAAGAGCATTTTCCAATTATTAGAATCGCAGATGGCGAGTTTCAATTTTTATTAGGGAAAAACGAATTTAACTTAAGAAAACCCTTGCATCTTCTTGTTAAAAATTTAGCTGGAGAGCTGTATAGAAAATTATTTAGAATAAAATTTGAAGCAAGATCGAGAACATATACTTCTGGTGTCTACAGCCATTCTGATCGACATAGCGTTAAGAATCAATATTCAGAATGTTTAAAACATATAAGTGAAAAAGGAATCTTAGCGCTTTACACAATTATTAAACCTGGTTTTTACACAGAACAGTATTTACCACACTTATTCTCATTTTTTGATAAACACAATATTAATCTTAACGAAAATAACTATATTCCATTTTATTTTATTTATATAATTTTAACCAATAATAAATATTCAAAAATATACAAAGATAAAAATGTATATTTAATTACAAGTTTTGATGATGAGAGAAAATCAAAAATTGAAAGAACGTTAAAATCTCTTGGTGTTAAATCAATAACATGGACAAATATATCTAGAGATAGGTCTTTATTTGACACTGTCAATGCAAATGATATTGATCAAAATGTGGATATAATTTTTGTTGGAGCGGGCATCGGGAAAGTGAATATTTTTAATCAGTTAAAGAGTGTCAAGACACTAATTATAGATGCGGGATATATTTTTGAAACATGGCAGGAGCCAGAATTAAAAAAAGAAAGGGATTATTGTGCAATTCACTCCTAAATTAAAAAAATATTACTTTATATGGGAATGAATAGAGAAAGTGTAAAGGCAGTAAATAGGATAGTTTCTCTTGTAGGGGTGATTTATCTATTACATTGTTTAACTCTTATATCTAACAGTGAAATTATAAAATATTCGATATATTTCTTTAGGGTGTCTTTATTTATTTTTAGTGTAAGTTATATAATTCGTTACAGCCCTTCATTGCTCTGGTTGTATTTTCCACTTATTTTATATTATTTGTTATACGGCATAATAAATGGTAACTGGATAAATTTTATCGTATTGGATCTGCTTTCATCATTCACTTTGATATTTATATTCTTATATAGCAAAAATAATTACGAATATCTTAACGTTAAAATTTTCAATATGTTTTCTTCGCTTGTTGCTATAGGCTTTCTTGCGGGATTGTATTATCTTATTGCACATGGTTTTCAGGGTTCAACCTCTATAAATGAAAGGTTTGTTTTTTCTAGTGATGATGCAGACTATAAGATTTTATTAACAATATTAAAAATTTCATTATTATTACTGCCCTTTATTTGGTACGTGAGTTATAAAAAAAGATTTTTTATAAGCGCCACCTTTATTTTATTTTTAGGGGTAAGTTTTCTTGCCTTGTCTAGGGCAGATATTGCCGGATCATTATTATCAATAATTTTTACAATTTTCATTGGGATTAGAGAAAGATATATTAGCTTTAGACCCAAGTTTATTGCTACTTTTATTCTATTTTCATTAGTAGGCTTGATTGCAGTTGAGCGTAATTTAGATACCCTTAATACAAGTTACGAGCTTCTCAAATATCGTATAGAAAATGTTGCTGAAGAGGTCGAGCCACGAGACATTGAAGCGGAAATTTATTTTGATTCAGTTTCAACATATGAGTTAATCCTAGGAAAAGGAATGGGGGCAGCCAATATGGACCCCTTTGGGAGAACATCTGAACGTGGAATTATGATGATGCATCGAGGGGAAAATAATCTGATATTAAAAGGCGGCATTATTTATTTGCTTTTGATTTACGGTATGGCAATTATTGCACTATTTAAATTGTTTAGATCGAAAGTTGACTATAGATACTCATGGGCTTCCGTAATACTGATATACCTTTTATTGGAGAGAGGTCATCCGCAGTATAGTGATTATTTTATGCTTCTTTTCTTTTGTTTAGCGATTTCATTTGCGTTCAGTATCAAATCATTTAAAAAGACAAATAAATTAAAGCATTTGAATAGAGCGCCTTATTTATATAAATAGATTTAATAATATATGAAAGAAAAAATCGGCATAGCAGTGCCCTGTCATAATAATATTAACATGTTGAAGTATTCGATACCATCAGTTTATGACGATAATTTTTTTATTGTACTATTTGATGATGGTAGTAATGATGGTACGAAAAAATGGATAAAAGAAAATTTTCCAAAAATTCAACATTTGAAAGGGGATGGCTCTAACTGGTGGACTGGTTCAATTGCAAAAGCAATTGATTGCTGCTTGATTAATAACTGTGATTATATTGTGTCGTTAAATGCCGATGTGTTAATTACGCCGGAGATGGTTTATAAACTTATAGAGTGTTCAAAAAGTAACAATAACTCAATAGTTGCATCACTCGTGGTGAATGTTAAAGATCCTAAAAAAATCTTATGGTCTGGGTCAAAATTTAGCAAAATTCACAAATTGATACCTATATATTCATCAAGGTACATTGTAAAAGCAGGATCTTCAGTTAACGATATTTTTCATAAAGCTTATGAAGTTGATGAAGTGCATGGTAGAGGCGTACTAATACCAAAAAGCGCGATAAAAAAAATTGGAAATTATGATTTTGATACTTTTCCGCACTATGGCGGGGATAATGATTTTTCCTTTCGGGCTAAAAAATCCGGAGTTAAAATGCTGGTAAATCCAGCGTGTTTAGCTAAAGTTTTTGTTGAAAATACTTCCTTAAATATAAATAAAGAGATGTCTATTTTTGAAAAATGGATTTCAATTAAAAATTATTTATTTAAAAGAAAGAATGGTGAGGCGGTATATGTTTGGTGGAAACTTTACAAAAAACATTTGCCATTATTGTACTTTTTTCAAAGCTATATATTTATTATTACTTTAAATATTTACAGGAAGCTTACTAAGTAGTATTTATGAATAGAATTATTTTTCTAAATCAAGAGACTGGCCCTTTATTGATCGATATGATCAATGTTTTTGCTGAAAATAATATTATTATTATCTTGTATACTGGCGAAATTATAAAAACTTCCACAGATCTTAATCCACGAGTCAAGGTTAGGAAATTATGTAAATATAGAAAAAATAATAATTTAAATAGGTTGTTCACTTGGTCTCTGTATTTTTTACAAAGTTTTATATGTTTGATATATGATTTGAATAAAGATACTAAAATTTATTTTTCTAGCAACCCGCCCTTTGCTCCTTTTTTGTCATTACTATTCAAAAATAAAGCTTATATACATGTATATGATGTATATCCCGATGCACTTTTGGCGTTGCCATATGTTACAAAGAGCTCAATAGTTTACAAGCTGTTCTTATATTTAAATAAGAAAGTATTTAAAAAGGCAAGAAAAGTATTTACACCTAGCTATGGCATGAAAGAAATGCTAATGAAATCTACAATTGAAAATAAAATAAAGATAATTCCATGGTGGGCGGATACGGAGTTTATTAAGCCAATTAAAAAAGAAGAGAACAATTTTATTCTTGAGCATAAATTAAATGATAAATTTATTGTAATGTATTCAGGGAATCTTGGACTAACGCATAATATTGAAAAAATACTTAATGCGGCGCTATTATTGAAAGATGAAATCGACATTAAATTTGTAATAATTGGAGATGGTCCAAAGAAGAAGGTTGTTAATATTTTTGAAAAGAAGCATAATTTAGAAAACTTGCTTGTTTTGCCTTTTCAAGATGCAAATATTTTGCCTTATTCTCTTACTGCAAGTGATGTGTCTATAGTGTTGGACAGTTTCTCTTCTAATGATGGAGGGGAGTCAACTGCTTCCATCCCAAGTAAAGTGTACTATTTAATGTCTGCAGGTTCAGTGATTTACGCAGAAGCAGATAAAGAGTCAGAATTAAATAGATTAATTAATTTGTATGACATTGGGGTTTGTGATGACAAAAAAGATACTCAAAAGATGATAGAGTTTATTGGACTTTGTCGAAACAATAAAAAAAAATTCATGGATTTTCAGAATAATAGCAGGAAGGCGTCATTGGATTTTACAAAGAGAAATGCAAATTTATTGTATGAAACAATAATTAAAGATTGAAATGAAAATTTTACATTTAAGTAATGTAGCGGGCAGGTTAGGTGGTGGAGTGAGTGAAGTTGTGCATTCGCTACTACATTATCAAGATAAATTAGGGCATCGATCTAACTTGTGGTTTTTAGGCCGTAAAAGCCAAATTAATGAAATAATTAGTGATAATGAAATTGAAAAAAATAGGCTAACTGTAATTCAATCAATACTTGGAGTTAGACTTCTTATTTCGCCTTATTTTTTTTTAAAGATTAGGAGAGCAAGCGGGGAAAATAACATAATACATCAGCATGGCCTATTCCTTCCTATTTCATTGTTGACTTTGTCAGTTAATAAAAAATCAAAAATAATTATCAGTCCACACGGCTACCTTGAACCAGAAAAACTAAGAGTTTCGTCTTTTAAAAAGAAAACCGTCTTACGATTATTTGAAAATAAAAATCTAAAAAATTGTGATTGCTTGGTTGCCTGCTCTAAGAAAGAAGCTCTTTCATTAAGGGATTTTGGACTATCTCAGCCTGTAGTTATTTTGCCAAATGGTGTAAGTGAATCTTTAATTAGAAAAAAACCACCAAATAATAAAGATTTGGCATTCAAATTAAAGTATGACATAAGCCCAAATACCAGAATTTTGCTCTTCTTGTCAAGAATTCACCCATTTAAGGGGCTTGAGTTATTTCTAGAGTGTATTCTCGCAATAAAAGACGAGTTTAGAAAAAATAATTGGATATTTCTCATTGCAGGAATTAATGAGTTAAACCATGAAGAGAAATTAAAAATATTTGTTGAAAATAATAATTTAAGTGATATTGTAAGATTTATTGGCCCACAATATGGCCAAGATAAGGTTGCCGCATTTGATTCTGCCGACTGTTTTATATTGCCGTCCAAGGGGGAAAATTTCGGGATTGTAGTAATTGAGGCTTTGGCAAGAGGCCTGCCTGTCATTGCTACAAGGACTACTCCTTGGGATGAGTTAGAGAGTTTTAACTGTGGGTGGTGGGTAGAAAGAACGCAAAAAGATTTTGTTGATATTTTATTAAAATTGCTTTTTATAAACAAAAATGAGCTAATTGAAATGGGAAAAAATGGAATTAAGCTTGTTGAAAATAAATATACTTGGTCTAATGTCTCACAACAATCAATTCATATGTATAAATGGGTTTTAAATGATTTCAACAAGAAGTATAAAAAAGGGTTCACTCTTTTAACAGAAGATTGATGCAGTGTATTATGATTTGAATGTAGATGGTATTTAGATTTTCCCACATTATCTATATTTTGAATTAATTTTAAGTAGTCTTAATAATTATGAGTGTGTAAGTAATTTGTAGTTATATGATTTTTTTTTACGTATAAAAGTTAATTCTAATTAGCTTGTATAGCGAATCAAATATGAAAATTAGTGAATTAATAAAAAGAGAGCCATTTGAAAGAATATTTAGAGAAACGATGGTCTTGTTTTTAAATGATTTAACTGGAGTTACACACAAAGTATCTTGGCGCGATAAAAAATATCTTCAGTCATTGTCTGACAGCAAACAATACTGGTATTGCAATCCTTTAATCAATTCAATCTTTGTAAAAAGAGTAAAACCAGATGTATTTAATTCTATAAATGGAGAATATCAGCATAACCCACTAAGACCTTGGCGTAGTATCTTTCAAAGATTGTATTTGTTATTATCACAATCTGAATTGACATCTGTATACATGTCAAAATACATGGTAACTATCTCACCCTCTATTAAAAATGCAGAAAATAAGTTAATTATAGGGGGTAACACAAAAATAAGAATAATCGATATAGATAGGAAGATAGTGTATGTTATATTGAAAAGTGGATTTGATAAGAAGTACATGGAGAGAGAGGTATATGTACGTGCTAATTTCCCATATCTGCCTATACCAAAGATTAATGAATACGGTAATCATAGTTTATGGCATCAGGAGAGTTATGTTGTAGGAAGATCACCAAATAGAATGGATCAAGACGCAGGTAGAAGTGCACTATTTAAGGCTGTTAAGTACATCCATAGAATGTTAAATGAAACCAAAAGAGAAGAATCTGTTTCTCAGTATGTTGCAGCGATCAAAGGCAAGATAGACAGCGGACTGCATTCCGTGTCATACATTAATGTGAATATTAAGAACGATATACAAGCTATTGTTTCTGCCCTAATTAAACATCTTAAAGAGTATCCGCATAATTTAATTAATACGGCGCATTGCCATGGTGATTTTCATCAGGGTAACATATTATCTGATGGAAATAATGATTGGATATTAGACTGGGAATATAGTGAGCGCAAACAGATAGGATATGATTTATTTATGTCATTATTGGAGTCAAGGATGGTAAACGGCTTTTCTAGCCGGTTTCTTAAACTAATGAACAATCAATTTGATGATAACCAAAAGGAATTGGCTAACAATTGGCCTGGAATAAATTGGGATGACTCAATGGCTAGAAAGGTTTATTTAACTGTTTTTCTTCTCGAAGATGTGTGTTTTCATATTGATGAAATTAATAATAATATTTTTTATAAAGATCCAGATATTCTTGCATCTTATCTCAATGAGTTAAAGAAAATTATCTATAATTCTTTTTAG
>Ga0233448_1002875_pt1 | contig 11434 bp, 10 predicted proteins | sample SI_124_October20_2_FD_183015 | JGI IMG/M metagenome (GOLD analysis project Ga0233448, IMG submission 183015) | Seawater microbial communities from Saanich Inlet, British Columbia, Canada - SI_124_October2016_150_MG | ecosystem: Environmental > Aquatic > Marine > Inlet | place: Canada: British... | reverse complement strand
ATTGAAGTTCTGCCAGTCGTTTGAGTAATTCACGTTGTTTAATACCTTCGCCACGACTCAAATGCAATACCATACTGAGATAGGCTTCAGGATCACCCAAACCATAAATACACGATACAGAAGAAACAATAATTGAGTCAGACCGTTCTAATAAAGCTTTGGTAGCAGATAGCCTCATTTGTTCGATGTGTTCATTGATGGATGCATCTTTTTCAATAAAAACATCGGAAGATGGAACGTAAGCTTCAGGCTGATAATAATCATAATATGAGACGAAATATTCTACCGAGTTTTCGGGAAAAAATGCTTTCATTTCACCATAAAGTTGTGCTGCCAAGGTTTTATTGTGAGCCAGAATTAAGGCAGGACGCTGTAACTCTTGAATGACATTTGCCATGGTAAAAGTTTTACCTGAACCTGTTACACCCAATAAAGTTAAACCTGCTTCACCGCATTCCAGACCTTCAACTAATTTTGCAATGGCTGATGGTTGATCACCAGCAGGATTATAATCCGATTGAAGTTGGAACTTTTTTTCTTGCATTATTGAATTCTCTGAAACTTGATTGATGACTGGTATAGGATGTCCATTAAATAACTTCCCTAAAATTTTATTATTATTGTATTTTTATAAGCAATTCTATATATAATTTATATAAAGCTGAGTTGAGTAGCTTGTCTACTCAAACGAAACTTATGCCCTTGCGGTATAAAAACACATTCTTCCACAATAAGGCAATGACATGACCAATAAACTCTCACAACGTGTACAAAATATCAAGCCATCACCCACCTTAGCCGTCAGTGCCAAAGCGGCTGAGTTAAGAGCTGCAGGTAAGGACGTTATTGGACTGGGCGTTGGAGAACCAGATTTCGACACGCCTGAACATATCAAACAAGGTGCAATTCAAGCCATCAATGACGGACAGACCAAGTACACTGCCGTTGATGGAACACCCGCATTAAAAACTGCCATTATTAACAAATTCAAACAAGACAATGGTTTCGACTATGCTGCCAGTCAAATTTTAGTTTCCAGTGGCGGTAAGCAAAGTTTTTTTAACATGGCTCAAGCCTTATTAAACCCTGGAGATGAAGTCATTATTCCTGCGCCTTATTGGGTTTCATATCCTGACATGGTGATTTTAGCGGATGCCAAACCTGTTATCGTACAAACTGAGAAAGACCAAGAATTTAAAATGACAGCATCACAACTAAAACAAGCCATCACACCCAAAACTCGATTATTCGTTATTAATAGTCCTTCCAATCCCTCTGGAAAAGCTTATTCTACTGAAGAGCTGGCAGCCATTGGTAAAGTTTTGTTAAAATACCCTAATGTGATTATTGCCACGGATGACATGTATGAACACACGCTGTGGAAAGGTACTGATTTTGTCAATATTTTAAATGCATGCCCTGAATTATATGACAGGACAGTGGTTCTCAATGGTGTCTCCAAAGCGTATTCAATGACTGGCTGGAGGATTGGTTATGCAGGAGGTCCTGAATGGCTGATTAAAGCCATGAAAAAAATCCAGTCCCAAAGCACCTCTAACCCCAGCTCTGTTTCTCAAGCCGCCGCTCTGATTGCTTTAAAGGGTAATCATGACTGTATCAAAACAATGGTCAGTGAATTTAAAATCAGACATGATTTTGTTTTATCGAGTTTAAATTCGATGAAGGGTGTTGACTGCCTACCCTCTGATGGCACTTTTTATTTGTTTCCTCACATTCAGCCCGCCATTGATCAATTGGATAATATTTCTAATGACATAGAATTTGCAGAATATCTTTTAACCGAGGCCAATGTTGCATTGGTTCCTGGCTCTGCATTTGGAGCGCCTGGTTACATGAGATTATCCATTGCAACCAGTATGGAAAATTTAGAAAAAGCAATGCAACGTATCAACAGCGTTCTTTCTTAACCACATAAACACGGATATTCATTCAATAGTCTGTGTCTATCCGTGGCTCAAACACTCAATAAATTCAGCACAAAAAAAAGCCCATCACTTAGGAGGGCTATTATGTCATATGCTATGAAAGTCTTAACGGACAATCCGTCAATTTCTTTAGTAAAAAATTAGAATAATTTTTCTTTGTAAGAATTTTCCTACAAAAAGCCAATCTTATTGCGACAGATTGCCATTAATGATTCCTGTAATCTTTATTCATCAACTAATGATTAATTTTTAAAGGAATTCAACCATGTTATTCAAAAACAAAGTCAATAAAGTCCGTCAACCTGGTTTCTCATTAATCGAACTTTTGGTCACCATGAGCATTATTACCACCACCGCAAGCATGTCAGTATCACCCTTAAACCATCTATACCAACAAAGTAAAATTGATACCGCTGTCGATAGTTTTTCTCATTCTTTACAACTGGCACGATCCGAAGCCATTAAGAATCGACAAAAAATCATCATGTGCCCCCTTTCAAAAAGTTTTGGAAATAGCTGTGCTAATAATTCTATTTGGAATCATGGCTGGTTAATTTATATTGATAGCAACAGCAATAAAAAGTTAGATGATAAAGACATCATTTTAAAACGAGTTCATTTATCTGCAAACATCAACATTACCTCCAGCGCATCCAGAAAAAGAGTTATTTATCGATCAATCGGCATGTCCCCTGGTAGCAATACAACGGTGACATTTTGTGACCCGCAAGCAAATATTTCACCCTCTGCTGTTATTTTATCTAATACAGGAAGACCACGCTTTTCAAAGACCAAACCATCAGGAAGCGATCTTATTTGTCTTTAACTTAAAAATAATAAAATATGAAAAAAATAATTCAATATACTTGACCATAGACTATAATTTCCAGTAACATTCGATTTCGGCATTATTCCTCGGTAGCTCAGTTGGTAGTAGCGGGTGACTGTTAATCACTAGGTCGGCGGTTCGAGCCCGTCCCGAGGAGCCATTCTTTCTTCCCCCCTTCATTTCTATTAGCCCACCTATTATTCTTAAATGGATAAATCATCAATCACTCAAGATCATTTCAATAAAAATTTTAGTGACAAACATTTAGTTCGCCGCTTAAAGAAAAATATATACAACAATCCCAAAGGTAAATTAAGACTTAAATTCATATCCAGTGACTTTTCTCGATTTATTCCTGAAATAAACCAAAAACAACGAAACATCATTGATACAGGCTGTGGCTTTGCACAATTTGCACTTGAATTAAAAAAATCTGGTCACCAATTAAGCTGTTGCGAAACAGGTATTCGGTGTTTTTTAGACTTTATTCCTAAATCAACACAAGAAGAAAAAACAATTGAAGAAATGCTGGAAAATTGAGAATCGCTTTAGATTTGACAAAACGTATATGACGTATGCACGATATAGACATATTATTTGTCAAAAAGCTTAATGATACAGCCAAACAATCCGTTAAATTTAAAGACAAATTACCAAGGAATAAAGTTATTCATAAATGAGATTGGTCGAGAAATACTTCTATTCATATTACCCATATCACGTTGCATATACGATGTAGTCGCAGTCATTGCCTGTAAAGAACGGTTCATTGAATCCATGTTTCTCAACATAGGCTCCATTCTTTCCATAGTCGTTGAAACAGTGGTGATATTTTTTGTCATATTTCGCATGTTAACTGACATATGCTCAACATGAATTGACATATTATCAACATTGCCCGCCATGCTATCCATTCGTTGAGCAATCACCGTCATATTTCTATCAACACTTTTGGCGATAAAGGAAATATCTTTGGTCAAACTAAAAATCAAATAAAAACCATAGGATGCCAATACAACAAAAGCAAATAAGGCTGGAAACACAACCAATTCCCATCGTCGCGCACTGACTTCAAAACTTTGGGTTATTTTTTCAAAGTATTCTGCTCCAGCGGCATTCTTTTCAGTTTCACTCTCAACTGTTTTACTTTCTGTATTTTTTATTGGTTTTTCCTGATTTTTATTTTTCTTTCCAAACATACAGTCTCCTATAGGAATATTTTATGCAAACATAACATTTATACATTTATATACTGTTACGAAAAATATTTCAACTTTATTTCTTTTATATCAATCTAAGAAATTGATTTATATAACAATTAAAAAACCATTCACTTTTTATTTTTTTTAGGTTTTTTTGATTTTTTCAATTCTTCTAATTTTTTTAAGCCTAATAATTCTTTTTCAGCACGCTCTTTTTCCAAACGTTTTTTTTCTAATGCCTTTTTCTTTAATTCTTTTGCCTGTTCGATACGAACAATATCAACCATTAATTTGACATTATGGCGATATAAATCTCCCAAACCAAGCAGTTTTTTTTCTTCATTCAAGCTTAATAATAATTCACAATCTGGCTGCTTAATTTTTTTTGAAAACCACTTAATCACCCTATTTTCTTTGTAATCTTTTGCATAAATAACCATTGTTGCAGGTTGTTTTTTTAATTTAGCGGCTAATTTCCCAAGTGATCTTGTCGTCGCATGATGGTTTTTATCAGGCAAAATAGTGCCGACACTTTTCATTCCCAACCAATTTAAAAAGTATGTCCAACTCGGATGATATTGAATTACATTCATTCCACTCAGTAATGCACCCGCAGACTTAACTTCTGTCATCAAAGCGCCCCATTCCCGCTTAAACTTTGTCAGTTTTTTTCTGTAAAAACGACGATTTGAAGGATTAATTTTACTAAATCGCTGAGCAATCACACCCGCTACTTGTAAAACAACTGCTGGATCAAGATGAAAGTGAGGATTACCTTTAGGATGAAATTTATCTTGCTTTATCGTCTTTCCAACAAAGTCTGAAATAATAATATGACCTGGCTGACCTTTTACTATCAGTGGGTTATCCAATTTTTTAGTAATGACTGGAAACCAGCGTTGCTCTATACCCGCACCAGTACAAATGATGACTCTTGCACCTCTTAACTGCTTAAGCATTTCAGGAAAAATATTAATTTGATGCTGGTTTTGCTCGCCATTGGTCGCATTATAAGTAGTGACATGCTCACCTCCAATTTTATCCGCCAACCAACCCCATTCGGGTTGACATGCAAAGACATTAATATTGGAATGACAAACAACAGGAAAACCAATGATAAAACTTAAAAATATAATTTTTTGAATTATTTTCATCATTTAAACCTGAATATACTCTTCCAATGCTAACGAAGAATCAAAGGTAATCCACTCATGATTAATATAAGCTTCTAATGGAGTATAATTATTTTTATAAGACATTTTTTCACACCCACCAACCCAATAGCCTAAATAATAATAGGGTAAATTTAACTTTTTAACCCACTCAATGCTCCAGAGAACACCATAAACACCCAGATGGTTTTGACGTAAATCTGGATCAAAAAAGGTATAAACAGCTGACAAACCAAATGACAATTCATCAATAACTGCCACCGCTAACAACTGCTGATTATCACGAATTTCAACAAACCAAGTTTTACACCAACGACTGACCATCGATTTCATGAACTCTTCTTCTGTTGCCTTATCCATGCCTCCATCCGTATGTCTTGCCTGAGTATATTTAATGTATAATGTATAATATTCCTGCTTAAATTCAGGTTTAACCACTGTCATTTCAAGATGATCATTCTTTTTAATTGTTCTTTTTTGACTTCGATTTGGCCTGAATTTCTCAACAGCTAAACGAATGGCGATACAGGACTGACAAGACTGGCACGCAGGCGTATAAACATATTCTCCACTGCGCCTAAAACCATGATCAATCAACTGGCTATACAATGGCATAGTCGTCACAGCTGGCTCAACAAATTGTGTGCTGGATATTCTATTGGGTAAATAACTACAAGGATGTGGCTCAGTAAGAAAAAACATGTGCTAGAATTCAGATTTAGATCATTTCAGTATTTTGTCGATGCATCATCATTTCATTGGCAGATTTCAATGCAAGCAATAAACTGTTAATTTTAATTTTTCCTGTCCCAGCTAAAGGCAAAGCGGTTCCGTGGTCGACAGAAGTTCTGATAATAGGTAACCCTAAAGTAATATTAACAGCCTCTCCAAAACCACTATATTTTAGTACAGGCAAGCCTTGATCATGATACATGGTTAATATGACATCAGCATCATCCAATATTTCTGGGACAAAGATGGTGTCCGCAGATAATGGACCAATCACATCAATACCCTTTTCTCGCAAAATATCCAATGCAGGAGTAATGATTTCTAGCTCTTCTTTTCCCAAATGACCATTTTCACCCGCATGAGGATTTAAACCACTGACATAAATTTTGGGCTGTTCGATATTAAATAAGCACCTTAAATCATGATGCAAAATATTAACAACCATGATTAGTTTTTCCTGAGTAATTGCCTCAGCAACTTTCAATAGAGGCAAATGAGTTGTCGCCAAAGCCACTCTCAATACTTTAGTTGCCAACATCATAACAGGGTAGGACTGAGTTAAATCAGCTAAAAATTCGGTATGTCCCGTAAAATGAATATTGGCATCATTAATGATACCTTTATGTACTGGCCCTGTTACTAATGCACCACATTGACCCGATTGACATAAATTAACAGCAAGCTTTAGTGTTTGTAACACATATTGACTGTTATTGGCATTGAGTTCACCGCAAACGGCAGCGTCATTCAACTTAACAGGCATGACATTTAACAGTCCAGGTTGTTCAATCAGACATTTTTCTAGGTTCTGTAATAAATTAATTTTAATCGGTGAGCCTAATTCAATTGCCCGTTGCTCGAGCAAATCAGGATCAGCAATCACAACGAGAGGGAAGTCTTGCGTTGAATGTGCCAACATGACGGCTAAATCAGGCCCAATACCCGCTGGTTCACCAGGAGTAAATGAAATATAGTTTTGTGAAGTATTAATGGCAATAACCTTTAGTTTTTATAGCCAACATCAACTTTCTTCTTGCAACATTATTTTGATATAACCTTCATCTTTTAATTGCCGAATGAGTAGTTGTATTTCTTCTTCTCCCTTGGCTTTTTTTAAGGCTCTTCTGGCACGATTTCTTAAGTAGTCCTGAGTATCATCATGCTCACGACGCTCTAAAACTTCAACAATATGCCAGCCAAATCGTGTTTTAAAAGGTTCGCTGATTTTTTTAACGGGCAAAGGATTCATTTCATTTTCAAATCTTTTCACCAAATCACCAGGAGAAACCCAGCCCAGACTTCCCCCTTTGGCGGCACTGCCTTTATCATCAGAGTTTGAACGTGCGATGGTGGCAAAACTTTCGCCAGCCTCTATTCTTTCAACCAACTGATTCAAACGATTTTTTGCCTCATCATTGGATACCAATTCATCCATTCTAATCAATATGTGCCGCGCTTTTGTTTGCTTGATAATTCTAATTTTCTGTCCACGAATATTAACCAGTTTAATGAGGTGAAAACCACTGCTGTTCTTAATCACTGGAGCCACAGAACCTTTTTTCATTTTCACTATTTTTTCAATAAAAATCGAAGGTAATTGTGCCGCTCGACGCCACCCCAAACTACCGCCATCTAAAGCTTGAGAACTGTTTGAATAAGAAATTGCCATTTTTTGAAAATTGGCGCCCTGGTTAATTTTCTGAAGTATTTTTTCAGTTTTTAACTTTAATTTCTCTATTACTGTAGCAGATACGCCTTCTGGAAAAGCGATCAGAATGTGCTCAACCAAATATTCTACATTTTGATTGAGTGGTATTTGTTGAGTTAAATAGTTATCTATTTCACGATCCGTGATAGTTACTTTGCTTTCAATATATCTTGCTTCAAAACGCTGTATGATAATTTCTTCTCGTAATTCCTGACGAAATTCTGAATAACTGACACTGTCTCTTTCAAGCACTTCTCTAAATTGCTCTATCGTCAAACCATTGTTTTTGGCAATACCCAAAATGGTTTTATTCAAGGAGATACGATCAACACTGACGCCACTACGCTTGGCATATTGCAGCTTCATTTGTTTAATCAGCATTTTATCCAATACTTGTTTTTCTAAAACACTTCGTGGTGGCAAACGACTTTCCTGACCACTTTTAATATACTTTTTCAGTAGCCCATCCAGTTTAGTATCTAACTCACTTTTAATAATGATATCTGAGTTTACAATGGCTACAATTCTATCCAGTTCTTTGGTTTTAGCATTAGCAAAACACTCAATACTGACCAGTACCGTTAATAAAAAAATACTTAAATTTTTAATCATAAAGTTCTCTAAAAAGTTACACGAATAAATACTCTAACACGGATTAATTACCATTCCTAAAACCCTGCAATACTTCTCTTTAACAATGTGTCAATCGCATCACCCAAATATCCCATGCCTTTTAGCTGTATTTGCATGAAGAAATTAAGGTCTTTTTTATTGCCCTGGTTTTCAACATCGTCTTTTAATATTTCATTAGCAACTAATCTGACACGCCAGCAACAGTGATTATATTCAAGCCCAGCCATGGACTCAATACTTTCATTTTCTTTGAGTGAATAATTCCATTTTAAAATTGAATTCCAGTGATGAGTTAATGGCCAAATCATTGATAGATCAGTTTGCATCAATTCATTTTTACGATAACGATAGGCCATATTAAAAATTTTGTTTTTATGGGAACTGTATCTAAATTGAACAGTGCCTTTTTCAGTAATTTGCTGCTCCCGATTATACTGTAAAGTTGAATTAATATTCATTTTCTTACTCAACCAACTATCCAGCTCGACAATGGTCGATGAAGAACTGTTAGTTGCAATGGAATTACCCGATAATGTCACTTGACGGTCCTGCTGAAAAAATGTTTCACCAACACTGACTCGAAGAAACTCTCTACCTGTATCTTCCAATATAAAACGGCTGGTCAGTGCCACACTGACTTGTTTTGCATCCCCAATTCTATCAACGCCATTAAATCGGTTTTCCCTAAAAAGTTGCGCAAAACTAAAATCAAATTCAGAGGTATCGAAGACAGGAATATCTGATTGTCTTTTCTCGGGAACATACAATAAGAATATTCGTGGCTCTAATGTTTGTAACATACGTTGTTTTTGCCAACTAAAGTATCGATCAAAAATCAGTCCTGAATCTAAACTAACAATGGGAACTGTCCGATCAATCTCTTCTTGCTGCAAGCTATTTTGAGGTGTTTGCAAAGTGTAATGAGTATATTGCAAACTTAATTTGGGTATAAAAAACCCGTAAAGAGACCTTAACTGTGCTCCAATGGTGGGTTTAACATTAAATCTCAAACCTTTGACATTGCTATCATGATCAAAATTAACGGCTTCAGAAATTAACTGATAGGTTAATATGGAGTCAGCTTTAACATTTTTATAATTAAAAAATAATTGAGGTAATCGTCGATAAGGTCGACTGTTTTTTGCAATCGTTGAATCAATGGTCTGAAAATTTTCTAAACGTCCTCTTAAAAACCAATCACTTTCACTGTATTGTAAATCAACCTTTTGTTGTAAATGTTGGATGCTGGTTAAATTAATTCGATTACCAAAATCCTCAAAATACTGATCATCTGATACCAAGTTATAATTAATAGACGTGGTTATTTTAGACCCCAAAGTGCCTTTATTTTGATACGACAAATAGGAACGATCATCATCAACTTTTTTATCCTTTGGAATATAGTTAAAATGAACTGTACCCGTCTGTTGTAATGCTAAATAACGGAATTCATTTTCTACCATTAAGCCACGCTGACTCATATAACGAGGCGTTAATACCCAGTCATAATTCGGTGCAAGATTGAGATAATAAGGAACCGAAACATCAACACCTGAGTCACTTTTATAACTAAATTTAGGTACTAAAAAACCAGATTTTCGACGATGATCTATTGGAAAACTAATGATGGGTGTATAAATAAAAGGCACATCTCTAAAATTAATCCACGCATGTTTCGCTGTACCCACACCTTCTTGCTGATCAATTTTTAAGGTTTTTGCTTTTAATTCCCAAGCAGTATCCTTTTTTGCACAGGTCGTATAACTCACATCTTTATATTTGCTGTGCATTTTATCCTGCATTACAACACTTTTTGCAGAACCACGACTGCCTCTATATGACACCTCATAGTCAACATCCGTCCAAAACCCCTGATTACTGTTCATCTGTAGATTAATATGATCACTGCTTGTAATAATACCGTTGGAGGTATAACTGACATTGCCATCTGCATCGACAATTTGTTTTATCTCATCATATTTCACTTCATTTGCGGTCAATTCCTGATCTGCTCGTTTTAAATAAACATTGCCATTTAAATAATAATTTTGATCCAATGTTGTTTCAACATAATCTGCCTCAAAGAATAATTCAGCATTTTTTCTAATGGCATTGATTTGGTCTGAACCAAATTGACGAAATTGAAGTTTTGAACAACTGGGTAAATCATAAAGCAGTGGATTTTCTGTTTCTGCGGCACACAATGGATTTAAAAAGAAACAATTTGACAGGAAAAGTACAATAATTCTAGAGTTCAACCTAAAATAATCATCAGTTGAATTGTAGCGAGAATATTCAGTACCTTGGACGTTTGCAGTAGATTCAACTAATTTTTTTAGCTTCAAGATCATTGTTATTATTTGATGAAAGTTTGAATAGCGGAATTTTAGCAAACGAACTCATTAATAGCCATTTTTTTACAGTTTTATTCAACCGTTTTTAAAAAACCAATCCCTTGATGACCAGGCTTGATGAAGCCAATATAATGGGTATTTATTCTTAATGGCAACACGCTTTTTAAGTAATGTGACAATTGAAAAGCCGTTAATTGATGAGTGTTTCTTTGCAATTGATTAATAAGCTCACCCGCAAATAATGAATAAAGGGATTTTTTATTTTTTATCATTGGTTTATTTTGATTGGTACTGATTACCTCAAGACTGTTGACAGAATGGCTCTCCTGTTTTTTGCTGGCAAAACAATGACTGGTAATCAGCAAAACTTTATTGACTGGAAATTTCATTAATTGATTCAGTAGCCGTTTGGTAGAAATTCCATTGTGCGTATCACTTAGACTATTGGCCTTTTTCAATAACCAAAAACAATCTCCCTCACTTTTGTAAGCATAACCACTGTAATAAATCATCAAATTATCTTGTTCAGTTAACTGTTTTTTATAATCATTAATGGCATCAAAAAAAGCTGATTTTTTTATATTGAATTTCTTTTTTAAGATGAAGTTGTAATCTTTTTCCAAAATAAAACCAATTCTATTGATATCTCTCATGATGGTTGGCAACTTTCCCAACTGTTCATAATTATTATTACCGACAACCAATGCATGACTTATCCCTTTTGATTGATTAGCCTGGTGGATTGATTGATTGATTAAAGCAATGGATGACAATTGTTTGGACTTCTTTTTAATGGCTATAAATCGCTCACCTTGCCACTCACCATACGACTCCACACCGCTTTCATTGGTATATTTT
>Ga0233448_1002860_pt1 | contig 11476 bp, 7 predicted proteins | sample SI_124_October20_2_FD_183015 | JGI IMG/M metagenome (GOLD analysis project Ga0233448, IMG submission 183015) | Seawater microbial communities from Saanich Inlet, British Columbia, Canada - SI_124_October2016_150_MG | ecosystem: Environmental > Aquatic > Marine > Inlet | place: Canada: British... | reverse complement strand
TCCGACAACGAAGAATCAAAGCCCTATTAACGATATCTGCTGTGCAGAGTCCCCGGGACATAAGGCGGGTTTTCTGGATGGATTCTTTGACAAGCAATCTGATCTTGTCAGCATAGTCTGCAGTATCCGGTAATTTGTTTTTCAGCTTCTGTCTTAATATTTCAATGAGGACTTCTATGCCTATGAGCTGAGGGCAGAGATCATCATGAAGGTCAAAGGCAATTTTCTGTCTTTCTCTTTCCCGCATATCAAGAAATTCCTTTTCAAGGAGTCTAGCTTTTGTATGGTCTTCAAGGGCCACAAGGATGCACATTTCCTCCCATATTTCCAGGGCTTCCGCTGAAATCACTCCCTGCCGGACTTCCCCTGAGGTCCTGCAAAAATCAATTTCATAGTTACGAAGACTTTTTTTCTCTCTAAATAAGGTGAACAATTTTTGGCCTTCTTTTTTATTTCTAAAAAACTCAAGATCTATCAGGCCTTTGCCTAAAACATTTGCAGAACCATAACCTGTGAGCTTTAAAAAGCTCTCATTTACATTGATCAATTGCCCTGTTTCAATATTGGCCAGGAACATTCCGCTGGGATTGGAATGAAATGCTTTTGAAAACATTTCCTCTGATAAAAAAAGCGCTTTCTGGGATTGAATCCTTAAGGTAACATCCCGGACAACTCCACTAAACCCTGTCTGGTATCCATTTTTATCTGAAATCGTGGACAAAGAAATTTCAGCAAACCGGTTTGATGAGTCTTTTCTTTTTAATTCCCACTCAACTATTCTATCGTTTTCCCCTGAAATACCAATTGAATCAAATTTTTTTGTAATCCCGTTTGAATTTTTGATATCAAATATATCTTTGATATTTTTCCTTAAAAGCACTTCTTTGGAATACTTGGACATGGTTAACATGGAATGATTGAAAAATGTAAAATCACCTTTCAAGTCCACTTCAAAATATCCTTCATGAATACATTTTAGAATGGATTTATATTTCCATTCGCTTTCCCGCAATGCATCGGCAGTAAATCGATGTTCGGATATTTCAGATTTTAAGCTGGTATTATATATTTCAAGCTTTTCCATAAAATCATTAAAATACATGGAAAGTTTACCTATTTCATCGCTTGATTTAACATGCCCCCGGGTACTTAGATCTCCTGATGCCCCCATGGCAAAATTATTCATCAATGCCCTTAAAGGTTTAATAATCAAATTGCTTAACCATAGCGATGTCAACAGTACAAGAGACAGCATAATGAAAATACTCACGATGACTATTTTTTTTACAATTTTAAGAATGGAATAAAATTCATCAGAATACACTGAAGATGCAACAATCCAGTCATATTCAGGCAAATAATTGAATATGACAATTTTTTTTCTAAACTCATTTTCAGTGGCATTTTTCCATGAATAAGTAAGCCTTCCTGTCTTTAACCGGGTTATCTCACGTATAAAATAATTACCTTCTCCATCCTGGGTGTCAAAAAAATTACCTTTAAGTGTTGGATGAATAATTACATTTCCTTTGCTGTCGATTACATAAGCATAACCCGTCTTACCAAATTTCAATGCAAGAATGCTTTCTTTAAAATCATTCACATTGATAAGGCCCTTAAGCTCCTCTGAATAAGTAGATACTGAAACAATCCAGTCCCAGGGTTTAAAATAGCTCATAAAAAGAGCCTTTGACCTATAATGATCTTCTCCCGGATTTTTCCAGTCATACTCCAGATACCCTTCTTTACGCTTGACCATCTCCCTTACAAAAGGAAGATGGGTCCAGTCTTCTCTGCCTACAATATCAGGATTTGGGTGTTCTATGGGAACGCCCTTGCTGTTGACACAATAAATATAACCGGTTTTACCGATGGTCTGGGAAAAAATTATTTTTCTCACTTCATTTTTAGCTTCAGCCTCAGTTAACTCACCTGATTCATATCTTTTATAAATATGTTCAATGTTCTCTTTGGTTTTTTCACAAACAGCTCTAAGATAATTTTTTATTGAAACATTGGCAGCTGTTTTAACCATATTAAGGACAACACCAGTTGTGTTGTTCAGTTCATTTTGAATATTTTCGGTGATCGTCGGCTTGACCTGGAAATAAATAATTGCCCCGCCTATCAGCGAGGCTGCAATAAATATTGATGTATACCCTGCAAGTATTTTAAACCGGATACCAAGGTTACTAAAAAAACGTAACATGTTAATTTCCCCTGCCATTTTTTTTATATCTGAATAGAGCAATCAAGCAAAAAAAACTTCATAGATTATGAATAGCCCTTAGTCGATGATCTCCAGCAAAACACCATTCATTTTATGCGGGTGAATAAAAGCAAATTCACTGTCCCGGAAAGGACGGGGACCGCCAATAAAAGGATAACCTTTTTTTTGGAGTTCATCCATGGCCCTGCGGGTGTTGTCGACATTAAAGCTGATCAGCATCACCCCTTCGCCTTTTTTCTCGATAAATTTTGCAACATCCCCATCTTGATCTGTTGATTCCATCAACTCAAAACCGACCTCCCCAACCCAGTATCTGGCAACTTTAATTTTTTCTGATTCATCGATATATTCCTCGTCTGGTTTTGATTTACCCAGCACGGGCTCCCAGATTTTCTGTGCTTTATCCAGATTTTTGACTGCGATGCAGATATGATCGATTTTTTTTGTTTCCACTTCAACCTCCCAATGACAATATTGAATTATAAGGGTCCATTCAAAAATTAATTACCAATTTTTAAGTGGGCCATAGGTATTCAAATAACACACAAGCTTTAACAAGAAAAGGCGGGATTGAACAATCATAGTGCTCCTCTGATTTCTATAACTTTAATATAAAGAGAGTCTGAACAACCTAATTGTACATTTATCGATTTTAATTATTAAAATTTATGTAATTGTTCAGCCCGTTAAAAAAAGTTATCTCCAAAGCCCTGTCTGATGGATATTTGTAGGAAGTGAACCCTTAGCATCGAAATAAATATCCATCAGACAGGGCGGTTTCAAACGTAAGAGCTGAATAATTACAAATTGATTTGCCTTGCACTGGAATATATACTAATGTGCCTTTGATTAAAATATGCTATCACAGAATTTATGTCCCGAATTGATAATCAAAACTTAATTCCGGTTTTAAAAGGAATGCAAAATGACAGAAAAAAAGACTCTTGAAGAATTGGAAAAAAGAATTTCAGAGTTAGAAAATGAGGTTCAAAAACAAGCTTTACAAAACAAAGATGAAAAATATCGTATTCTGTTTGAAAAATCCAAAGATGCTATTTTAATAATTGAAAATGGGAAATTTATTGACTGCAATAAGGCAGCAATGGAGATGCTGGGTTATAATGACAAAAATAAAATTTTTCAAGCCCATCCTTCAGAATTATCTCCTGACACCCAGCCTGATGGCAAAGACTCCTTTGTCAAAGCTAAGAAGATGATGGATTATGCTTTAAAAAACGGCAGTAATAGATTTGAATGGAATCATTTAAAATCAAATGGAGACATTTTCCCTGTAGAAGTTCTTCTAACAACAATATCTCACCAAAAAAACGACTTTGTAATTCATACCATATGGCGTGATATTACCAAGCGTAAATCAGCAGAAAAATCTCGAGAAAAAGAGAAAGAAATTCTTTCAACAATCCTTGAAAGCACTCCCTATGGCATTACATTGATAGACAGCCAGGATAAATATCTCTATGTAAATCCCTATTTTACCCAAATCACTGGGTATACGCTTAAAGACATCCCAACCAGAGAAGACTGGTTTAAAAAAGCTTATCCAGAAGAAAGTTATCGAAACAAAGTCTGTAAAGCATGGGGCAATGACAGCAATAACAGCTGTCTTGCAAAGAATCACGAATTTAAGATTAAATGTAAAAATGGTCAATCAAAATATATTGAATTCAGGTCAACTTTTTTAAAGGACCGAACAATTTCCGTGCTCACCGATATTACACAAAGAAAAAAAGTAGAAGAAGAACTAAAAGAAAGTGAAGAACGGCTACAAACCATATTGTCTGCAACTCCAGATCCAATTGTAATATATAACAATGTGGGCGAGACAAAATATCTTAATCCAGCTTTTGTTGAAGTATTCGGGTGGTCTTTAGATGAATTGGAAGGTAAGCACATCCCCTTTGTCCCTGATGATCAAAAACCTATAACTTCAAAAAAGATAAAAGAACTGCGGGACTCGGGGATTAAAGTACAATTTGAAAGTAAAAGGCTTACAAAGCAAGGCCGCAGCATAGATGTCATAATAAGTTCTTCCTGCATTAAAAACATTGATGACGAAATATCAAAACTGGTTGTAATTTTAAAAGACATATCTGACCAGAATCAGGCTAAAAAACAATTAAAATTACTAAATTTAAAATTGAAGCACGAAGCCTCACACGATCCTCTAACAGGAACTTTGAACCGGCGCGCTATTTTAAACAGCCTTGAAAAAGAATTGATACGTACTAAGAGAAGAAATACAAAGCTCAGCATAGGGTTATGTGACATTGATTTTTTCAAGAAGGTAAATGACGAACATGGCCACCAGGTGGGTGACGATGTTCTATGCAGTTTTGTCAAAGTCATCGAGAACACACTTCGGCCCTATGACCTCCTTGGTCGATATGGAGGAGAAGAATTCCTATTGGTGATGCCGGATTCCACAGTATCCATTGAAAAAGTGATTTACGAACGTTTGAGAGCAAAAACAGCTGATCATAAAATGGTAACCAGATCAGGTGAAATCGGTATTACGGTCAGTATCGGGATCACCTGCAGTAAAGGGGATGATACAGCAGATGGAATGATTGCCAAAGCTGATGCAGCATTATACCGGGCGAAAAAAAATGGGCGTAATCAATTGGTTTTTGCTGATTAAAATAAAAAAGGGGTGTTTTAAATATTATTTTATTCCTAATTTTTCCAAATCAGAATTCAGTTCTTGCTCATTATAGATTTTGCCTTTCCTCCATTTACCATTAAATTCAAGGGTTGGTACGACCCAATCATCACCACCGTTTACTTCAATAATTTTTTTGATTATATTATCGGATTGTAGCTCTATTTCAAAGTATTCAAATTCAATATTGTTATTTTTTAAATATTCAATTGTTTTTGTACAATGTGGACACCATACTGCAGCATATACTTTTAACATAACACCCTTTTTTAATAATTATTTTCGTCCATTATTCAAATAAATATTGTAATTGTTCAGCCCGTAAAAAAGTTATCCCAAAAGCCCTGTCTGATGGATATTTGCAGGAGGTTAAGCGAATAGCCTCGAAACAAATATCCATCAGACAGGGCGGTTTCAATCATAAGAGCTGAATAATTACTAAATATTTTATGAAACTCAATGCTCTATTGTCATAATCTTAGATAATAACTGCCTGGCCTATTTTTACCCAGCCAACCTTTCCATTTGAAAACAATATTTTCAAATGGCTGGTTTTTCTTTGTTCAACCTTTACTTTGGTTCCGGCATGAAGGTTGAATAATTTTGTAGAAGTGTCTGTAATACCTGAACGTACTGCAACTTCATCCTGCACAATAACGGCATTTTGCCTTACAGACCGCTTATAGTAATTAACCCATACAACGGCTGTGACCAGAACAAATAATGAAAAAAGGATAATACCGGTTCCTGAAAAAATTTTTTGTTTTTTAATCACTCGTACAACAGCCCATGTAAAAAAAACAAAAGAAAGGAAAATGGCTGTAATCTGAATTGTTTTTGCAGGAATCAAATTATCCCAGAAAAAAAGAACATCCATCATAGCCAGATTTTCTTCTTTTTTATCTTTTACAAGGGTATTGGCATATTCAAGGTTAAACTTCAGGTCAGGGTCATTAGGGGACAAAACCTTTGCTCTTTCATACCATAAAATAGCCTGACCTATATCATTGGCTTTCAGATGAGCATTTCCAATATTGTAAAAAAGATAGGGATTTTTAATATTATTTTGGGCAAGGGCTTCAAAATTTATGGCTGCCTGTTTGAATTTTCCTTGTTTATAATTTTTAATACCATCCAAAAACAAAGCAGAGTTATCGGCTATTACCTTTTGAGGGAAGGAAAAAATAACTCCCACACAGATCAAGGCAAGACAAAACAATTTCATTGTCTGCTTTGTTTTTGCCAAAAGCTCCCTTGCCTTGTTCTCATCGATTTTTTTCCCGCCAAACCGAAAAGATTCAATAGTTTCAAGCAGATGGGTTATCCCGCCTATTTTGAGCTCATCCACATTTGCCTTAGTTAAAATCTTTTGAGCTTCTTTAATCGTTATAGTCTCTCCTCTTTTTTTCCCTTTGCTGAAAATCAGCGCCACCAGGCTTGAATAAAGATGTCCTAAAAAGTCTTTATCCAGGCTGTCCATTTTGTCTGCTTTTTTTAAATGTTTTTTTGCCTTATCTTCCATTATCTTTTCAACAGGTAAATCTTTTTTTGCAACCAGGGTAAATAATTTTACCCCTGAAAATAAAACCACGGGAACTGATAACAATAAAACAAAAAAGAAAGGGCTTATTTCACGCTGGTTCTCCAATACGAAAACTCCTTCTTTTATCTCCAGGATATCCTTATTAACAAGGGAAACCTCTTCTTTAACAATTGATTTATCCTTTGCGGGGTCCATTTCAGATACGGCCAGATGCATTTCTTGTGACTGGGAGACAGTAAGTAATATTTTCCCTGTGGAAATGGTTTTAAAATTTTTTTTATCCACATCAAAATATACCAATGAAACAGGATTGATCAAAAATTTTCCAGACTTTACAGGAACAATGGCTTTCTTAAATGTTTTAGAGCCCTCATATCCTTTTTCAGTCAAATTAATGGTTTCAACAGGGCTGTCGTCATAAACCTTAAACAAATCCTGATCCAGGTCCATTTCAGGAAGACTTGCATCCATTATATTTCCTGATCCCAGGATTTTTATAGTAAGGGTCGCAGACTCACCTGCTTTAAGGCTTGTTTTATCCATTTTAGCTTTAATACCAAAGCTGCCAACAAGCCCTGAAAACTTAAATTTACCCTGGTAGGCAGGGACAGGATCAACTTTAATTTTTATAGAATTTGACACAACCCTGACGGGTTTGAAATTATTAGAAGAAAAAAAAGAATTATTAAAAAAAGAATTAAACTGCGAATCCCGGCTTGATTCCACAATCACCCTTGCAATCAGTGAGGCAGGATCAATAGTAAAGGTTCCAGGGCCTGTAGGAATAATGATATAATCAACCTGGGTTACATTATACAAAACCCCATTTATGTTCCTGGTATAGTTTTTTTCCTTTTCAAAAGGTTTTGATGAAAATGCCTTAAATTCAGGAGGCCTTTCAAACCCTAAACCAGACAACCTTTTTGAGGTAAAAAACTTCAAAGAGAAGACTGTCTGCTCACCAACAAAAAGGTTTTGCTTTGCCACGTCTGCTGTGGCAAACAATGCCTTGACATCATCAGGATTAACCATTTGGTCTGATACTTTGATGACAATTTGCTTTGTAAAAGAGGTTTCACCATCCATGACAGCCTTTATGGCAGGGATTTTCAAAATCCCTTTTTTCAAAGGGATTAAAACATATTGGTAGCTCGCCTTTCTTTCGGATTTGCCATTAATATAGTTATAACTTGAAGAGGAACCTCGGGATATCACTTTAAAATCCTTGATCATGGAAAGATCAAGATCAGCCTTTGGGCCCCCGACCACAACTGTTAAAAAGACAGAGTCTTCCTTAGAAATACTGGATTTATCAACTTTGGCCGTGACATCAAAACAGATACCCGTGCCAGGTAAAATAAAGGCAAGCAAAATTAAAACAAAAAAAATGGATTTAAATTTCATATTATTACCAGTCTTTCTCAACATTTTGTTTTTCCAACACGGGCAACATTGCACCGCCAGGTTTGTCTTCAAGACGATTGAGCATATTCTCCAAAATCTTTTGGGCCTGTTCAGGCGCCTTATCTTCAGGTGATGCTTTATCCTCCCGGGACTCCGATGAAGTTTTTTCAGGTTTATCCTGGGGCTTATTTCCCTTTCCTTGTTTATCTTTGGATTTATCTTGTTCCTTTTGCCCTTTGGGGTCTAAATCTTTGTTATTATCTTTGTTATTATCTTTGTTATTATCTTTGTTATTATCTTTGTTATTATCTTTTTTATCCTCATTGTTATTCTGATTTTTTTCAGGATTCTGTCCTTGTTTATTCTCCTGATCTTCTTTGTTTTCCTTATCGTCTTTGTTTTCTTTATTGTCTTTATTTTTATCAGATTGACTTTCCTGCTTTTTTTGCTCTTCTTGTTTTAGCCTTGCTAACTCCAGGTTTTCTTTTGCCTGTATGTCATCCGGAAAATTTTTCAGAATAGTTTCATACTCTTTGATGGCCTCATCAAAATTTTCCATTCGATAGTAAGTATTGGCAAGGTTATACCGGGCATCATGCGCAAGCTTTATATCCTTAGTTTTTGCGGCCTCCATAAAATTTGTTTTAGCCTGTTCAAATTCATTGTTCATATAGGCGGCAACACCAATATTATAATAAAGTCTAGCATTTTCAGGATCTTTAAGCTGGGCATCAATAAAATGCGTTTTAGCCTGTTCATAGTTTAGTTCCTCAAATGCTTTTATTCCGGAATTGACGCTGGAAGTAACAGACTGTGCATAAACAGGTTCTTTCTGAAAAACAAAAATACTCAAACCAATTGCAAACACAATTATTGATAATCCTCTTAATCTCTTTTTTGAGGACAATATAAATTCTATCAGCAATAAAACCACACAAGGAAAAAGAAACCATTGATACCTGTTTTCCCAGATTTTTTGTTTCCCTGATGTCAAGGTTTTACGTTCCATGGTTCCAAGGATTTTATCTTTATAAATCAGGTCAAGATCCATATCTCCTGCCACAGATCTGACATGGGTTCCCCCGGTCATGGCAGCCAGTTTTTCAAGGGTCTTTGTATCCACCTTTGATAAAATAATATTGCCCGAGGTATCTTCTTTAAATCCGCCTTTTGCATCGGGAATGGGTGCACCCTGTGAGCTTCCAACCCCAATACTAAAAATTTTAATTCCCTGTTTGGCCATTTCCCGGGCAGTCTCTTCCACATCTCCTGAGGTAGATTCTCCATCAGTAATAATAATAATGGCTTTTTGTGTATCAGACTCTTTTTCAAAACCATTATAAGCTTCTTTAATTGCATGATCGAGATTTGTCCCGCCCACGGGCAGATACCCCGGTTCCAGAACCTTTAAAAAAATATTAAACGCTTCATGGTCAAGGGTTAAGGGGCACTGGAGAATTGCCCTTCCTGAAAAGGCCACAAGCCCTGCCCTGTCTGATTTCATCATACGAAGCAGATCAATAATCTCTCTTTTTGCCCGTTCAAGCCGGTTGGGCTTGATATCCTGTGCCAGCATACTTTTTGAACAATCAAGGGCAATCATGATATCCACCCCTTTCTGGTTCGTCTTTTCCCATCTGTATCCCCATTGGGGAACTGACAGTGCAACAATGGCGAAACCAAAAGATATTATGATTAAGCTTGTCTTTATCCACCTTTTTTGGGGATCAAACCCTGGAACTAAAGAAGCAATCATATTTGTCCCTGCAAATCGGGCGAGTATCTTTTTTCGTTTCAGAATGCCATAGGCCATTATACCTAACACAGGGATCAGCCCCCATAACAAATTCAACAGGTATGGACTGGCAAATTTCATTTAAGGCACCCTTAAAAATCGTGTGTTTGTCAAAATAATATAAATGAGAAAAAGGATCAGGCCCATAGCAAGCATTCCTGGATACAATTCCTTGTACTCCACCCACTTTTCAACATCTACCTTTGTTTTTTCAAGGTTGTTGATCATCTCATAAATCCGGCCCAGTGATTTTAAATCCCCTGCTTCAAAAAAACCGGCCTGTGTCTTTTCGGCAATTGTTTTTAAAGCATCAATGTCCACATCCACTTTTTGATAAACATATTGCTTACCAAACAATCCATCCACAAGAAAGGGCGCTTCCCCTTTTGTGCCCACGGCAATGGTATAAATTTTCACTTTTCTTTGAACAGCAATTTTTATTGCATCCTGCCAGGAAAGCTCGCCTGAATTGCTTTTTCCATCTGTTAACAAAATAATAATATTGGATTTGCTTTCAATATCTTCCAGACGTTTTAAAGAGATACCAATGGCATCTCCAATTGCTGTTCTGGGTCCTGCCGCCCCTATTCTCAAACGGTCCAGAATAAAGGCTATGGTATTATAATCCCGGGTTAAGGGAATCTGTGTAAATGCATTTGTTCCAAAAACCACCATGCCGATACGGTCGCCTTCACGTTTCATAATAAACTCTCGGACCACAGTTTTAACAGCTTCCAGGCGTGTTACAATTTTATTGTCTTTTTTAAAATCAAGGGCCCGCATGGATTCGGAAAGATCAAGAGCCAGGATAATATTAACCCCTTCAGTGGTCACATTTATTTTCTTATCTCCGAACTGGGGTCTTGCAAGGGCAAGGATCAACAGGATCAAAGATATTATTTTTAAAACAGGGATAAATTTAGAAACCCCTGCCATAAGAGATGGGGGAAAAGTTTCAAAACCTTTTAACGAGGACACCTTTATTATATTTTTACTTTTCTTTCTAATCTTTAAAAAAATCACAAAAGCAACCACAAGCAGCAATAATAAAAACAAAGGAGAAGCAAATCTAAACATTATTGGTTTTCTTCCTTTTTTTCCAAAAGTTTTATCAGATCATTTTCTATTTTACTGATTAGCTTTTTAACAAAGGAAAGATCATTTTTTATCTGATCTTTTCCAGGAACAATCCCGGCATATTTAATTGGGTCACAATACTTTTGAAACCTTGTAATTTCTTTTTTTTGCCCCTTATCAAAATCAAGAAGCATTATGCCTCTGATAAACTCCTGGGATGTCATCTCTATGGCATTAATGCCAAAGGAACCTTTGATATATTTTCTCAAGACAGCCGTCAGATTAAAATAAAAAAGTCTTGGATCGATCATTTCTCTTTGTAAAAGAAGATCAAGCTCTTTTAAGGCAGCGTCATAAGGTGCCGGGGGTTCTGGAAGATATTTAGGCTCTGTACTCTGGTTTCTTTTTTTCAAATATTTTTTTATCAGAAAAAATATGACAACCAAAACAATGATCACCCCTGATATTATCAAGATAATTTTAAGAAGCATGGGATCAAACCCTAACCGGACCGGGGGTCTTATACCGTGGATATCCTTCATCTATCTTAATCGCCTTTCCCTGAATCTAAAATATTGCAACAGGGTATCAGAAACAGATGCAGAGGTTTCAAGCTCGATCACATCACTTTTTGCCCTTAAAAAATTATTCAATGTTTTCTTGTGACCTGTCTGTTTTATGGATAAGAATTCTTGTTGAGTCTTTTTATTGAATGCATCAAACAAAATTTGTCTTTTGCTTTCAAAG
>Ga0233448_1002859_pt1 | contig 11480 bp, 6 predicted proteins | sample SI_124_October20_2_FD_183015 | JGI IMG/M metagenome (GOLD analysis project Ga0233448, IMG submission 183015) | Seawater microbial communities from Saanich Inlet, British Columbia, Canada - SI_124_October2016_150_MG | ecosystem: Environmental > Aquatic > Marine > Inlet | place: Canada: British... | reverse complement strand
ATTGTTTGTTTGCATCACAACTAATAATAGAATCAGCGAATAAGCGACCTTGTTGTCGTTCACCAATATTCACAGTGGGTTTTTTAAACGCAGGAACTTCGATAATTCCACTGGATGAATTGCCAATAATAATATCAGCATGTTTAATTGCGCTAAGGTAACGAAGTTGTCCTAATGATTCATAGAAGGCTGTTTTTGCTGGGTTTTCTGAAACAAAACTTTCAATCAATTCATTGATTATCCTTCCATCAGTGTCAGCATTTGATTGGGTAAATATAATGGATGCATTATTAAACTGCTTTAAGGCATCCAGTAAATTTAAAACTGATTGTTTCATTCCGGTTTTATTCAAAGTCACTGGATGATAAGTGATTAAAAAAACCAAATCACCTAATGTGAAATTAATAGATTGATTTAATTGGCCTTTTTCCATTAATTTAAGTCGTGTGATATTTTCTAAACCCGTTGCACCATAATTTAATACGCGATTGGGTGTTTCTCCCAGCTGAATGACTCTTTTTCGATAAGGTTCTGCAGCAACAAAATGAAAATGTGACATTTTAGTGATGGCGTGTCGGATGGGTTCATCAATCAAACCTTCTGTTGCTTCACCACCATGTAGATGAGCAATGGGAATTCGGGCAATCATTGCTGCTTGTGCGGCAGCTAGTGATTCAAAACGATCACCTAGCAGTACTAAAATATCGGGCTTCAAGCGATCCAATGAATCTGCAAAACCGATCACTCCTAAGCCAATTGATTTTGTAATACCAGGAGCACTATCACTCGATAATAACATTTCAACTTTTTCATTGATACAAAAGCCATCTTGTTCAATCACTTGATAAGTCAAACCAAATTCAGGTGATAAATGCATGCCAGTGACAATGAGTTGTAATTCTAAGTTGGAGTCTTGTTTTATTTCATGCATCAACCAATACAGTAATCCGTATTCAGCACGAGTTCCTGTGACAATGGCAATTTTTCTCATATCAGTTTAATTCCAGTCCAGGAGTACTAGGTAGGCATACAATTCTTTGTTGCAGATCTTTCGCAATAGGTAAGTTCATACTAGGGCAATGCTGATACATTGTTAGTTCTGGCAATAAATTCCATGCGGGTCTCGTCATGATTTTATGGGTATTGGTTAGTTCAATAATTTCATTTCTTAAAGCTGAGTATTGATCTTTTAATATCAGTGTGTTTAACCAATAATTACTGCGTGACTCAGCAGGTTCATTAAAAATATTGACTTCACTCATATCATTAAATAGTGTTTGATATTGTTTGGCTAGTACTCGCTTTTGTTGTAGAAAGTTTGGCAAAGTTTCCAATTGCGCACAACCCAAAGCGGCATTAATATTGGGCATTCTATAATTAAAACCTATTTCATCGTGAGCAATTTCAAAGGGATGGGCTATTTTTGCAGTGGTACTGAGGTGTTTTGCTTTTTGAGCTAAGGTTTGGTCGTTGGTTAAAATAGCTCCGCCGCCTCCCGTGGTGGTGATTTTATTACCATTAAAACTAATTATCGATAATTTACCTATATTGCCCACATGTTGTTGCTGATAATAGCTACCTAATGCTTCTGCAGCATCTTCAATAATTGTGATATTCCATTTTTTACAGACATCATTCAAGGGGGTCATTGCTACTGGGTGACCGAAACAATGCATTGGTATACACGCAGATATTCGTTGATTGGTATTTTTATTCCAGGTGGTTCCGTCTTCTCTTTTTTCTGCATTTTCTGATAGATATAAGTCCATTCTTGCTGAATCGATACCCAATGTTTGCTGGCTAATATCTACAAAATGAGGAATAGCATTACAATAAATTACAGCATTGGCGGTTGCAACAAATGTCATGGCAGGCATTAAAACTTCATCGTCCTTTTTTACGCCAGCTATTTGTAGTGCTAAATGAAGAGCTGATGTCCCATTAACGATAGCAGTGACATAGCTCGCTCCAGTTATTTCAGCCAGCATTGCTTCAAAACGATCGACAAATTTGCCTACAGATGATACCCAGTTGGTATCAATACATTGTTTAACATAGTTCCATTCATTGCCGTTAAAAGTTGGTTCGTGTAAGCAGCTACTGGCAGGGGCAATTTTTTCCAGTCGATTTAGAATCTCTTTAGATATTGTAGACATTGGTTTTATAAGCCAGTAGATTTTCTTTGTTTGAAAACCATTCAACGGTTTCTCGAATACCTTGCTTGAAGCCATCTAAGCCAGCATATTTTGGTTGCCAGTCTAATGTTGAGAGTGCTTTTTTGTTATCGCACCATAATCGTTCAACTTCACTTTTTTCAGGCCTGATTCTTTGATTGTCGGTGATAATTTCCACCTCTACCCCCATGATATCAATGATTGTTTTAATCATGTTATCAATGCTAATTTCGAAATTACTGCCAATGTTTATTATCTCACCGACAGATTGTTCTGATTGTGTTATTGCAATAAATCCATCAACCGTATCCTGAACATAATTAAAATCTCTAGTGGGTGACAATGCGCCGAGTTTTATTTGTTTTTTACCTGACAGTATTTGAGTAATAATGGTTGGAATAACGGCTCGGGCTGATTGTCTTGGGCCATAGGTATTGAATGGCCTGATAACCGCAATAGGTGTGTCAAAAGCACAAAAATAGGATAATGCAATTTGGTCGCTACCTATTTTTGAAGCTGAATAAGGTGATTGACCTTGTAATGGGTGCTTTTCATCAATGGGAACATATTTTGCCGTGCCATAGACTTCTGATGTGGATGTTTGAATAACTTTTTCAATGCCCAGTTCACGGGCGGCTTGAACAATATTTAACGTCCCTTTAATGTTGGTGTCAATATAGGTGTCAGGTGAGTGATAAGAATAGGGGATAGCAATTAATGCCGCCAGATGCATGACAATATCACAATCTTTCATGGCCTGTTTTACCCCGAATGGGTCTCTTATATCACCTGAAAACACTTCTAATTTATTCTTTATTTCTGAGGGAGATTGATCTAACCAACCCCATGAATTGAATGAATTATATAACACAAATGCTCGTACATCACAGCCGAGTCGAACCAGTGTTTCAGTCAGATGTGAACCGATAAAACCATCAGCACCTGTGATTAGAATTTTTTTATTTTTTATATTCATTTTGTTTGTATGATTGATACTGATGTACAATAAATCGCTGACCACTCCAAGAATATGATCCTGCATTACTATAGTCTATCTGATATTTTTCAATAATTTCTGCCCAGGCTTTGCGTTCACCATGATCTGGCATGGCTCGGTTACAATTCCAGTCATCAAAACAAATCATTGCACCAGTTGATATGTAGTTCTTAGAAAAACAAACATCCAGTACATCCATGGTGGATTGATATAAATCACAGTCTATATGTAATAAAGCAAAGCGAGATGAATCGGCAAGTTTTGGTACGGTATCTGAATACCAGCCAGGATAAACTTCAATGAGTTCTAACGGCATATTAGATGCCGATATAATATTAAGTACTAATTGTTCAGCTGATAATCCTTTAAAGAAACCTTCACCCCAAACACCCGATTGGATTTGAGGTGATGCTTGATCACTTTCATTGTTGATGGCTGGAAATCCCTCAAAACTGTCAAATAAATGTAACTTTTTCCCTGTTATTTTACTGAATCCATCAAATGCACTGATGGATGCCGCCAGAACAGAGCTTGAGAAACCAGTTTGTGTGCCAAATTCTGCAACATCTCCTTCGACCTCTGCACCATAAATATATTGAACTGAGAGTGCCAGTGCTTTTTTAATTTCATCGGTACCAAAACATTTAACTTCATAACGCAATTGATTGAGAGGGGCTGTTGGAAAGTTAGGTAATGCATAGAGTTCGTCACTACAGACTCTATAGTTTTGGATATTTTTTGATTTGAGAGCCTGACTGATATCAACCCAGTACATAGAGGTGATTAAAATAATGCTGTTTTCGAACCATTGTACTGGAGCTTCATCAATCGTGGTGACTGCCATATCAATAAATTGTCCTGACTGGTAGCTATCAAGAAAACCTTTGATTGATATATCTTTACGAAAAAATTTCAGGTATTTAGACGTTCTTTCTCCACCATTGCTTGCTCCATAAAGATAAACCTCTGCATTGAGAGGCAAGTCATTAAATGAATATAAAAACTTGTTATCGGTCATCAATTGATCCTTGAATGAAAAGTGGGGTAAAACCTAAATAAATGGCTGAAATAGAAGTTAAAATAGGAAATTATTTTGTGCCTATTCCTGAGTTTAAACAAGTCTTGTTGTCATTTTAACTTGCTTATAATTAAAGTTTGTTATATTTCGCTCTGCCGAGTCAAAATTAATCCCTACCAAATAAATTGCTTTATTATCATTGAGATATTTAGAGGCATAGTTTTTATGTATTATTTGCATCAATGCATTTTCATTGCCAACTTTAAATTCAATGATGTAAATGGCATGATCTAATTGAATTGTTAGATCAATTCTGCCTTTATTGGTGATATCTTCTGCAATGATAGTAATTCCAAGACTGGCTAAATAGGCGTAAATCACACTGGAATAATAGCCTTCGAAGTGGGCAATATTATTGTTGACGTAATTGTTGTAGGGAATTGAAGAAAATAGTGTGATTAATGTTGATTTGAAACTTTCCAGGTCATTTTTTGTCAATGCATCATAGAGGTTGTCCTGAAATTTGATTTTATCAAGGGTTTGATTGGTTAAATAATCAATAAAGAGATCATTTAAGGATATTTTGACTTCTTTATTGGGTAGTTTTAAGGAAAATTTAAGCCGTCTTTCGTCATCAATCACTTCGTTAATAGTTAAATAACCACTCTGATATAAAATGGGTTCTATTGATAAATTTTCAATATCAAAGCTATCGATGATACTTTCGTCAACAACTAAATTCTCTAGTTGAGGAATAAAGTAGTCTTTCTGTTGGAGAAGTTTGATTAAAAAATGGGGTGTTCCCGTGCCGAACCAATAATTACGGTACATGCCTCCTTTCGAAATAAAAAGCAAAATATCAAAAGGATTGTAAATATCTTCACCCAGAAAATTATAGCCATTGTACCATTGTTTAAGTTTTTGTAGATCAACATCTTTTAGGTGCTCTGCAAAGCTACTTTCTATATCTTTTTGTGTGTAACCTGCAATGGTTGCATAATCAGCATCTAGGCTGATGTCTTCTAAGTTGTTTAGTCCGCTGAAAATTGAAACTTTGGCAAATTTGCTCACACCCGTGAGAAATGCAAATTTGATGTATTGATCATTGTCTTTGATGACGTGGTAAAGTCTTTTTAGGATGTCTCTTGCTTCAATAGCGAGTGTGGTTTTGTCTAAAAAATCAAGAATGGGTTTGTCATATTCATCAATTAAAATAACGACTTGCTTTTGGTGTTTTTGATGAATTACTTGAATGAGTTCTTCAAAGCAGAGGGCATAATCTTCAGTGTTATGAAGTGTAATATCAAATTTCTTTTGATTTTGTTTGATTAATGAAAAAATATTTGCAATCAATTCTGTTATTGAATTGGAGACACCAAAACTGATTTTTATGACAGGATATTGTTGATTCCAGTTCCATTTGTCATCAATATAAAGTCCTTCAAATAATTCTTTTTTGCCTTCAAATATACATTTTAATGTGTCTAAAAATAAACTTTTTCCAAAACGACGTGGGCGAGAAAGAAAATAATAGCCTTTTTCTTTGTTGATAAGTTGGAAGGCGTGAGGTGTCTTATCGACATAAATGAAATGATTATCAATGATGTCTTTGAATGTTGAGATGCCGATGGGCAAGTTATTGGGCTTGGGGTTTATAAGCATTTTATATTAAGTTTACTGAATATTTTATCTCGAGTTATGAGAGTGAAATCATTGTGCTTCACTTGTGCGGCAATCATACAATCAAAAGGGTCTGAATGTTGTTGGGTGTATTTCCCTGCTGAGATTGCCATTTCTCCAGTGAAACCAGTTTCTTTAAATTGATGTGCCTCAATGATATTGCTGTAATTATTGAGTATTTTATCAACTTGTTGCCATTTCCCTTTGGTGTGTTTGATTGACATTTCAAACAGGGAAATATTACTTACATAGATACTGTGTTCAATATCTGTGATTATTGCCTTCTCTTTTTTGGTTAAATTGAGCAAACCAGTCTGGCTAACAGCCCAAAAAAATATATGTGTGTCTAGTAGTATATTCATTTGCTGTCAAACATCATTAGAATATCATCAGTGGTATTATCCAAAATGTTGGGTTCATCTGAACATTCTACTTGCCCAAGTTTCCTTGGTGCGGGTGTATGATAGGGAATCAGTTTTGCTATAGGATTCCCATTTTTCCCAATGATAATTTCTTCACCAGAAACTACTTTTGTTAATAATTGTGACAGATGTGTTTTGGCATCATAAATATTTATTACATCTATTGTCATTGTATTGCCTATTGGTTAATTTAATTGGTTGTGCTAATAATTATAGTCTGGCCAGATGGTCTGGTCAATGTTATTGGTCACTTATGAACATAACAATATTTGTGATTATATTATTTGCTCAATGTGACGTGATATCCCACATTGAGTGGGGTCTATTTTGTTTTTTTATAATTAAATAATTAAATATAATCAATGAGTTGATTGATATTTAGGTTTTTATAGGGTAAATCATCGACAGTGTATTTACCGAAAAAAGTTCTTTTTATCGGTAGATGTATTGTTATTTATCCTCCCTACCGCTGAAAACATGGTTTTTGGACGTATTTAATGTAAAAAGTGAAAAGTCAATCCGCTCAATGTGAGTGATATTAGAATGCATCATTGTTATAAGCTAAACACCTCACTATATCCCATAAAATTCTTGAAGCATTGATTATTGATTAGTCCTTCTTCACTATCTGGAAGCAGTGAAAAAAATTGATGACTACCCAGCACAATTAGTTTTTTTCTCGCTCTGGTAATGGCGACATTAAAGCGTTTTGGATTGTTTAAAAACTCGGTGAAATGATCAGGATTGGATGATACCAGACTAAAAATAATCACATCTCGTTCTGCTCCTTGAACTCTTTCAATGGTATCAATTAATGGTAGCATCGCATCCGATGTTAATATTTGTTTGAGTAATTCAGCAACCAAATTGTTGTGTGCTCTATGAGGTGAAATGAGTGCAATTTGATCTGCGTTTAATTGATGTTTAATCATTAACTGTTGAGTTAATCGACAAACGAATTCAGCTTCTGCTTGTGATTGTTGCTCACAATGATGATGAGGAATTAAAACCAGTGTTGAGGCTTGTTGTGGATTAATGATTTTATCTAACTGATTAGTGAGTCGAAAATTTTTCAATTCAAGTTGATGGAATTGGTTTTCAGTGGCTGCTTTTAACTCATTTTCATACCACATTTGGCTGGGGAATTGACACAATGCCTGACTCATTCGATAGCTTAAATTGAGGCGTACACGGTAATTGTCAGCATGACCTTTTAACAATAAGTGAGTCAGAATAGAGTTTTTCAATGTAGGCTGATCGGGATATTTTCCTAAAATGACAGGAGGTAATTGTTTGTCATCACCATAAAATAAAAAATGACCTTTACCATACAGTAGCGCTAAAATGGCCTGAGGAATTAAGACTTGTGAGGCTTCATCAAAAATGACCCAATCAAAAAAAGCGGGAAATTGATGTTGTTTGCTGTCAAATAATTGATACAAACCAAAACTGGTTGAACCTAAAATTGCATATTGGCAATTTGATAGCATTTGAGCATCTTCTAATGGTTTAACTGATGAGTTATCTTGATGGCTTAATGCCGATTGACCACCCCATTTATAACAATTGCCTGCAAAATCAGTGAGACAGTGTTGCTCAATAATCTGCACGACTTTGCTTAAAATTTGGTCAATGGCGTGGTGAGTCAGCGCCGAAACAAGAATGCGTATTGGTTGTTGTAATGATTGTGCTCGATAAACCAGAGCGATGATTGTCCATGCCAGTAAGTGAGTTTTCCCTGTGCCAGGAGGTCCCTCTATTAAGCCTAAGTTATGTTGAAAAGGCAGTTTCAAGGCTTGTTGTTGCATTGGGTTTAAGCCATGTATTGTGTTTTGTTGTAACCACTGATTAATCCAGAGAGAGTCATCCAACATTTGAGTTTGCGATGAGCCATTGAGTAAATCGTTTAATGGATGTTGAGGCTTATTTTCTAGTGTTTTGACGGCATGAATCAATTTACTGGTATTCCAGTCGGTTAAATCTTCTTCCAGAGAAAATTGCTGGCCTGTTTTACACTGGATGCGTTGCCCACGAGATCTAACAATGACTTGATCTGTGGTTTGATTCATTAAGATGATAGAAAAACCTGACTGAATATCGGGTGTTCTCAAGGGTGCCAGCTTTAGAAAGTCACCTGGTCTGAATTTGGAGATGCAGGGCGGATTAATAATTTCAAATTGATAACAAAAAAGTCCTTCATCATCTAATTTACATTGTTTATAACGAAGAGGGCCAATGGCTCTGAATCTTGCCACACGTTCAGTCAACGGATAACGCTGTAGACTCAATACTTGTTCTTCTTGATAGGCTCTTTCCGTATCAATAAAGTCTAAATAGTGAAATGATTGGTTGCCTTGTGAAGACCATGAACTGGTTAATTGCCGTTGTATCCAATACCAAATAGATGAAAGTAATTGGCAAATAATCTTGATGTCATCGAGTGGTAGTGGTTCAACTAATTGATCGGAATGCCATAAACTCAATGGCTGATTGATTGGAAGTTCTACATTAAATAACTGACCGAGTTGATATAGACTTATTTTACCGACTAAAGGCAGATAAAAGTGTTGTGTTAAACACTGAATGATTGATGTATGGTTTGTCACTGACTGTTTTTGGGTGGTTTCATCAAGACATTGTTTTAGCCAATGCAGGCTGGAGCCATTAAAATCTATCATGATTGAAACTTGTTCCAGCATTTCAGCTTGTCGCCTATGTCGGGTGATTTGTTGTTGAAGTTCCTGTATTGCCTTTTGCCATTGGGTCGAGGTTAAATTAATCCAGTAGGCTTCATACATCAGTTGTTGTCGTTGGTCCATGAGTTGAAAAGCGATATGGTAAGGATATCCTGTGATGGGATGTTTTTGAATATCCACTAAAAAAGTCAATGACAAGTTGGATGGAAAAATTCGTGTGGTTGGTTTTTTCAACAGAATTTGGTTTTGTTGAAGGGCTATCAACTTGGATTGTATTTGTTCGTATTGCTGTGGACTAAAAACGTTTTTTTGATCTTGTTGGCAAAACTCAGTCAGTTCGTCCAAAGATTGAATGCCTTGTTGTCGAAATTTTTGTAATAGTCCAGGGCTGAGTTGAGGAAAATAGTGAATATCGTGATTCAATGACTGTTGATAACATGGTTTAAAATAGTCACATTGTGCACAGTGTGATTGGATTTGAAAATTTGTAATGGATGACGTTGACTGAAGTTGTTGTTGAATATTTTTAAATAAAGTCGGTAGGCTGGCTAAATAAGGAGAATGGTCAAAGCCATTCCATTTTATTTGTGAATCATTATCAATGAATCGACTGATGATAAAACTTTGAGTGTTGATTTGATAGTTGTTCGTATTGTTTTGTTGTTGTAAATAAACTGGTAATAACCATGCGTTGTAAGCAACTTGCCAGCGATGATGGTACTGAGCTTGGTGGTCAACACGAATGTCTCCAACAGTTAAGTGTAAAGTATTATTTTTTTGGCTAACACGAATTAAGTCAGGAATACTCTTGCCTTTGAGTTTTAATGAATTGTGATGATTGCAAGACAAGATTGGGCGAACTAAAAATACACGATGGTTGTTATCATTTTTAAAATAGGGTTGTAATAGAGACAATTGTTCTGATAATGCCAATTCACAATAAATTAAGGTGTGTTTATTTGCCAGTTGATCGAATACCTGTTGTTCAAAGGTTTGTTTTTTTGCCAAGCGATGTTGTTTTAATTCATTGTTGATCAGCGGTGATTTCCTGGTGATGGTGTCATCAGATAACCATTGATACGTGAGCCAACGCTGACATTGTTGATGGTAAAAATAATAACTCAGTCGTTTGGCAGTCAATGGTTTGTTTTGATCAATTTCCAGTTTGTCTGGAATCACAGGAATGATGTTTTGATCAATGTTGTTATTTTTTTCTTGTTGTAAAAAATTTTCTGCATGGCTGGTTAAGACGATATCGAATGCATTGCTTGATGATATTTCGTCCCAAAAGAGCCATTGTTTGTCTCCTTTAATGATCTCATTTGTTTGTTGTTGATAGTGTTCAAACTGCTGGATTAATCTATCATCAAATAAGAAATAAGTGATTTCTTGAATCATTAAGTCACGAGGAAGATAATGGCTAAAAGCATTGAGTGAAAATAGAGCCAATAGTTTTTTAAAATTGCGTCGTGCCCATTGTTGAAAATCACTGAAATCCATCGGATAAGGCAATGTTTGAAAATCAATCCAGTCAATACTTTCAAAGCCGAAGTCATGTACTGTGATTTTAACTTCATCATGAGTGTCTTCGATCAACCATTTCATGATGGCATTGCCTAATGCACCCAGAAAAGTCCAGTAACTATAACAACCATTGGCAAGGCGACAAACTTGAATGCCATTGGCTAAAGTGACGGTTCGTTGTTGTTGCTGTTGCTCTAATAATATTCGTGTCCGTGCAAATAGACCATAATCTTCGGTGTTAAGTTGTTTGTTGGATAATAAATTTTGCATTTCTTGTGCGACTTCATACGATACTCGAAAGCCAGCACCCAACCAAAATAATTCCTTTTCATTGTTTAGAGAGGTGGTTTTGGTAATGATTCGTTTTTCATTGTCATTATTGATTATCTCTAAAATTTGTAACTGTTTACCTGCCAACCGAACCTGATCGCCGACTTTAAATTGATCCACAATTGAACGTGGAATATTGGCAATGATTTTTTCATCCAACTGCAAGTCAAAATCTACTTCATTGGGTGGGAAATTATTCCAGATATGTTGTTTTTTCAGAGCATCATAAAATCGCCATCCACCTGAAAATAATCCTTTTATTTCTGTTTCTTTGAGCCAGCCAAAATGATTCAATTCTTGCCAAAATTGTGATAATAAATCATTTTGTTGAGGCAATAAGTTTTGCATGGATGCCAGTGATAATTGTTTTTTTTCATACAAACAGGAAATCGTTTGTTGGACCACCACGCTGGGAAATGAATTTTCAGGTACTTTCTCAATGCGTCCCTGGCGAGCCAAATTGATCAATGACATAAAGCGCAATAATTGAGATTGTGCCTGATTTCCTCGGCAAATCCCCCAAAATGAATTGTGTTGTTGGCGACGATTAGAGCGTCCAATACGCTGTAAAAAAGCTGAAACGGAGTCGGGTGGTTCAAACAGAATAACGCAGTCTACATCGCCAATATCAATGCCCAA
>Ga0233448_1002844_pt1 | contig 11529 bp, 5 predicted proteins | sample SI_124_October20_2_FD_183015 | JGI IMG/M metagenome (GOLD analysis project Ga0233448, IMG submission 183015) | Seawater microbial communities from Saanich Inlet, British Columbia, Canada - SI_124_October2016_150_MG | ecosystem: Environmental > Aquatic > Marine > Inlet | place: Canada: British... | reverse complement strand
AGACCGCTGATTAACTGGATATTGGTGATGGCGATTGCTGCCTGGGATGCCAGGCTGGCCACGATCTCAATTTCATTATCCGGAAAATCCATGACCTCATTTGTGAAAATATTCTGGGCATTAATAAGCTGGATAACCCCGATCACTTCAGAATCATGATTCCGCATGGGAATGACCAGCATCGATTTTGAACGGTAACCGCTATTGGCATCAAAATCTTTGGTTCCCTGGAAATCAAAATCAGAACTGTAGACATCGGAAATTTTAATAATCTTTCCTGTGAGGGCACAATGCGCAGAGACATTTCTATGATTTTCACTGCCGTCAGTTAGGTTAAGCGCGACAGGCGGCCAGGTGATTTTTGCTGACTGCCCCCCCATCTTAACCCCAAGCGTGTCATTCTGCACAATGTCAAACCGCAGGGATTTTTCTTTTTCATCTTTTATATAAAGCGTACAGCCGTCAGCATTGGTAAACCGTTTAGCCAGTCCGACTATCATCTCAAGCAGAAGCTCATGATCTTTTTGACCTGAAAGGGCAGTTCCTATTCTAACCAATTCAATAACCAGGTCCTGTTTACTGACTGCAAATGCCCGGGCTTCCTCTACACTTCTTTTAAGATCTGTGATCTCTTCTTTGTATTGCTCCAACCTTTCACAATTTGCCATAATTTACATCCCTCCGGTAAAAGTACTGAACCCGTTATATGGTTTATCAAAAACTGTTATTTGTCGTCTATTTTTGCAATTATTCAGCCCGTTAAAAAAAATTATTCCTAAAGCCCTGTCTGATGGATATTTGCAGGAGGTTAAACAAATAACCTCGAAACAAATATCCATCAGGCAGGTCGAGGTCGGGTTCAAGCGCAAGGGCTGAATAATTACCTATTTTTTTAAACAGCTTCAAAGGGTAGAAAAGACTTTATTTTAAAAGTCTCTTAACAGATCAGGATTCATTTATTTTTTCAAGACTCTGTTTAAGGGAAAAATCCAAATTCATGAACGAAGCAAAGCCTGCAATTTTGAATACATCCATGACCATCCCGTTAAGCTCACAGATAAGGAATTGTTTGTTTGCCTGGGCTGCCATTTTATTGCACAAAAGCACGCTGCGCAGGCCTGCACTGCTGATATAATCAAGGGATTTCATGTTCAGAATAAACCCTTTTTTGCCTGAATCCATGTGTTTTGGGAAACTTTCCTCAAGATCCATACAGGTCACACCGTCCATTCGGCCGGCCAGATTAAATATGAGTACATCATCCTTTTCTTCAATAAAAGTTTCCATGCCCTGTATTGCTTTTTTTTCTTTTTCTTCAATAAGGTCTTCTTCCTCCAAAGTAATACGCATGCCGTCGTATGCCAGGTCAATGATCAGGGAAGATGATTCATCATACAGTTTTAAATATTCTCTTGTGTCCTTTAAGAACTTATCCAGGTCAGCATCATCACAGGTAGGTTCATGGTGAAACATGCACATCTGTTTGACATTTGAACGCGCAGAGAGCTCCGTTACCACTATATTGCTGGAATGCCCCCAGTTTTCCTTGACCTCAATGGCATCAAACAATTGATACTGGGCATCATTGATCGATACATCCGCATCCTTGCAAAACCGGATAAATTCATCTGAATGTTTTTTATCCATCTTATGCTCTGCGTCTGTGGAATAAATAATTTTTCTATTGTTTTGTTCAAATGCATATCCATAGGATTTGCCCGGATGATTCTGTTCTATTCCAGAGACCTTAAAGCCGGCAATATTATGTTCTTTTTCAAGATCCAGGGTGGTAAAATTAATGGTGGCGGCAAGGGCCTCTAGAGGAACGGGGAAGCAGGGTTCTGCCTGCTGCTTTTTAAACATTTCTTCAATATTTTCATGGAATCCGAAAATATTAACGGTGTTGCCGGGTATGTATGCCGGTGTAAAAAAAGGGAATCCATGAATATGATCCCAGTGAAGATGGGACAAAAATATATTAAAAACCTGTCCTGACTGGTTTGCTTTTTCTCCTGGATTTTTCATTACCCAGGTTCCATAATCCCTTAATCCTGATCCGGCATCGCAGATAACAGACTCTTTGCCGCCAATAATTTCAACACATGAGGTATTACATCCATACCCGCTTGAAACGGAAAAAGGCAGATGATTTTCCACAAACCGATCCAGGTCATCATATGATGTAAGTTTTTTTTCCAGTGCAATGGAAAGACTTGATTTTATCTTTTTTTTGATTGTTTCCGCCGTGACGGCAGAAGGTAATGAACCGCGGGTTCCCCAGAATAATACTTCCATAGTATTCCTTTCTTTCAAATTACGAAAAAGATATAAATCCCATGCCCATTTTCCGGCAAAGCTGATTTGAACCAGGTTAAGGACGTTGCATAAAAATTTACTTAATATATATAAATTTCCCTGTCAACTGGGAATATAAACCTGATCCATCAGCAAGGTACCACCTGCTGCGTTGACTGCGGTCGTTCCTCACTGCGGAGTATGACTTAGGCCTCACTCGTCACTCCTTTTCGCCTTGCATCCGGTACCTTGCTGATGGCCAGGGATAGTGCACAACCCCATGGTCCGGAAGGCAAATAAAAATTTGATGCTGCATTAAATATTGGTGATCATTACCCGTTCAGGACTACTTACCCTTCATTCGCTGGATAGACAGTTTGACAAGGTCTAATTTCGCTTCTCTAAACAGCAAAAACTGCGGGCAAATATGTCCTCATACAGTTTGCTGTTCTTAACGTTCCACTTCATTAAGACCTTGTAACAAACTGATCCAAAGGCTCATTACAGGGTAAGCAGACCTGAACTGGAAGCTGTGGCAATTTTAAAAAAAGCTGTGGGGTCATTGGGGTCAGGGAGTTGATTATTTTTTGGGAAACAGTGCCGGTGCCATATCCAAGGATGGGGGTGCCTTTTGATCTTTTCTGCCGCATGAGGAAACATGTTATAAACCGTCCACCCGTATGGCTTTTCTTAATGCAGAGAACTATTGGGGGTGACAAATTTAATACTTTTCGATCAACTTTTATTCTCAGGCCAACCTTGAAAAAAGGTTTTTTTCAATTATGTTTACCCGGAGACCTGAGAATGAAAAGTTTGAGAATATCAGTATCACTATTTTATAGAATCATGTACATTATCTGCTCATCACCATTAGAATAAATCAGTTTAAAATCTTCAATTCCATCGCCATTGTGATCACCATCCAATATAATCTGCAGGCCATTTGTCTGAGAATTCACAGCATGCTTAACTTCATAATCTAAAAGGCCTTGATATATATTCCCGTCCAAAGTGACCTGGATGATTCCATCTTCATACAATTTTATGTCGCTTACACCTGTAATAGCGCTTAAAATATTTTGGATTTCCATCCAATTTACCGGGCCTGGATAAAACATTTGTTCCCGCATTTCACCATTTTGATTGAACACAAGCGAAATAAGATCAAAGTTGGACAATTTGGTGCTGGGAGTTATCTTAAAGTATGAGTCCTTTGATGTTTGTGAAGCCGGTGTAATCTCTGAATTAGGTTTAACAACAAATGTTGAGAGTGAATTCAGTTTCACAGATACGATACCTGAATCGTAATTGATTCCGACATTTGAAACAGAATCATTGACTAAGTTGTAAAAAACACCGGGATTAGCGATCATCGGATGCATGGTTATCATGCGGTGAGTATCTGTAATAATAATTACAGTGCCATCATCTTTGAACGTGGCCCCTGGATTTTCATCATTCATTTGCACAACGGATGTGACCCTAAAGTAGGTATTGGCACCGGATATTGTCATATTAATTATGCCGTCCAGGCTATTTTGGGTGACCCCATTACCGCTCAGGACATTTTGAGTGACGACAGTACCGTTGCCAGAGAAGAAAGGCAATGCATTAATATCATCCAGAATCGTTGAATTAACAGAAGAAAGAACATCGCATTTCAGATCAATGCTTTCATTAATTCCAATATAAGAAAAATTTCCGGCCACCTTGTACATCAAAGGCCCAAGATACAGTCCATTGGGGATTAAATTGTTTTCCTCAAACTTCACACCAGCGCCAAGGCTGGGGATGGGATTAAATGAACTTCCCTTACCGATAATGACATTACTGAGGGTTGCATCCTGATGGATTGCAGCAGCAATTATAGCTGGGGAATTTGGATCCCCGCTGACAGTTCCTTTTATTTCTCCGCCAGTGATTTTACCCCCTGCGGCCAGAAAAACATTCGCCAGTACACCTGCATTTTTAATTGTTCCGCTCAGGGTTCCGCCTGTTAACTGTGCTCCTGCAAGAATCGTTGGATTAACTAAGGTCCCTTTGTTTATAATTGTACCTTTTGCCTTCCCCCCTGTAACAACAGCATTCTCTAATATTGTCACATTCTGGATTGTACCATTATTGGTGGTTCCTCCACTGATTTTTCCTCCTGTTACCAAGGTATTTGCCTCAATTTCCACACCTTTTAAAGTGCCGTTATTGGTTATTGTTCCAAGAACCTTACCTCCAGTAACTATAACCCCTGGTTGAATTGTTTTGTTTTCCTGGGTCCCGCCTGAATTATTCAAGTCCATATATATGTATATGTTAGGCCCTGACTGATTGGGAGTGCTCGTGGATACCGCAACAAAGGACCAATTGGTATTATTCCCTGAATCCGTACTGCTTGTACTAATGGCATTGAGGATAGCAGCATTTACGTTGTTAGCGTCCTTGACGTCGAGGTAGGCGATGGTACGCGTCCCCTGTGGATCAATCTCCCATTGTGTACCTGCCGAACTGCTCCTTAGAGACAAAAGCTGTCCACTCGCACCGCTTAAATCAAGGGTGTTTGTGATGATAGTTTTATTGGCACTTCCGCTCTGGAAAGTCAATGTATCTGCAGAGGTCACATTTTTTGTCAGATTGTAAAAGCTTGTGTCACCCGTGAGGGCCTGACCTGATCCGTCCAGGGTTACAGTCCCGCCGTTGGCAGTAAATGTTGCGCTGTTGGCCCAGTTGCCGCTGACTTTGAAGTTTCCGGAAGTGGCCTTTAATGTGCCGCCGGCAATAGACAGGTTGCCGTTGATATCCCATGTTCCAGCTGCGCTCGCCGAATTGAATGTACCGGCTGAAACGGTAATGCCGGAGGCGGATATATCCTTCCCGGACGTAGCTAAATTCCCATTTGTAAGGGTAATCGTGCCAAGAGGTGTTGTACCGCCGATGTGGCCTGAAAGTGTAGCTGTGTCATCCGTATTGACGGTAAGATTACCTGCACCGCCAACTGCACTGTCTACAGTTGAACCGAATGAGATAGCTGCGGTATCACCGGTTCCACCTATTAATGTTGTTGCGTTGTTTATTGTAACGGCACCGAAAGTGATTGCACCTGCATTAGAATTTATTGTGGAATTACCGCTTACAGTTGTCGTGCCGAAACTTGTTCCGTCATAACTGCTCCAGGCAAGCCCGTCAAGCTGAGTTGTCACAATGGTTGTGCCTGTGTCTCCGTTGCCCAGTGTTACATCATCATTAAATCTCATAGTCTGAGCTCCGCCTGTAGCGGATATACCTGAATTTCCCGCTACTGTTGACTGTAACGTTACAAGACCGGTTACGCCGTTTGCTAACGTAAGAGCCGCGCCTGTACCGTCACCGAGCGCTGTTACAGCTCCTGATACAGTGGTTGTTCCTCCGGCCGTTCCCGCTGCAATGGTCAGATCCTTGCTTCCTCCGGCAAGAGTCGTCATGGCAATGTTCCCGCCGCCGGAGTTTAAAGTTGTGTCTGAATTTAAAGTTGTAGCTCCAAAATCAATGTTTTGATTTGTAGTTGCAACAGTTCCGGCTATGCTGACGGCTCCGGCTTCTGCATCAAGCCCTCCTGTAAACGTTGAACTGTCGCCTGAGCCATTGCCTATTGTGGTTGTGCCTGTATTACTAAAGCTTGTGTCGCTTGTAATAGTGCAACCACCGTGAAGATCAATATCATAGGCCTCACCAGTTGTGGTAAGTGTTGGTGTTACAAGGGCTCCAGTAAATGTTATGTTAGCAGCGTCTACAGTGTCGGTCAGAACTATGCTTGTTGCTGTTGTAACATTGCCTTGAAAAGTAGTCCCACCTGACTGGGTGATCGTTAAAGTAGTCGGGGGTGCAGCACCACCAATAATGCCTTGAAAATCGATTAAACCGGTGCCTGCATCTACACCAAGGGTGTTAGCTCCATCTATTATATCACTAAAGGTAATAGTGCCACTTGTACTTGTGATGGTTGATGCACCGTCTATGTCTATGCCGTCAGCACCGCTATCAAAGGTTACAGAACCAGTAGCAGAGGTTATAGCACCATTCAGATTTATATCATTGGTTGCAGTAATGCTTATATCAATAGCACCAGCAGCATTTACAGTACCATTATTGGTGAAACTGCCACTTGAATTTATAGCGCCTCCTGTAATATTAAGAATGCCTGAGGCTTGAATAGTAAAGGCTGTGTACGTATCACTTACAGAATAATTCGGATCAATAGGTGTTGTTGCAGCATCAGGTATTATTATACTATCAACACCATCCACTGGTGCAGTATCTGTGTCCCAGTTAGTAGCAGTCGTCCAACCTCCGGAACCGCCTCCTCCATCCCATGTTGCTTCACGTAATTTAATATCTATATCAGGTTCAATTGTCAGAGCAATTGTATCTATTTGACCTATTTCATATTCAAGGCTCCAGTTTCCTTTAAAAATTTCACCCCCTGTAATATCTATAGAGGCAGCTATGTCGGCTCCGGTAAGGTCTGACAATTTTCCAACAAATGCTTTACCTTCATTGGTTGCTGCAAGATTACAGGCATAGAGAAGGATGTCCCCGTTCTCAGCCAGGGCTCGGCCCCAAGGGGCAACCCTGCTCCCTTGCTCCTGCAGGAAATCATTGTCAATTCTCGTCCCGTTCAGGACAAAATATCCCTCGTTACCATGGGAAATGATGCGTATGGTAGAAAGATTAACCTTTTTCGCCAGTCGCGCAGAAATCTGTGCTATCGCTTCCATCCCAGGCGAAAGTCTTACCACTTCAGCGTTTTCAGGCAATTGTGCTACGATCATTTCCGCTTGCGGAACCGATGGATCGATGAAGACGATCTCGGATAGGGCCTGGACATTACCAAATGCCACACCGTTTAACACGAAAACCACGATGCACAATACCCACGCCAAGCAATTGATCATTTCTTTTTTACACATTTTGCCTCCTTAACGACACTTAACTGTTAACACAGTTGCAAATAATACTGTTTTCTTTTGGATCAGTCGTATTTGGATTTGGAATATATTTTTCAATTCTTTTAATTATACCCAACCCCAATAAAAAAACCGTGTTATCATCCCCTTAAGATAACACGGTTTAATTTATCTCTCAGGCAACCCGACTATCTTAATAAGACTCGTGGCTTTCCGTCCCTGCTTCACAACAGGTTTGGCTTTTTCATGATTATTTAACAACATAACAAAGCAAATTTTATGCCAAAAATATAAAATGCCTGGAATGTGGCCTTTTGATCGATATTTATTTCAATATAAGGAACAAAGGACAAAATGGGTCAATTTTTAAGACAATATTTGTCAAATTAGGCTGTTCCTGATCAGACCTGCTACCTCTGCCGGCTGATCATCTTCCAAAATGTCAAATTTTTTCTACTTTCAAATTCGCAGCCTAATTTTAACACGCTGCCTTAAAATCAATTTGTCCAAAAATCGTGCCAGCAATTCTCGGTGGCAAATAATTATCAACTCGAATTATGAAGAATTTCTTAATGCATTACCTTTTTTAAAATTGCCGCAGCTTCCAGTTCAGGTCTTCTTAGCCTGCAATGAGCATTTGGATCAGTTTATTACAAATTCTTAACGAAGCGGAACGTTAAGAACAGCAAACTGTATGAGGACACATTTGCCCGCAGTTTTTGCTGTTTAGAGAAGCGATTTTAGAATTTGTTAAACTGACCAGCCAGCGAAGGCAAGGTAAGCAGATCGGAACGGGTAATGGATGCATATATTAAATACTGAATCAAAGAAATTCTGTCTTAATCGTGAGGTGAAATGAATTAAGGATTCAGGGTATTGATTATTTTTTGAGAGGCGTTGCCCGTTCCATACTCAAGGATGGGGGTGCCTTTTGATCTTTTCTGGCAGGCTTTAAGGATCTTGTTGACATCACATCCTGCAAGGATGTTCCAGCCGGTTTCAATGGTTTCTATCCATTCTGTTTCATCTCTCAGTGTAATACAGGGTATGCCATGGAAATAGGCTTCTTTCTGCACTCCTCCTGAGTCTGTTAAAATCAGGGCTGCATTTTTTTCCAGGGCCACCATTTCCAAAAAAGAGACAGGATCAATAATTTTTAAATTGGGTGTAAGGCTTTCCAGTCCGAATGCCCTGATTTTCTTAATTGTCCTGGGATGGATCGGCAGGACAACAGGTTTTTGAACGCTTAACTCATTCAATGCTGAGAGAATGGATTTGAGCCTGATTTCATTATCCGTGTTTTCCGCCCGGTGCAGGGTTGCCAGAAAATATGCCCCTTTTTGCAGGCCTGTTTTTTTAAGTATTAAATTATGTTTATCTGAAAGGGATGCGGCAAGAAGGGCTGCATCAAACATGACATCCCCGGAATGAAACACATTTTTTTGAATCCCTTCTTTTTTCAAATTTTCAACGGCCTGAACGGTGGGGCAGAAAAGAAACGCCGACAAATGATCCGTTAAGATGCGGTTGATTTCTTCAGGCATCTGCTTGTTCCATGATCTTAAGCCTGCCTCGATATGGGCTATTTTAATATTCAGCTTTGAGGCGGCAAGGGCTCCGGCAAGAGTAGTGTTGGTATCTCCATATACAATAACCAGGTCAGGATTTTCTTTCAGGAGCACGGCTTCTATTCGTTCCAGCATCCTGCCGGTCATGGCGCCGTGTGAGCCGCCCTGGACACCTAAATTGTATTGAGGTGCAGGAATATTCAATTCTTTGAAAAATACTTCAGACATTTTTTCATCAAAATGCTGACCTGAATGGAGAATTATTTCCTCTATCCGTTGTTCTCCTGCGGCTTTATTATGCTCAATGACAGCCCTGGATACGGGAGCCGCTTTGATGAACTGGGGTCTTGCACCTACAATTGTTATTATTTTAATCCGGATCATTACTTCACCAGATTATAGCAGAACGGGTGCTGCTCTCCTTTAGAAAGATCGGGTTTTGAATGTCTTATGGTATAGACGGTCTCAATACTGGGTCTTGCCTTGTCAAGGCCGAATCCTTTGCCTTGTAAGATTTTTTGGTAACTTAAGTTGTGCAGATCTGTAAACCCGGCACTGAATTCTATTTCTCTTCCTCCCAGAGTAATGGACCGATAGGTCCTCTGGCCTGATGCAGCAACTTCTTGTGGCAGTGTTTTTTCATCAACACTTAGAAACCATCTTACCCTGGCTCGTTCAAGTTCAAGATAGCCCGCAGACTTATCAGGCTCAAACATATGGACAATGTTTGTCTGAACCTTACCGAAAATCCAGATGAGCATGTCAAAAAAATGGATCCCAATATTTGTGGCAATACCTCCTGATTTGGATTCATCTCCTTTCCATGAAATAAAATACCATTTTCCCCTGGAGGTAATATAGGTAAGATCCAATTCATATTTTTTATCATCAGGTGATGCATCAATTTCCTGTTTTAATTTGATTAAAGCAGGATGGAGCCTGAGCTGGAGGATATTATAGGCTTTAAAATCCGTTCCAGCCTCAATTTCCTGCAAAGCATCAATATTCCAGGGATTTAACACCAGGGGTTTTTCACAGATGGCATGGGCATTGCTTCTAAGGGCAAACCTGATATGCGCATCATGCAGATAATTGGGAGAGCAGATACTCACATAATCTATTTTCTCTCCTTTCCGCCGTTTTTTATCCACATGCCTGTCAAAGCGTTCAAACTCTGTAAAAAAATGGGCCTGGGGGAAATATGAATCAATGACGCCCACGCTGTCACTGGGGTCAAGAACTGCTGTCAATTCGTTTCCCGTTTCTTTTATTGCCTTCATATGTCTGGGTGCCACATACCCTGCACCACCGATTAATGCAAATCTCTTCAATGTTTACCCCTTTTTTAGGATAGAATTGTATATTTTTACGTTCTGATTAATTATCTTTTTCTTGTTAAATCGCTCGTCCACCAATGACCTGGCCTGGTGTCCCATTTTTATTCTTGTATGATCTATTTGATACAATTGCATGATTTTGTCTGCAAATCCTTTATCATCATCAAAATTCAGACCATATCCTGTTACACCGTTTTTTACAAGCTCAGGTACGCCTCCGACCTTTGCCGCAATCACGGGCAGGCCTGCTGCCATGGCTTCCATGATTGCAACGGGAAGGCCCTCATTTTCACTGCAGTGTAAAAAAATATGGTGCTCCTGCATGAGTTCAGGGATTTTGTCATGACTTATCCGCCCTTTAAACTTAACCAGACTTTTAATGCCAAGACTTATTGCAAGATCTTCAAGATCCTTCTGCAAAGGTCCTTCTCCTGCTATGGTCAGATGAAATTTTATGCCTTTTTCTTTGAGTCGGCCTGCGGCCTTAATTATAGTATCCACCCTTTTAGGGGATTCAAGGTTGCCCGTGTACAGCAATTGAATGTTTTTTGAAGATCTTTTGTTCAGGCAGGCAGGAGATGTATAGGATTCCATATCTATTCCCACAGGCCCTGGGATAACCATGGATTTTGACTGGGGTATACCCAGCAAAAGGGCTTTTTTCTCTAAAGGGCGGCTTACGGATATCAAATTTGAAATACGTTTAAGGGTAAACCATGCAAACACTGCTACTATCTTGTTGGAAGCTGCTATATTAAGATCAGAGCCTGCTGCAGTTGCAACAACCGGTTTGCAGGTGAGCATACCTGTGATGGCAGCCATAAATCCGCCAGGCACAATCCAGTATGCATGCAAAAGATCTATTTTCTTTTTAATTACCAGGTGAACAGCGCTTAAAATACCCGCAGAAATGAGAGAACCCAGCATCAGTATGGGCAATCCCTTTACCTGGCCCAGCTGCTGCCCTTTTTTCCAGCCATAGTATGCATATCTGTGGATCTTGATGCCATTGGATATTTCTTTTTTTTGAGCCCCGGGCCGAAGAGGGGTAACCACATGGACATCAAATCCTTTTTGAACAAGAGAAAATGCAAGGTCCCTGACAAAAATTCCTTTGTAATCTTCCTGGGATACGGGATAAAGGTGGGACAGAATGCAAATTCTAGTTTTTTCCATGATTATTTTTCAATATATTCATCTGGCGCTGTAACCTGAACATTTCATTTCTAAGAAATATATTCTGGGAAGCAATAAAGGCAAAACACAGAAACTGGGTGCCAACCACAAGCAATAAAATCATCAATGGGATCAGGGGACGATCCGGAGACAGGCTTCCTGAAAACCGTTCCCAGACAATATAAAGCCCGATAAAAAAACCTGCAAGGCTCAAAGCGC
>Ga0233448_1002843_pt1 | contig 11535 bp, 10 predicted proteins | sample SI_124_October20_2_FD_183015 | JGI IMG/M metagenome (GOLD analysis project Ga0233448, IMG submission 183015) | Seawater microbial communities from Saanich Inlet, British Columbia, Canada - SI_124_October2016_150_MG | ecosystem: Environmental > Aquatic > Marine > Inlet | place: Canada: British... | reverse complement strand
CGTTTCACTATTGTCTAATACAATGTCAGCCATCTTGGCGAATTCTGCACCGACTGCTGCTTGGCAATAATCTGTTACGGTCATCTCCTCTGGGATAATATCCTTTGTCCATTTTGTACGAGCAAGAGAACCCGCCGTAAATTTAGGGTGTACTTGCATGATAGTTCTTAAAATCGTGTATAATTAAGTTATTATGTGATATGTGGTGGGTTTTATTCAATTTTTTACATTGTAACCGTTATAATTCAACAAAATATATGGATATTATATAACAATGGCAACTTCATATGATCCAAATAAACTAGGTGGTTATAATTGGATTTTTATTACTACAGATAATGACAAAATAGATAATGACAAAATAATAACAGACCTCACCGAAAATAGAAATTTCAAAAAAATATATACTGACAAAAAATCTAATAAGACAAATTATGGAGCTAAGGGAATATCTCAACAACAAGGAAACAACGTTGAAGTAGATTATAAAACAATTTTAAAACATAATATTATGGGCGGTATTACCGATAAAGACTTAAATGCATTAATGCGAAGTGAACCAAACGATACGGCTGCTCCATTAACTGATACGCAATTAAATGAAGTAGACGATACGCAATTAAATGAAGTAAACGAAATATTAAAAGAAATAGAAAAGCTAGAAGGTGGCAAACGTAAATCCAAATCTCGCAAAAACAAATCCCGTAAATCCAAATCTCACAAGAGCAAATCCCGTAAATCCAAATCACACAAGAGCAAATCCCGTAAATCCAAATCACACAAGAAATAATTCATTCTTTTAGTAAACATTTTTAGAACAAGAGAGAACCTGATACAACTATTTTTGTCAATATACAATATACCATGAATATTGACAACAAACCGATGTCTTTGCATTTGAGTGGAGAAATAGACCAAGAGAAAATTCTACCTATGGAAGAAATAGAAATGAGAACAATCCCTAAAAAAAGAGTCGCTTCAAGAAAATCACCCTCAAAACCCAGAAAAACAGCAAAACGTAAACGATGTAAAAAAGGTTCTCGCCGAAATCCAAAAACCAAACGTTGTAATAATAAATGTCTTCCCAACCAAAAAAGGAATCCAAAAACAAGGCGGTGTGTTCTTCGCAAAAAAATAAAAAAATGAAAAATTTATATCAATTATACATCGTCATACAACTGAAAAATAGATAAAATACAAGTATTAATAAATTGTGTATTGTTTTGTTCAACCGATTCAGTATAACGAGAAAGCAATAAAGACGACATAATGTTATTTAAATCCCCCATACTTGCCTCCATTCGTAATAATTCCCCGGTTTTTATGTTAAAAAGACGAAAAGTTTTTTCATTGTCGTCCGTGGTGTCTTCCATATGTTTCATGTTCCATAACCAAGCATAAATTGCCAGTTGTAACATATGGTCGTGTGTTAGTTCACTCGTACATTTAAATTCCCAAACAGTAGTATCTGTAATCAAATCGGTACGTGCATTAAACCGAAATAGTTTTCCAGGTATAATTTTATCTACAAATTTGTCAATATGTTTATGCTGTTCTTCCATAGAAGCATTCATAATATATTCTTCTATCAATGGTGGAGAATCTTGACAATCAGGGCTAACAACGTGTCGTAATCGGTCTTTACAAATCGTTACAATTTCATCGGTTAGCCAGTTATAATCATCTCTGTCAATTTGGTTTAACTTAAAATACAAGGATTCTTGAATGGCGGTGTTAATGTTTGCCATGTATAGATAATCATTAACAGATTCAATCGTTTCTGGTAGATTACCGATGATTTCTAATAGAAATTGTTGTTTCTTTTCATTAAGGTTCTCTACATTCATGTCAATAATGTCATATAATATACTATCTTTTGTTTTGTATGAGTAGTCATCGGTCCATGCATTCAACAAATGGTCATAATACATACATGGAATTGCGATACCATTTAAGTCGCTAACTTCTTCATAGTACCCCTTTTTCGTTTGTATAATTCCAGGAATCTCTAAGTTCTCAATGATGTCTTGTTCTTTCACAAAAATACGGTCCAAAATAGAACATATATGTTGGTTTGTATCTTCTGGTATGAATTTGATTAATTCGGTTGGAGTAATTTTGATCGGTAAATTTGATTCTGTTTCTTCAATACGTAAAAATAAAGTTTGTTGTTGTCCTTTGAAATTCACATAATCTACCAATTTCATATCTACATGACTCATTTGTAAAAATTCCAATGGACGGTCTTCCCTTCGTGTATCACTTTCAAGAACATATAACCCGTTTGATGCTCGTGTACATGCTACATACAATGTATTTGGACATATATCACGAGGTAAATTACGTGCATAATACTTAAAATAAGAATTATCATATCCAACAACAAATACATATTTACGTTGTCTACCCTTTACACAATGAAATGTAGAGAACACAATTTTACCATCAATCACACGTTGGTCAATATCGGTGTTTTCGAGCATAGGAACATGACATGGAATATTTTTTTCAACCAACATGTTCTCTAATTTACGAATATTGCTACGTTCTCCTTTTACAGATGGTCCTAATATAAAGATATCACTGGGTTTTACCCCTTGTTCAAACAATTTATTAATTTCGGCACATACAATGCGTTCAATATTGAACCGTGAATTGCGAATATATTGAACAGGAACATCATCTCTACATGCATCCATACGTTGTTCTCCCAACATTGCATTATTTACAAAATGGCTCATTTGTCGTGTAATTCTATAGGACATTTTCATAGTACATTTTTGAAATTGTTGGGTTCTCAAAGAGGGGTGGTCTTTCCATATCATTTCGGCCAATGTTAAAAACCGAATATCAGAACCCTTGAATTCATACAACCCTTGCATATAATCCCCCAATATCAACAGTTGAATTGGAGAACCTATGTCTTTTATAAATTTTACCATCAATTGGTAGTATAATAGGGTCATATCTTGGGCTTCATCTATCACAATCATATCAAATTCAGGAATTTTTCTATTTGATTCCTTGTTATTTGTTACGATTTTCTTAATTTCATTATCAACATGGGCTGTACATGAGTAATAACATACAGCAAGACTATGGTATGTGTGTATAGTTAGGTTATCTATACCCATTGATTTTGTTTTTCCCCGAACTTCGAACTTTAACGACTTATTGTAGGTAATTTGTAGTATTTTTTGAGAACTTAATACCTTTGCAATTTCCAAAATAAGTGTTGTTTTACCCGTTCCAGCTACCGCATCAACTATAACATTGTCCCCTGTTTGAGTTACATTTAATATTTTTTGTTGTTCTTCACTTAACATTTTTAATGAATTGGAGAACCTGGTATTAATATATTATGTTTCTTTGATTATATATCGTTTTTATAACACTTTTATCAATTTTTGGTATTCTTTGTATAAAGTTCTCCAATCCCTGAAAATAATGTAGAGAAACTGATGAATATAATAGTTGTATTGTTATTTTTGGTTGTCATATAGACTACGATTTAAGTTACATACATTTATTTTAAATAATATTGTAGTATTATTATTAAGGATTAGAGAACCTGAACAATATGATACAATTGTTTATTCAATATGATACAAATTTGATGTATATTTTTTAATATTTGATATAATGTTGTTCAGGTTCTCCAATCCCTGAAAATAATGTAGAGAAACTGATGAATATAATAGTTGTATTGTTATTTTTGGTTGTCATATAGACTACGATTTAAGTTACATACATTTATTTTAAATAATATTGTAGTATTATTATTAAGGATTAGAGAACCTGAACAATATGATACAATTGTTTATTCAATATGATACAAATTTGATGTATATTTTTTAATATTTGATATAATGTTGTTCAGGTTCTCCAATCCCATAAAAAAATGTTATAAAAAAACTTAATTATAGTTTACAAAAGAAAGATTCGTGTTAATATTGTTGTGAAATTACTTGGAATATCCCCCTCCCGCTGCTGCACGTGGTCCCCCTCCCGCTGCTGCATGTGGTCCACAATTCGGTCGTAGACGAGCAGGTGTACGTGGTGCGGACATATCTCTAATCCAAGAGGATGCCCTTAAATATATTTTCTGTAATTTGAGAGCATCCTCTTGGAGTTTGCTATGATTACTGTTATTTGGTGATGGCATTTGAAAACGATGTATTGATGTGATATATTATGTTGAATTGGTGTGCTATTAGCAATTTTCTACATAATGGCTTGAAAATCAAGGGAATTTGAGAACATAATAAACGTGTAATAGTATGTTCTCAAAAACAAAGAAAATGGAGAACTTAATAATAAATTTGTAATAAGGTTCTCAAAAATGTAAAAAATTGATGCAAATAGTATCTATATTTAAAATTAACAATTCAATAACAATTCAATAATGACAGTTGAAGTTAAGCGTATCTCTCGTCGTCAACAGGGCTTACCTCCTGTTGCAGTCAAACACCAAGAAAAGTCTATAAATGACCTTGCAACATTTTATACAACGGAATGTAATTATATTATTTATCATTCTACTCGCGAAATGTATCGTGGTCAAATGAAAGATTATATGAGACATGGTAAAGGACAAATGATATATGAGAATGGTGTTGTATATGAGGGATTATGGGAAAATGATAAACCCAAACATGTGCAAATTTATATTAAAGACCCATCATTTTTGGATATGATTCATGCATGGTTAGAATACAATGCATAAATAAAAAATAAAAATATAAAAAAATCACCTTAATTGGTGTTTTTTATTTGCTTTTTTTTCATGGTTTTCCCACCCGTTCTTGCACGATAATTATTGCGAAATTTCTTACTATTTTGAATGGCTCTTAGTAGTCGTATTGATTTTACACTTTTGATTTTTTTACTCTGTGAAAACGGCGTTTTAAATTACCAAGGGTGTAAAGCTTTAATTTTGCTGGTACATTTGGCAAACGTGTAATAGAATGTTCTCCAAAAAGTACGAAAAATGTGTAAAACGTGGAAAATTGATAGAATATATGTGGGTTATATTGATTCAACTATAGCACACCAACTTAAGCCAGCACAACAAGTATGAAAAAACCTGTGTTTCCATCGTTACCACCGGATATTGAGCGAGTTATTTTAGAGGTAACCGGCGGATTAGAACATGTTGATAAAATAAAAATGTTAAAAGATGATATTCATTTCCAGGGGGGGTGTCATTATTTGCAATACCTACGTCGGTTTACTTGGTTTGAACATATTACATTTGAAGAAGCGACTGATTATATGAATATGTTTACCCAATGCAAATGCTGTGAACGTCATAAAAAACAACGCCCATCTACCCGAATGTTCATGGAAGGATTTATTCAAGAAGGGTTAACCATTATTAAACCTGATAAAAATTATAAATGTCAATGCAAATGCAGACATTTATCAAGAGTTATGTGTGACGAACGCTACAACGTTGAAGAGGAGTTTAATGCGTGGGTACAAAATTAAAAAAAAACATTCAAATTATACATCGGGATATATTTGTATTTTTTGTTCAGGTTCACGAGTATTTGTGCAACCCTGAAAGGACTGTGTTAACCGTCTAACCCCGTTTTTTCATGGTTTTACCCCCGGTTTTTGCACGATAATTATTACGAAATTTCTTACTATTTTGAATGGCTCTTAACAAACGCATTTGTTTCACTGCTTTTTGTTTGGAAGTGCATTTGGCAAAAGTCTTTTTATTAACGGGGTTATAAACGCGATAACATCGTCTATTATTCACTTTACGTGTTTTATATGGCATAATATATATTAATATAATATTATATTTTCAGTTACATATCATACATAGTTTTGATGGTTAAACAGAAAGAGAAGTTGGTGTTATTCATATGTAAAATTCTGCCGTGTTCATCAAATAGCCGAATTCTGAACCGTTGAATATCAACGGGTCCAAAATAGATACGCGGTTCAGATACAATAGACATTTCATTATCAAGTAGCATGTTAAAATGAGAACCTTTAATAGATATACGTGCTAAAATGTCATCATTTAATATAGATTGATTAAAAATACTAATAAACGGATTATTTGAATTTTTATTGAAATCATCAACAGATAAATAAATATAGCGATTGTTTTTAGGTTCAACAATGGAATCCGCAACATAAAAGAAGTCCCCCTCATATTTCGGTTTTAAGAACCCCAGATTCCACCCGATTCGTTTCGTAATTTCAACATTGTCTGTAACACCACTGATATTTCGTGTAAAGTCCAATGTAATTTTGTGAATAGATAAGGTTTGAGTACCGACAGGTCCAATGGTGACTTTACCGCTACCAGAACCATCAGCAGTTAAGTCTAATGATAATCGTACATAAGAAAAAATTTCAGTAGGTTTAAGCATTTTCCCATTAACATCAAGAGGGCATAATACATTGTTAATTTTATCTATAAAATCATTAGGATTGTAATTACCATCGGGTATAATAAAAACATTTTCGGCGCATTTATGTTCAGGTTCATCGCCAAACTCTACTTTTAAATACAAAAAATTATTACCATTACTGGCGGATATTCCATAGAAATTCAATGGCATTTCTAATGCACTTAATTCCATAGAAACAACTTTATGAAATTTGGTAGTTAATTGTACAGTAAAATCCGAACTTTGAGTAGTATTGATACTTTCGCGAAATCGTGTGTCAATATTAACACATTTAGTAATAACTCGTGTATTAATAGGGTTAATCCTTCCAGGTAAAAAATCGCTATTACTTGTGTAAATATAATCGGTATTCGGGCGTTGTATTAAATTTTGTGCACGGGAAGCATCTTGGTTATCTGGTCGCGGAATATTTATTGGGTCCAATTGATAATTTGTTGGAACACTGGTAGGTTGATGTTGTTCATCTTGACATTTATCATTAACTAACTGTTTTTTGGCGGCATTAAGAAAGTTTATCAAATCCCGTTTTAATCGTTTATCAATATGTCCACTCTGCAAAAGTTGTTCACGTATTTCATATTCCTTTAAATCAATGTCAGCAACAGTATATTTTGTTCTCCGTTTCATTTTGAAAAAAGTTTCCAAATCTTGGGTAGTATAATTACGAATATCTAAATCTAAGTTTTCCATTACTTACTATTTCCAGATATAATTATATGCTTTTTTATATAAATAAGTAATGCGTAAAATATGAGTTTACATACAATTCTTTTCGTTTGTTTTATTATATAGAAGAAAAATGTCAGCCAGTGATTATACATGTTTAAGAAGATATAGAACACAAATGTCGTGTAATACAGTACCAACGTGTCATACATTACCAGCATGTCTACCGAATGGTACGAGTAGTACCAATACGTGTACATCAAATCAAGTAGCTTTGAGTAGTTCTGGGTATTGTAATGTCCCAACTCAATGTATTTCAAGTACTGGACAAGTGATTTCAGCAGATTTAATATATTGTCCAGATACTGCATTTACAAATCAAAAATACGTGACAAAAACAATAAATCCATCATATGTAGTTCCAGTGAAAGATGCAACTGTAGGGTTTTTAGTCGAAAAAAGATTACCATTTATAAAAAATCAAAAAATTAGTTGTAGAATAGAGGATAACGAAACTAATTATTTTAACGGCAGTGTACTTGATTATGATGCAGATACAGGATTTTTATCAATAGGAGCGATTGACAATATAACAGGAGATTTTAGCAATACTGTTGTATACAAAATTAATTTAATTTTATTTGATCCTGAAACAGTAAAGTTAAAGCAACGAATGGACTATTTATATAAATATTTATTTCAAGTAAATTTACATACAACACCTAATTATAATCCTGCACTTGAACAATTAATATATTTTGAGAGACGAACAATAGATTTAATGTTTTATTTATTTGATTATGATATCAGGATAGCAACTGATTATGAATTTACTGAAGCATATTTATTTAATTTATTGAAAAACACATTGTATCTTTCTTTATTTGATATAGACATAGCCTATATTTTAAATTTCCAACCAAATGGAAACCCAGATGTTCTAATCACAAATTTAAAAAATGCACTTTATGAAATGTACAAATACTTATTTGATGTTGATTTAGAACAAAATATATGGTTTAATCCAAATTCCTAATTAAACAAACAAATTATTATGTGATTGTTTAATATTTTTATTAATTATATATATATATAATAAATACTATGCCCAAAATACCTGTAAAAAATTTATCTATTGAAGGAACCTTAAGTGTAGCCACTGGTGGAAGTATTCAAATAGGCAGTGCAGCATTAAGTGAAACACAATTACAAACAGTAGTAAATGGTGCTGACGGTGCTCAAGGTGCTCAAGGTCCCACTGGTCCTGCTGGTCCAGCTGGTGCTGACGGTGCTGCTGGTGCTGCTGGTGCTGCTGGTGCTGCTGGTCCCGCTGGTCCCGCTGGTGCTGATGGTACAGGTGGTACAGGAGCTGGTCCCGCTGGTCCTGCTGGTCCCACTGGTCCTGCTGGTCCCACTGGTCCTGCTGGTAATGATGGTCAGGACGGTGATGATGGTTCTACTGGTCCTGCTGGTCCCACTGGTCCTGCTGGTACTGATGGTACTCCTGGCGGTCCCGAAGGTCCTGTTGGTCCTGTTGGTCCTGTTGGTCCCTCTGGTGGTGATCCAGGTATGGATGGTGCCGATGGTGCCGATGGTGCCGATGGTGCCGATGGTGCTCAAGGTCCTGTTGGTCCTGCTGGTGCTGATGGTACTCCTGGTACCGCTGGTGCTGATGGTGCCGATGGTCCCGCAGGTCCCGAAGGTCCTGTCGGTCCAGCATATTCTGTTTCACTTGTTCCTACTGGTTGGCCATATGCTGACCCAAATGACGATAGTGATGCTGGATACGTAGAAGGAACACCTGGATTACTTTATTATGGATTTAATGAAATAGATAACACACCAACATCATACCAAAGTATATTATATATGTGGTTTGAGTTACCAAATGGAGAAAAAAGTTGGAAATCACTTAATTTTCAAAATCCATCGTCATAGAATAATATGTTCAATAATGCAATATAAAGTGTATATATAAATATATACATACACTTTCGTGAATGTCTCAAAACGCTGGAGGCACAGGACCAACCGGACCAACCGGACCAACTGGAGCATCTGGAATTCAAGGAATTCAGGGACCTTATGGAATTGTTGGAACAAATTTCACTGAAGACGTTTCGATGAACAATGATCTACATGTATTTGGTAACACGCTTGTAGATGGGGATTTAACTGTAGCAGGTACTAAAGCAAAATTTTATAATGATGCAACCGTGTATAAACGCTTATATGTAAACAAAGATGCAAGAATTAAAAAGAGATTATTTGTGGATGGTGATGCAGTGATGATGTCAAAATCATATTTTATGAATACGGTGTCAGTTAATGGTAATTTATCAGTACAGAACAACGCAGAATTTAAAGATAAAATTATAGGTTTAGATGGGTTGAATGTTACTGGAACATCAGTATTATATGATTTAAGTATTAATGGAACATTAACCACACCAGTATTGAGTGTTGCAACACTAACAACAAATGCAGTTGATGTTACGACAATAAATGCACAAATTGCAAATATTGGACCTTTACTTAATATTACAGGTAATGCAGATATTGGAGGTACCGTTGATGTAGCAAAATCTGTAAATATCGGTGAAACTATAGAGGTAATTGGTGATGCATCATTTAATGCTGGGGTGAATGTAACAAATGATTTAACAGTAGGTAATGATGTAACCGTTGGTAATCAAATCACAGCAACAACTATAAATACAACAACTCTTAATGCAGATATTGTAGATATTTCAACCAATTTATTTGTAAAACAAGATGCATCTTTTAACGAAAGTGTTTTTATAGAAAAGGATTTAGTTGTAAATGGACAGCTTACTGCTCAGTATGTGAACAACGAGTATGTAATAAATACAACAACAACCGATTATAATATGATCATAGCAGAAGATTTATCGTTAAATGGTGATATGAATGTTTTGAAAGATATGCATGTAAAGGAGAGACTTTTTGTTAATGGTATTTCAACAACAAAAGGAAACTCAGTAGTAGAAGGAAATATGGATATATCTGGAAATACTACATTAACAACAGTTGCATCAAGTGGAAATGCAAGCATTGGTGGACAATTAAACGTTACAGGAGCATCAACATTTAGTGATAATGTTACCATAACAGGAGATTTACATATAACTGGAAATACAACACAAATTGATGCAACAAATTTAACAATAAGTGACAATACAATTGTTTTAAATAAAGGGGGTGATACAAATACATTTATGGGGGCTGGTATTCATTTTAATCAAGGGGCAGTAGAAGATGCTGGTCTTATTCGTGTAAGTAATGATTTATCAAGTTTTGAAGTAAAATTGCCCAATATGGAAGGTGGAATAGTGCAAAAAGTAGCAACAAAAGATTCTAATAATGATTTTACTGCACGTAATATTACATCAACAGGAACAGCTACGCTTAATGCTATGAATTTATCTGGTTTATTAACTGTAACGGATGCAAATATAGGTGATGTAGCAGTAACAGGAAATGCAAATTTATCAGCTATAAATTCAAGTGGAATATTATCTGTTGCAAATACTACAAATTCATTAAATGCTACAGTTGGTTCAATCGTAACATCAGGAGGTATTGGTGTAGCTCAAAATATGAATGTGGGAGGAAATTTGGGGGTAACTGGTAGTTCTTCTATATCATCATTGACAGCTTCTGGAGATATAAATGTTACATCAACCACAAATTCTACAAGTGAAACTACTGGGTCTATTCATACAATGGGTGGATTGGGTGTAAAAGAAACAGCATTTATTGGAGGAAATTTAAATGTTTCTGGTGCAACAAATATGGCAAACGCCAGTGTTGGAGGAACAATGGGTGTAACAGGAGCAACCACATTAGCTGGAACAACTATATCAGGACAAACAACAATTACAAATGATACTGCAAGTTCAAGTAAAACAACAGGTTCATTAAAAACTGCTGGTGGACTTGGTGTAGCACTAGGTGCATATATTGGTAGTAATTTAAATGTCGAAGGAACAACAAATGTTGCAGGTGTGGTTGGAAGTGGTATTTTGAATATTACAAATAATACTAATTCTACGAATAGTGGAAATGGGTCAATTGTTACATCTGGTGGATTAGGAGTAGCTCAAGACACTCAAATGTATGGTAAATTAAATGTAGGTGGTGTTTCAACAATGAATAAAACAAATATAGTAGATTCTACTGCTTCAATGAACTCAAATACAGGTTCTATCACAACACTTGGTGGTATGGGTGTTGCACAAGATATTAATGTAGGTGGGAATGCAACAGCGAGTGTTATTAAATCCACCATTGCAACTGGAACTGCACCATTTACAGTAGTATCAACAACACCTGTAGTAAATTTAAATATAGAGGGGAATGCTTCAACCGCATCTGCTGCCGAGTCTGGTAGTTTATTAGAAACTTATTTAGC
>Ga0233448_1002827_pt1 | contig 11602 bp, 9 predicted proteins | sample SI_124_October20_2_FD_183015 | JGI IMG/M metagenome (GOLD analysis project Ga0233448, IMG submission 183015) | Seawater microbial communities from Saanich Inlet, British Columbia, Canada - SI_124_October2016_150_MG | ecosystem: Environmental > Aquatic > Marine > Inlet | place: Canada: British... | reverse complement strand
ACGCTAAAGTTTTGGATTTTGTGCCAGAAAATGAGTTTTTTGATATGCCAACACTTTTCGAGAAAGTAATTGATAAAAACTTAAAGTGCATATCTTTTCCTATACGAGAGTATTGGCTGGATATTGGTAGGATGGAAGAATTTGAAAAAGCTAATAATGAATACCATAAGGTGTTTTGATGTATAAAAATAAAACATTTTTAGCAATTATTCCAGCACGTGGCGGTAGTAAAAGACTCCCAAGAAAAAATATACTTGATTTAAATGGTAGGCCTTTAATAGCATGGAGCATTGAAGCGGGTTTAAATAGTAAATACATAGATAAAGTTGTTGTTACAAGTGACGATGATGAAATATTGACTATATCCAAAAAATATGGTGCTGTTACGATTAATAGGCCAGATGAATTAGCAAGTGATACAGCTACGACATTTGGTGCAATTAAGCATACAGTGGATAATTGTGAAAAATATGATTATATAGTTTTACTTCAGCCAACTTCACCACTTAGAAATGAAAAGCATATAGATGAAGCTGTAGAGTTGCTAGTGTCAAAGAAAGCTGATGCAGTTGTAAGTGTTTGTAAAATGGATCACTCACCCTTGTGGTCAAACAGATTGGATGATAGTTTATCAATGAAGGGATTTTTAAAAGATGAAGTTCTAAATGAAAGAAGTCAGGATTTAGAAAAATATTATAGATTAAATGGCGCTATTTATATTTGCGAAACAGATAAATTATTAAAAGAAGAGGGATTTTTTTTAAAAAATAGTATTTTTGCTTATAAAATGGATAAAAAAATCTCTATTGATATTGACGATAAGTTTGATTTTCAATTGGCAGAAGTATTTATGAATAACAAAGGGTGAATAATGTTAACAAACTCACCAATATTAATTATTGGTAGAATGGATTAATTTGCCCATACCTTCATTTCAATGACACTAGAAAAGCATAATTCAAAGAGACTAGATGTCGATTGATACTCTTGAAAAATGGATTTAAGAATGCACACTCAGAAAAAATACACTCAACTATTAATAAATAAATATAGTAGATTAATTTATTTCTTTTTAATTACAACCGCTTTTAAGCGGCCATTTAAACGAACATTTTCCAGGTTTTCGTGTTTCAGTAATAATAAACAGTAGCCCTTGTAAAGTATTAATATTTGTAGGTGGGACGGCCTATATCAAATGAATAAGATTAGAGTTTGTAGAAAATTAGCGTATACAAAATATCTTTCATACCTTACTAGACAATTAAATTTTATTCATGGTGTGAGTGAGGGTTCTGAATATTGGAGCTTAATTATAGGGCCTTGGTTAATGGAATACATTAATCAAACTGAATTTATCTTTAGAACTGGTGAGCCGAATTTGAACTCGAGCTCTAGCTCTAGTTCAATTGATTACGTTGTTCCATTTGACTACACTAGTTTTGTATTGTTGCGAAATGAGTTGGATTTTAATATTCACTTAAAGCGCTGTTATTCCAGAAAAAAATTAAATATAAGTGCATCTTCTTGGAGAATGGTATATAAGTCTTCAGACCAAGTCTGGTATAAATTATTTTTAATTATTTTTCTAGAATCTTTATTACGTAAATTTGTTAAAAATAAGGTGATTCTAGTTAGTTCAATGATTAGTAGTTCGAATCTTATTTTGATTTTTTTTAAATCAAAGTTTAAATTTATGTCTTTGCCAGTTGCATTGCACACCCCAACTAAAAATACCAATTTATGTAGATCAACAAGATTATGGAAAATAGCTGTAGAATCTAATAATGATTATGAAACTGCGCTGAATGAGAATATTTTAAATCATATTCCTTATGTTTATGTAGAAGGGTTTAAGTTATTAAAGCTTGGTGTTAAAGGTATCCTTCCAATGAAACTTGTTAGTGCAACAGGAATGTATGGCAATGAACGATTAAAAGTAGTTGCTGCAGAGATAAAAAAAAGAAAAGGAGTTTTAATTGGTTTACAGCATGGTGGTGGGCCGTATGGCGTTAGCAATACTAATCTTATTGATATTGAAATTAATAATGTAGATAAATACTTAACCTGGGGCTGGGAAACTCAATCCAATACTAAAGCATTTTATAGTTTCAGAACATCACAATTTATTAATAGTTTTAAAAAGACTACAAATACCCTTCCAATTAAGTATCTATATGTAGGGACGAGTTGTGGTAAATTCCAAGTCGATGGATTTCCTCAGCCATCAGGAATGGAGTTTGAAGATGATTATATTTCATGGCAGCATCGATTTTTTTTAAAGCTGTCTAAATCAATAAGGAAGAAAATTGTGTATAGAGGTTATCCATACGATAAGGAGTATGGATGGAATCAAGTTAAAGGGATAAAGAATTTAAATATTGGCATAAGAATGGATGCCGAGGCAAAATATTCTAAGTCTATTTCAGGTGCATCGCTAGTAGTTTGTGATAATTTATATACAACTTTTTTTGAGTCTCTATCAATAGATAAGCCAACTATCTTGTTCTTTAATGATAGTCGTTGGAGGGTGAATGAGGAATTTGAGATTTTATTGCTTGAAATGGAGGAGGCTGGCATCTTTCATAGAACTCCTGAGTCAGCAGCAAGTATGATAGAAGGCATAGATGCAAATATTAATGAATGGTGGGGGAGTGATAAGATGGTATTAATTAAAAACAAAATAATATTAAAATATGCGAGAAGTCAATTAAATATTGTTGAATTATTTATTAACGAAGTAAGTAAATAAAAGCTGGGCGAGTGATGATATTAAGAATTTATAATATGTTGTTTGAGTATGGTTTATAATGTTAAAAATAGTCATTGTAGTTAAATTTGAATGGCAAAATGAGAGAGTTTGTCAGTTAAATTTACCTTTTTGAAAGGCGCTAGAGTGCGGAAAAAATTATCTAATCTAATGAAGGATATAATAAGAATCTTGCTTTTACCAAATATGAGTAAAAAGCTTTTTCAAATGTCTGTTGCACGTTATTCTGGTGAAGAATATCAAGGCGTCAGGTATTCGATGTTTATAAATATAATATATTTATTATCTACCCCATTCATTGGGCTGTATATGATGTCAAGATCCGTACCTATGCCAAATAAGAAAGAACATAGTCACATTCTATGTGAAGCTATATCAATAGAATACAAGAATAATAACATTTCAACTCTGGTTAAAGAGTTTAAGGGCAAGGATATACGATATATTGGCGAAGGTTTAGATTGTGATGGAATAACGGATAATCAATTCTTGCGCATTGATTCCTGGAGAGTTATTTTTACAGCGTGGCTGGCCTTTCCCTGCGTATGCATACTTTTATTATTTGAAAGAGCGTCTTTAGCTAATGCATTATTAAAAACTTTAGTAGTTTATTATAGAGGTCGTCGTTTTTTTCAATATAATTCGGCAAATATTTTTTTAACAGTTAGAGATAATACGTGTTCAGCAGCGCTTTGTTCCTCATTTTATAGTTCTGGAGGGAGAAAATTTTGCGGTATACAGAATGGAATAAGGAATAGAAGTTCAGGAATTAGTTACTCATATTTTGATCATCTTTTTGCAATGAACAAAAATACAATAGAGATGTATCAGTCAATAGGGTCAGTAATTCATAATTTTGATATTGTGCCAACACTACCTTTGGATAATTTTCTAAAAAAAATAGATAAGGTTGATATTAATATTGATATATTATTTATCGATCAAGGCTTTCCTGTGAAAGGACTAGAAATGTGGCTGCCTGCAGGCAAAGGTGAAGATGTACTTAAATTTTTAGATCAAGTGAAAGAATTTTCAATTAAGCATGAAGAATTAAGTATAGTTTATTTAATGCGTAAATACGAAAAAAGTCAAAAATATGTGAGTGAAGCTATTGAAGATTGGGCGAAAAATTCGAATATAATTTTAAAATATCCATGCAATTCTAATGAATCTTATCGTACTGTGTCTCAGTCTAAATTGGTAGTAACCATGTTTTCGACACTGGGACTAGAGGCTCTTTCTTTAGAGGTTGACACTCTATTCTTTAATATAAACGGAAATCAAGAGCTTGATGTGTGTGGCCCACCCTATCAGCATAGGTTGAGTAATTATCAATATTTTGAAAATACAATTCAAAAGGGGTTATTTTTAACACTAAAGAAAAACAAAAAAAGCATAGAATTTTACGTTCCTCCCGCAATTGATGGATCTAAATTAATTGCTAATAAGATTAATGGTTATGCATGATACTGAAATACATTCAAGTTTAGGAAAGCTATTTAGTGCAATATTTTCAAAAGCTTGTGACAGGTGTTTTAGTGATAAAGGAACGGTATTGTTTTTTTTGATATCATAAGTAAAAAAACTACATAAGGAATTTAAATGAAAAAAAATATGTTAAATAAAAGTGGAAAGAATTCTTGCTATGTTATTGCTGAGGCCGGGTTAAACCATAATGGCTCAGTTGAAATTGCAAAACAATTAATTGATTTGGCTGTTGAAGCGGGTGCTGATGCGGTCAAATTTCAAAAAAGAACGGTTGATAAGCTTGCTGTCAAAGCGACCTTAGACGCACCAGATGAAAGGTTTCCAGATTTTGGGAAAACCTATAGAGAAATTCGAGAGCATCTTGAGTTTGATATGGATCAATATAAGATTATTAAGAAATATACTGAAGATCAAGGCTTGGATTTTCTATGTACAGCATTTGATCCTGAAGCAGCTGATTTTCTTGAGGAATTAGGTATCAGTATTTATAAATTAGCTAGCCACAGTGCAACTAATATTGAACTATTGGAACACTTAGCTAAAACAGGAAAGCAATCCATAATGTCTACAGGTATGGCTGAACTGGAAGAGATTGATACTGCGGTGAAAATTTTTAAAAAGTACGAGACCTCTTTAGTATTATTACATTGTGTGTCGGCATACCCAACTCCTCTCGATGAATGCAACTTGAATATGATCAATGTGTTGAAAGAGAAATTTGATTTGCCTGTCGGTTATTCTGGCCATGAGCTAGGTTATTTACCAACACTAACAGCAGTTTCAATGGGCGCTATTGCCATTGAAAGGCATTACACACTGGATAATGAAATGATAGGTTTTGACCATAAAATGTCATTGAATCCAAAAGATTTTATTGTAATGGTAAAAGATATTAGAAACATTGAAAAAATCAAAGGCACTGGTGAAAAGAATGTTAGCAAGACGGAATGGATTACTAGGCATAAATATCATGTTTCTATGGCATCATCACAAGATATCCCTCTAGGTGCAAAGTTGACAGCTGATATGGTTACATACCGCAATCCAGGCACAGGAATTCCATCCAAAGATGCGCATAAAATTATTGGTAAAAAGGCTACTCAAGATATATCTGCAGACGAACTATTAAACCTTGAAATGTTTAAATGAATTCAAAACCCATGAAAGTATCGATTATTGTTCGAACCTATAATGAGGAAAGATGGATAGCACATTGTTTAGGTGCGATTTTTAATCAAGACTTTGATAATTTTGAGGTGATTTTGGTTGATAATAATAGTACCGACCATACGGTTGAAGTAGCCAAACGATATCCTATATCTACTATTGTTAATATTGATAAGTTTCTTCCAGGAAAAGCACTAAATGATGGAGTTCGTGCCTCGACAGGAGATTATATTGTATGCATTTCTGCTCACTGCATTCCTAAAGATAAGTACTGGCTACAAAATCTATATAATAATTTCGATGGGAATGAAAAGTTAGCCGGTGTGTACGGTCGTCAACTACCACTATCTTATACCAGTGATGCGGACAAAAGAGACTTGTTAATTGCATTTGGTCAAGATAAAAAAGTACAACTTAAAGATTACTTTTTTCACAATGCAAATAGCATGTTGCCACGTGCTATTTGGGATAAATTCCCTTTCGACGAAAAGGCGACCAATATTGAAGACAGAATTTGGGGAAAGCTGGTGATAGAGGCTGGCTATGAGATTATTTATGAACCAAGCGCTTCTGTTTATCATTATCATGGATTACATCAGCATAGTAATTCATCAGATAGGGCAAAGGGTATTGCCACAATTTTGGATAAATTGGATGCGGAAAGTATCGGTAGCTTGCCCGAATCTCTAAAACCTGAAAATATAGGTGTTGCATCTATACTACTTGTTAATGAAAAAATAGATGAAGATTCTATAGAATTTAAACTGTTATCAAATATAGTAAGAGAGTTAAAAAAAGCTTCGTATATTAATTCAATTTTTATTGCATCGCATGATGAGAATATCGCCAGGTTAACTGAAACGCAATGGATTGATAGAAATCAGCCACTATTTAACGCTAACAATATGAATGTTGAGAGGCTACTTTCATTATCACTAAAAGATATTGAGTCTAAAGGTATTTTTCCAGAAGTTATCCTCTATGTAAATCATCACTATCCATTCAGACCAGAAAATTTATTTAATGATTTGATAATAGAATTACAATACATGGGACTTACTTCAGTTTTCCCATGCTTTATTGATTATGGGCATTATTGGCAAAAAAATGACAATGGTAGTTTTATGCAAATTGATTCATCAATGGATTCTCGTACAAATAGAGAACCGATTATGCGTGCCTTGTATGGATTAGGATGTGCCACTTCTTCAGTAGAAATAAGAAAAGAAAATATTACCGGAGATAATATCGGAATAATTTCAATTGATAATTATCAATTTACATTAAATTCTCGTGAAATAGGCTCTCAAAAAATCATTAAAAAGTTATTGGATTACTAGCATGAATAAAGAAAAAGAAATTCGTATTTTGGGACTTACTCTTGCTCGTGGCGGATCTAAGTCGGTTCCAAGAAAAAATATTAAACCGATTGCTGGACTCCCTCTTATTGGCTATACAATTACTGAGGCGTTAAAAAGTAAGTTTATAACGCGGTACATTGTTTCTACAGATGATGAAGAGATCCAACAGGTTGCTATTCAATGTGGGGCAGAAGCTCCATTTTTAAGACCGAGAGAGTTTAGTACAGATAGCGCAAGTTCAGTTTCTGCTATGCAACATGCTGTTGATTGGGTTGAGCAGCAAGAGGGAGTTAAGTACGACTATATTGTTGAGTTAATGTGCACTAATCCTATGAAAACAGTTGAAGATATTGATGCATCAATTGAAAAATTGATATTTACACAAGCAGATTCTGTGATTGCTGTTCATCAGCTAGAAGATCATCATCCAGCGAGAATTAAAAAAATTGTTGATGATAAAATTGTTGATTTTTGTATCACAGAGATACCAGAGAGTAGAAGGCAAGATTTAAAGCCGGAAGCTTATATACGAAGTGGGTCAATTTACGCTTTAAAACGAGACTATTTAATGATTGACGGAAAGAGATATGGTTCCGATAATAGCAGACCATATATTTTGCCACAAGAAAGGGCGGTTAATATCGATACAGAAATTGACTTTATGCTTGCGGAGCAAGTCATGAATAATAAGGGATAAAAAATGAAAAATAATTACATATTTCGAGGTGAGAATCTTACAGAGCTAATTCAATATAGAAATATAGAGGTTGATAAGTGCATTGCATGCAATTCTAGTAAGTTTAGAAATTTTTCTAGTTCAAAAGATTTTCCAGCAGCCAAGTGTCTCAACTGCGGCTTTATATGGATGCGTCCATCTTTTTGTAAAGAGGGGTTGGATAAATATTATTCTGACTATATTGGCAAAAGACGTATAAACAATAAGATAAAAATGGATCAAAGGAAAGAGCAATACAAGCTCGATGTTGACTTTATTCAAAAGTATAAAGCTCAGGGTAGGATGCTTGACATTGGCTGTAGTGGAGGATTCTTTTTAGACTCTTTCAGTAAAAATATTGAAAAGCACGGTATTGAGATTGACCCAAGTGCAGTTGATTATGCAAATCAAAATTTTAGTGGTTTAGCTGGCAGGGTTAACTGTATAAGTTTGGAAGACTATAATCCTAATTCTAAATTTGATTTGATCACTATGAGAGGAGTCATAGAGCATGTTATGAATCCTGAAAAAGATATAGAAAAGATAAGCTCTTTATTGAATAAGGGAGGGATATTTGGTGTTAGTGCGACACCAAATTCAGAGGCTATATGTGTTGATTTATACCAGGATAATTGGACGTTATTTCATCCAATACAGCATTTATGGCATTTCTCACCAAAAACTTTAAGCTTGATTTGTAATAGGCATGGTTTGGAGCTTATAGCATCTGATTTCCCTTACTTAGGAACACCATATGAAGATGTGTATGAAGACATAAAATTGGTTGCTGACAGGATAAGAAATAAAGAAAATAATATAGAAGATATCTCTATATCAAAAGCATTTTATGGAAATATGATGAGCTTAATTTTTTTTAAAATCTAATTGTTAAATATAAAACTTCAGTAAAGTATATTCCACTTTTTTGGAAATTCTTGAATTTGAGAGGTGGTTTGTTACAGAATTGCTGGAGGAGCATAAAAGGAAATTTATATGAGTAATAAAATACTAGTAATAACACCGGTAAGACACATTACGGGCGTTCCGGAAATTCTTGAGTCTGCCGGAAAGGTGACTTATATGGATGACCCTTCTGTAGAAGAAGTTATTTCAGTAATTAGTGATTATGATGCAATCTTTACTAATCCTAATAAATCAAGGGTATTTATAGGAAAAGAGGTGTTAGATGCCGCTAAGAATTTAAGAGTAATATGTACAGCATCTACTGGAACTAATCATATTGATAAGCCGTATGTTGCAAAACTTGGCTTAACTATACTTTCATTGACAGAGGAAAGGGATGTAATTAATCGTATTAGCTCTACCGCAGAATTAGCATTTTCTTTAACTTTGGCGAGTTTAAGGCATGTTGTTAAAAGCCACAAAGCCGTTCTAGAAGGTGAATGGAATTATGAGAAATATATTGGTCGACAAATGAATTGCCTTACTATTGGGAGTATAGGGTATGGAAGACTAGGCAGTATGTATTCAAAATACTGTAAAGCATTTGATTCACGAGTTTTAGTTTATGATCCTTATAAAAAAGTAGATGATCAAGGTATTGAGCAGGTGGATAATTTAGAGTATTTACTACAAGAATCCGATGTAATTGCAATACATGTGCATGTAACAGAGGAGACAATAGGAATGATAAACAGGGCATGTTTTGATATAATGAAAAAAGATGTTGTACTGGTTAATACGGCACGTGGCGATATGGTGAATGAAGTAGATTTGGTAAGCTTTTTGAAATCCAATCCAGGTGCAAGAGTTGCAACAGATGTTCTTGCTAATGAGATTAAAAATAGGCTGGGCAGTCCTTTATTAAAATATGCAATGGTGTCTGACCAAGTTATTATTACACCTCATATTGGTGGCATGTGTCGAGAAGCACAAGAAATTGCATATGGTCATGCGGCTCGTCGTTTAAGTGTATTTTTTAGCAGTTGTTAAAAATAGGAGCGCTGTAGGGTAGGCAGGTGAACTGCATTATACTCTCAATAAAAAAATTCAGATAATCGCTTTATTTAGCAGGAAAAAATCATGAAAATATTGGCCATAGAGGCGTGCAATAAAAATTTCACTGCACTAATTCCAGATGGCAGAGGAGGTGGGATTGAAATAGATAGAAAAACTCAAAAAAAATTGTCGCCACTGTATAAAAAACTGTATGAGAGTTTAATTGATGAATATTCTGAAATTTATGCAAATAAGTTAGGCGTGAATAAAAAGGTTGCACAAGTTTATCTTCGTGCCAGTCTAGTTCCTGTTGTGAATTTAATTATTGATAGGTGTGTTAGATTAGGAATAGCGTTAAATAATGGCGAAGATTGGAGTATTGCTCAATTAAAAAGTTCTATTAAATTGCCAATAAATAGAGTTGGAGAGTTGATTAACATGTCAGGCTCATCTTTTGAGCTTAACCAATTACTATTAATAGATTTAGGAAAGATCATAGGGGTTAGTGTGTCAGAATTTGAAACTCCTATTAAAAGAAGTGAAGTTAAGAGCTATCCAGTCAGGAATCATTCTTTAGGCGGGGTTTCATTTTTTTATCGTTTAATGTCTAAATGGGGAAAGGCTCTATCTCTGTTGAAAGGTAGTGGCGATAGAGTGCTTACTTTTTATATGGCAAATTCGACAAATATGTTGTATCGAAAGGGCATATATAGGTCACATTTAAGTAAGCTTGATCCATTAACAAATATTGGTGAAAACCAAGTAGATGATAATTTACGTGACATCCTTTTTAATAAAATTTCAGTTAAATCAAGTGAGATAATTTATCAGATATTCGATGTATCAAATGCACTTGGAGCTGAAAACATAGTTAAAGATTTTAATCATTTGCTGAAAAAATATTTTCCAGTTAATATGCTTGAATCTGTTCCTGACCTATTTACACAAGCAGACAGTATGTTGAGAAAATATGGCAATAAACCTTTATTGTTTTCAACATTTAATTTAGACATGGATATTCATTATATCGCCTCATCTAAAAAAACAAATAGGAAGTGTATTGATTTACAACATGGCGGTTATTATGGCTATATGAAGCATATGGATCATACAATTGAATTGGAGGTTGCATTTTGTGATACTTTTATAAGCTGGGGCTGGGGGGTATTACCAGAAATTGGAAGTTGTAACGTTATACCACTTCCTAGCCCATGGCTAAGTCAAAGAGCTGTTGAGTTAAATAAATTTTATGCTATAAATAAACATAAAGATTATGACTTATTGTTAATGACCAGTAAGATTTATCGGTTTCCCTTGGCCAATATGAACGCGGCCGGAGTGCTTACTGACCAGGCTCGAGAAAATTGGAATAGAATAAAACATCTAGTGCATTGTGCTAAAAAAAATGACATTAGAATTCTCCACAAGCCTTATAATTTAGACAATTACAGTAGATTTAAAAGGGAGCTAGATGAATTGTCTACTATTGGGGGTGGTTTGTACACAATAAATACAGAGCTAGAAAAAGGATTGTCGAAGGGATTGGTATCGTCGTGTTCTATTGTTGTTTGGGATGTACCTGGAACAGGGTTTTTAGAATGTATTTCTTCAAAAATCCCAACAATAGTAATATGGGATAGAAGTTTTTGTGAAGAAGTGGATGAGGCTAAAAAACTATTTCAAGGTTTGGAGGATGTTGGTGTAATACATAGAGACCCTTTATTAGCTTTACAAGAGGTAAAAAGTGCTAAAAAAAATATAAACCTCTGGATGAATGACTTAAATAGAAAAAATGCTATTAGAAAATTTTGTCAAAAATATGCATGGACAGATAAAAACTGGCCGGCGTATTGGCGTAAATATCTAAATGAGTTACTCAATAAGGTAGATCGTTAAGAAAGTTATTGGCGGTGATTGTAAAATATCAACCTCTATCATTAAAGCTACGTATTTTTTCAATAATGACTGTTATTATGGGTATTATAGCTATCTGGATAAGTTGGGAGACTTAATGCTGACTAGAGTAAATTTTGGAAGGATTTTTTAAATGATGTTTATTAAAAAAGGTTGTTATTTTGTTTATTAAAGACTTACATTTAGATAAAGCATTTGAAATAGTTCAACGCCTAGCTTTTAAAAGAAAAA
>Ga0233448_1002823_pt1 | contig 11616 bp, 10 predicted proteins | sample SI_124_October20_2_FD_183015 | JGI IMG/M metagenome (GOLD analysis project Ga0233448, IMG submission 183015) | Seawater microbial communities from Saanich Inlet, British Columbia, Canada - SI_124_October2016_150_MG | ecosystem: Environmental > Aquatic > Marine > Inlet | place: Canada: British... | reverse complement strand
CATTAATCAAAGGTAATAAAATGAAAAATACACGTCTTAATCCCCTAAAAAGTCGGGTCCATTTCTACTATCACCCTGTAACATATTGATTATATTAATCAGAATGACTTGTTTCCGCCAACCCTCAGGCAACTGGCTTATTGTTTTCATAATTCACTCAAATGAATGTCTCAAGGTTATGTAATAACAGGTTAATTATTAAACGCCAAGCGATTCAAGGATTAGCTAAAAAAGCCTATAATTTCATCAAACTAAGTTTTTATACAGAAATTCAGACAGTTTGGCGTCGGGTTAAATTATGAGCAAAGGCTGCATTAATGCTGGTCGTTCACCCGCACCAATAATTATTAAACGAGGTTCACATTTTGGACATAATGGAAAGAATTTTAGTCCATCTTCGTCAATGTCAATAACCTGCAACAGGTCCAACCGCAATTTTTTTAACACTTTTTTTGTCAAAGCAGCTTCAAAGACAGATTTTTGTACACGGACACCATAATTTTCCATCATTTTAGCAACCTTGACCAGCCTTTTCTCGTCAGCTATGTCGTAGATTATTAAGTAAAATTGCAATTTTGACATGAGCTTATTAAGCTTAATCCAGCAGTTTTTATAATAATTAATAGAAAACTAGTCAATAATTTCAAAATCCAGCAGGTTCAAATCCAAGCCTTCACCCAACCGATGAGCAGTACGTATACAATTTCGGCAAACCTCATAGATTCTTACTGTGTCTTTATCAGCAATTGTCTTCTTATTGAGAAATTTAAATATTTTTTCATACTCTGGATCAGAAACTATCATTTCAAAAACTGATTTCTGTGAATTTATGCCATAGTTTTTCAAGAACTTGTGTATATTGACCCTCAATTTATCATTGCTAATATCATAGGTGACTACCAGTCGATGATCCATTTTTTTTCTAAGTAGGTACAGCAACATACAAGTAAAGGAATAATACGAGCTGAATTATATTATTTCATTTGTAACGGCTGATAAGTTTTTTGTTCACCTTCTATAATACTTCTGAAGTGCCGGGCTTGCACCACGAGTGCTTCTGCATATGTGATTCTAACACCTGTCAGCGGGTGAGTGAATTCAGTATTTATTTTTTCTTCAAAAGCTTCCAGAACTCTCTTAAAAGCTGCTTGATTCAAGCGGCATGGGCGCTTTGCACTAGGCTCATGCTCCAGTTCCTCCTCTTGCCCAACCCGCTGTGCCGGAAGATCAAACATCCCATCATCGGGATTTTCATAAATGTAACCAATCGTATCATCGGTGACATGTGCTCTGGTTTGTGCTTCGACTTCAGGCACCAGTGGTTCCTCATAATAAAAATCATCCTGCTGAAGTATTTTAAGGTTGAACAAACTAAGAGTACATGTTTCAGCAATGATGCTCCTAAACTCTTCAATCAGGTCCAGTGTAAGTGAATGCCGGCCATATTCCAAGGCATGAAGGTAGCCCACCATTGGGTTTAAACCGGCGACACGTACAGCAGCATAAATACGATTAAGTAGCAAAGTATAAAGCAAAGAAAGCACAGCGTTGACTGGGTCGGTTGGGGGTCGCCTTACACGCTTTCTAAAATGCCATTCTTCCCTAAATCCGTATCTAAATCCTTCAAAAAATAGTTTAGTGGACTGCCCTTCATAGCCTCGTAATATATTAACAGTCCTCGCATGCTGTGATTGTTTCAGCAACTGACGAATGCCTTTGATCCTGTTTTCAAACAGGCGACCATCAAGGTGTTTGTTACGTCTCTTTAGTCTACCAAGTAAGGTTGCCATATTGCTGATTTTCCCTCCAACTATTGACTGTGCCAGCGTTAAACCAAATTCTGGATTGTTTAAGGAGTCAAATTGTCGTTTAGTCAAAAACACATTTTTGTTTTCATCGCTTTCTAAACGGCCCTTGTAGCGACCATTTTTAGTGAGAAAGATCGTGTCAATCTGCTCCTTACATAAAAGAGAAAGTGCTGGATTGCTCAGGGTTACATTCCCCATGATAACCAACTGCTTCAGCCTGTGTGTATAAATAGTTTGTTTGAAGTCTTCTTTTTTAACAACCAGGGTTTGACCCTGTCGAGCGACCCATGCACCTTGATGTTTAATATATATGATCATTTTTATATATTTTCAAATCACGCTAAATGTGTTATCTTCCATCTAAGTTCTGGATTTGATATTATGTTTTATTATTGAGTTGTAAATCATGAAAGTTTTGATACTAACAGTAGGTACTGGGAAAGGCGTAGCAGACGGCCTTGCTTTTTCCTGGAATACTCACAACCCGGATAAATTGTGTCTTCTTGTTTCAAAAGAAAGTCTTGAAAGCACGATCCCCGAACTCCTTTTAAAAATCAATAAATCTAGTGATGAAGCTGATGTTCATATAGAAGAAACTGATCAAGTAAACGACATTGAGTTGTTGTTTTTCATTTGCACTAAACTTATTGATGGTTACCTTTCACAAAGAATTCCTGCAGCACAAATAATCATTGATTTTACCAGTGGTACCAAAGCTATGTCTGCCGGTTTGGCAACAGCCGCTTTTTCACGTAAATGTGGTGCTGTAAGCTATGTCTCAGGTAGCCGTGATTTGGAGTATGGAAGAGTTCGTACCGGCACAGAGCGAGTGTCAACGCTTTCTCCAAATGCTGTTTATACAGAACAAAATGTTGAGCTGTTCAAACACTATTTTAATAGGTACCAGTTTCAGGCCGCACTCAGTATTTTTGAAAATGAAAAAGTACATCCCCTTTTCCATGAAAAAGCTGATTTATTTTCTCAATTAGCTCAAGTATTTGATGCGTTGGACAAATTCCAGTTTAATTATGCATTTGAAAAACTGCTTGAGATAGATTTGAAAATTCCACTTATAGCTGAACTAGGTTTGCGTAAAAAACTGACGGCATACAAATCCAGGTTAAATGTACTCGAACAAAAGGAACTGAAACAAACACATGCTGTTGAATTATTTGCAAATGCAGGCCGTAGGGCAGAAGAAGGCAAGTTTGACGATGCCGTTGCCAGACTCTATAGAACATTGGAAATGCTTGGACAAATAGAATTTGCAAAAGCCTATGGATGTAAGACTGATGAGGCTACTCTGGATGTTATTCCGGATGATCTCAAAGACAAATATTCAAAAAAATATTCTCAAAAGAAACATGGTCAGCTAAAGCTCTCTTTGTTCGCAACCTTTGAAGCATTACCTAAAGAATTTTCAATTTATCAACTTTTTTCCGCTAATAAAGACTCGTTCCAAAAATGTGCCCACCTGCGAAATTACTCAATACTTGCTCATGGATCACAGCCGATTTCAAAAGACAAATTTGAAAAATACAAATCTTTTGTAAAACTATTTCTTGGTGATGTTGAAATACCAGCTTTTCCAAAACTATAACTTCATTCTCCTAAAATCTGTTTTAACTTCTGCACTTTTTGAAACTGTTTTTTCTTTTTTGTGGCCTTCACTTCCCATTGATTTTCTTTCTTGAATTTTTCTTTAAAAAACTCAGCCAGTTTGAGCTGTTCCTCATCTTCAAAGTCATCAAGCTTTCCGAAACTTGCTTTGTAATCCGGATCTTCGTGCAACTTTTCCAGCAGAAGTTCCAGTGGAGTAAGGCTTTCAAGGTATTGTAGACGATTTTCTTCTTCGATGCGTAGCTGCTCCGTTTGTGCTTCAGCTAGTTTTTGAGCTTGTTCGGCCTCAGCCACGGCTTTTTTTTGTTCCGGTGTTTTGAGTAGTGCGAAAGTGCGGTTACCCGAATCGGCGGCATCTTCGCTGAGGGCAAAACGCCATTCTTTCAAATCATTTTCGGAAGTCAAAGACATAATACACCAACCGAACGGCACACGTCCGTCTGCCAGTGTTCGGGTGGTTCCTGGATAGAATTTTTTACCTTGGCGATAAGTTGTTTGTTTTTCAGGATCAACATTGGTGATGGTCATGCTTTCAATATGCGAATAATGTCCGACACGCAACAGCATTTCGCTATCCGGATTTATTTTGGCGATACGTTCACACACAGGTTTGAGCAAAGTCCCAGTTGCAGACAAATGCGGTTGCCGATAAAATTTTTCCAATTCGTCATCAAAACGTTTGCGGTAAAAATCGCTCACTGTTCTGCAAAGCCGTGACCAGTCAAAAATTTCTGTTTTCGGTGAACCGTCTCGCCTTTGCTGAATTGTCAAAGTTTGCGGTGATTTTTTAAAACTTCCCAAAGCGGCCGATGAGCAAGAAAACACAGCCTGACGTGCATCAAAAACCAAAGCACCGCTGGCCTCTCGCGTATTTTTTGGTGTACTTTCTCTGCGTTTTTCTTTCAGTCGTTTTTCAACAGCATTGACCAAAATACTAGCTTCATGCGGTAATTCAAAATCATTGATTTGCAAGGCACGGAAATCGTTCTCGCTGATTTGTCCGAGCAAATCATTCAAAGCAAAATCTATTTTGCGGCTATTTTTTAGTTGAAGATCATGTTCCATGTCTAGCCAATCAATCACAGCCGTACGAATTGCGCCTTTGATTGAAGAACCCGGTATTAACATGCGATGTGTCGCTGAACTGCGCAAAGCAGTATCAATCAGTAAACTGTCGCTGGATCCAGGATTGTTCAGTTCATCAGTAAATTTTTGTGGAATTGTGCTGTTTGCAGCAAGTGGAAGGTGCGCCAGAGAATACTTTTGCAAATTTTCTTTTCCGCTTTTGTTAGGATCAAAGCGGGTTTGAATCTCGCGTCGGACTTCTCGATAATCCGCATTTTCCAAGATATTCATCAGGCTTTCATCCTGTGACTCGTCCATTAGCCATTGCTGAATATTGAGTAAATGAAAAATCCAGTTATTTCCTTCTTTGACAATAGTGTATCGCATGGGATCCATTGTGTCGCCGTCACCCACCGAAACCGGCGTTAGGAATTCAAGTTTGACGGGTGCATAATTTTTGAATCGGTTGATATTTTCAGGATTATTCATGCTGTTGTCTCCAAAGTGAGAGGAAGCATTACCGGACAACAATACTGGACCACATTCTGATTTTCAGCATGAATTCCGGAGATGACGCTGGCTCCCATATTTTCAGGCATCTTTGGAAAAACTGAACCAGGTTCAAAAACGATGAGAGGTTTTTTGAAAGGATTCCGCTCACCAAAACCGTTCCAAATTTTTCCGAATTTAGTTTGCATACGATACCAGCCTCCAGTCAAATCCTCACCATGAGTGGTGCTATAAGTTGAGAGATTCATCCACGCATTTGCCCTTGAACCTTGGTCCAGATCAGGGAGCTCTTCCCATTCACCGAACTGTAGATTTCCTTTACCTGAACTGCGGTCTCTTCCATAACCCAACTCTGATAAATCACTCAGCAGTTGCTTAAATTTGCTTTCAAAATCCGGAAGCACTTTGGCATAAATGTCGAGAGTCGGTTTATTTACACTTTCCGCATACCACAAATCACGCGTCTGATAAAGAGCGCCTTCCCTCACCTGACCGCTCTGACGATCAATTGTATTGTGTAAAGTGAAGGCAGTTATTTCACCGCTTTCTGTAAGAATTCGGTTTTGGTCATGTAAAAAATACAGATTTTTGGCAGACATTTTTCCGCTTATTTCTCTCCATTCTTTAAGTGCTAAAAACTGATTTTTCTTGCGGAACTTTTTGAGTGACTTTAGACCTATCAACATTTTTCCTGAATGAAGTTCGTCCACTAATTCTTTAAAAACTCTGCGTGACAATGGTTCAAGCAGCGGAACCGGTAGATGACCATGAGGGAATGCGTCACTGATAACAAAGGGGAGTTGACCTTTACCTGCCGCCGAAAGTAATTGTAGCAGCTCTTTTTCACCATATCGCTGACGATACAGGCACAACAAATGCCCGGACAAAGTGTCGCTTTTGAGTGCAGTCCCCAGCGGAGAAAGGAGAGTAATTCCGATGCGTATGAGTTTCATAGTTACTCCCATAACGGAATCTCACGAAAATCTGTCGGTTTGCCGTTGAGCAATACATCTTGAAATTCCACTTGTCCTGAACCCCTTGAAATACTTCCGCCTAAACCGTCAAGTTCAATCAACCGCATTCCTTTCCAAATCAAATTCAGATTCTCTGCTAAGTCATCATCTCCCATTTCCTTAAGCGAAAAACTAAAATCAAAGCTCACCCCGGCTGGTACGCGCTCCATTGGCCGCGGATTAGTCGCAACGCCTTTGACTCTGTCGATAGTGTTTTCGTTTTTTTCTTCCATCGTCAACTCTCCAGTGACGAATTTTTCGAGCCATTTTTTTGATAAAACAGCATCTCGTACAACGATCCTAGTGGCACCGACTTTTGCCCTAGCCTCTTCATTGCTTTTGCTGATCGGCATTCCAAAAACTTTACACACCGATGTTTCCGGATTATCGCAGGGGTTGCCGTATTTGACACTCGATTCGTCTGAAAAATAGACTAATTCGAGTTGCGAACGCATTTTCCCTTTGAGCGAAGAACCAGGAATATAGGGTGCAGTCGAATACGGATTTTTTATGATAGGGTTGTCCATTCCGCCAATTTCAATATTATCTTTACCTGCACCGATGTGAAGTCCTGTGACCAAAAAAATGGAACCTCTAATTTGGTGAATTTGTTTGAGTTGCATAATAATCTCCTTTTTAATTTTTATGGAATCCAGGCTTGCCGTAACAGTAGCCGACGATGGCTTCAAAATAGAGCATAAAAGCTTCAAAATCTCTCTTGTCATGAATGGAATTCACATTGTCATGCAAAAAATCTTTGAATTCCTTGGAAATACTATTTTTACCCCGATAATATTCTGCTTTAGATTTGACTAATTTAACCAATGGTAATATTTTTTGAAAATCATCAGTTGTATTTGCTTTTTTTTCTAAATTCCGAAACTCGTTAAAAAATTTACGCAGTTGCGAAGAGGAAAGGCTAAATCGAGAAAACCCTCTTTTGTCTTTGGACTCCTCTACAATCTTTGTGCTGGCCGTAAGTGCATCTTTGTCGAGCAAATCCGGCCGAAAAAGATTTTTTTCTGCGTCTTTAAAATATTCCATAATCATCTCCATTTTGGTTATTATAAGGACAAAACGTTTGTCAGTTTCATTTTCTCAACTGATACAAAGCATAATGCAGGCTCAGAGAGGAGTTAGTCCGGAAGTCCTCACTATCCAGCCATTCATTGAGTTCAATAAATACAGTCTCCGGAATTTGCTTGGGAACTCTTCCAGCAATATTACGTTCCAGATCATAGCTCAGATGAGAGCGATATATAACTGCCCGATGGTCTTTTTTCGACTTGCGTGCTTCTTGTCCGTAATAGCGTAAACGATTGAGAAAAGACATATTAAAATAGTCTTTTTCAGTTTGTTCAACCAGCCACTTCCCTCTTTCCAGCAGACGTTCAAAAGTCTGCCATTCTACTGTGGTGTCAAACAACGTCACCGCATTTTTTTCAAAAGTTTCCTGATCATGATCTTTGGAACGTTTCAACAGTGCTTCGGTGTGCCGCACTAATTCACGAATGGGTAGCGTCGGCTTAAAAACACCGATTCCAGCAGAAAACGTTAAATCCGGGTTATTAGCCACATAACGTTGAAATTCATGTTGCAAAGTCAATGAAAAATCAATCACCTCCAACCACGGACCAAGAAACAAAACATCATCACCCCCTGAAAATACGACATAAAGGTTAGGATGTTTATTACGTATAATAGCAACCAAATGCTGAGCAAAAAAATGATTCAACATTCGCGACAAACTCGCAAAGCGTGAAAACGAAACCCGTGATTCTTTTTGACGCAAGCCCTGTGAAAACAACAAACCGAGATTATCAACATCCGCTTTGAGGACACCTAAAAATGCTTTACCTTGTTTGTCCATCCTCTTTTCAGATCGACTGTATGCCAGCATTTCAAAAGTTTTGGGCGCACCAGCTTTGCAAAGTAATTCTGTTTTTCCGGAATCTTTCCACTGTACCAAATCTTTTTCCATTACAACCGGCAAATGCCCAGCAACTGGATGCAGAGCATAGTCACCATAGGCATTGCGGTTGCAAATCACTTGAGCAGACCAATCCGTTACATTCGGCTTTTCCTTCTGTAAACCCACCTTCCAACCCAAAGGAATTTCAACGGAATTATTGGCTTTTCCTTCCTTAAATATTTTAAACCACTGATGCTCCGGACTTGCCAAATCTGAGGCCATCTGTTGCAGTTGCTCAAATAATTCTCTACTAATTTCTTCACCTCCCGCTTCAAATTCGCTATCAGGTTGTTGACCGGATTCGTGTTCGCCTTCAGGATCCCACTCTTGGAAAACTGGTGACCAATTTTTAAGTTGAAATGTCTTGTGAAAGCGGTGATTTTTTTGCGCTTCTAATTTTTCAAAAACAAAGTCGAGTGTGTCCGCAAAATCATCCAACAACAAATCTTTGTAGGACGCCGGCACACGACAAGTGTTAAGAGAAACTGTTCCCAAGAATCTTGCTAAAAATGCTTCTTCAAGTTCTGCTTCAAACTTTTCTAGAGTTTGCTTGACCGAATCCGAATTTGGAAGGATGAGCAAAAACCGTCCTCCGGCATCCATAACTTGCGCAACTGAATATAAATTTAGCCTTTGCAGTATTTCAGCAACCATCGCTTTGGTGACCATCTGCAAATAAAAAGAACGTGCCCTGAAAAGCTTTGCCACTCCTGCAGAAATATCTGGATTTAGTCCGAAAATATATTGCTGAATCCCGGAAAGATCTCCACCGTACAATAAAAATTTTTGAGCTGTACGGTCTTGTTCTGACTTGTTGGGTAGGCCTCCGTTTTCACCATGAAAAGTATAAAGTGCCTGCGCTAACGCCGCAGTCAGCATACCGTGATCGTGCAAAGAAATGTCTGGAATTGTTTTGTAACTGGCGGCAGGAACACACCACAAAAACCGCTCTAATGTGCTACACAAGGCGGACAAATAATGTCGGAACGGAAGCTCTTTTTGATGAAGTACTGGATGCTCGGATAATTCCTTGACGAAAGAATTCCATTGCTCGGCATAGCCGATTTTTCCAGATGCGGGATTAGGTAATTCAAAAGCGTCTGGAATCGGCCCCTCATCAATAGGACGCAAATGATAGCGCTTAGCCTTATTTTTTTGAAACTCTTGATGAATCAGAGAGACCTCTTCAAAAATACTAATCAAGCGAGAACTGATATAATTTTCGCCGACTTCTTCATCTTCATCACCTTTCCAACGATCTGCTCCAGAAGCAAGATGATCAGCCAAAACAAGAGCGGCTTCAGCCGGTGCTTTCATATCCGGTTTATGATGATTCGCCGCAAGTTTTGCAATCTCGGAACGCTTCAATCCCAAACTGGAAGGTAGCGGTAAAATTTTCTCAATAAAATGGTCGGTATTCAAAACATGAACATGCGAATGATAACCCTCCCTGCTGACAGGGCAGTACGATTCCTTCAAAGCTTCAGTACGTTCTGCTCCAGCTCTCTGTCCAAATTTTCCAATATCATGCAACAGCGCCGCAAGAATAAGATGTTCCAGTTTTTTCATCAGTTCCTTTTCTCTATGAAGAAAGTGATATTTGTTTAATTCAAATTTTCAATTTTTATTCTTCCAAGCCCAAAGCTGGTTTCTTTGCCCAAGTGTACAATTTCAGCTGCCTTTAGAAACTGAATAAAAGGAGTAAGGTCTCCCTTAACTTCAAATGTCCCTGAGAGTCCGCCTATGAACAGCTTTGTTTTTTGGCGGTTTGAGTAACGTACTTGTTCCTCCCAACGGATGTTCTTTTCCAAAACAATTATACTCTTCGCTTTTTGCAGTAACGGTTTTTCATCAACACACCAACCGGTTTCCGAAAACTCACAAAACAAACTTCGTAAACGTCTTAATACAAACCTGAGAAATTCTAGAAAGTCAAAATCACGGGCGAAAGAACCACCTGTTTTTACCCGCAGTGGAGATAATAAATTGATTCTGATATGCTGTGAAACTTTTGCCGAATTGAGAATTTCCTTTTCAAAAGAAATATTTTTATCTGGGATTGGATCTGGAAGTTTGTTTGCTTCAGGCGTATATATAGTATTTCCCCATAGTTTCACCTCATCCAACACAAAAGTGCCGCGGCCATGTTCTGTGCGTCGTCCAAGACCATTGCGCCCCATACACTCAAATGCATAAAGAAAATATGGAAAATATTGAGTAGCTTTCCCGAAGAGTACCAGAGAAAACGTAAAAGGTTCTCCTGCCTTATAAAAACCCCGATTCATTTCAAATGTATCTAGGACATAAGGATGCGGGCGATGGGACTGTCCCGAACGTTGATCGGCAACAGGTTTTGGCTCAAATATGCTGGGATAAATACAGGTAAAACGTAAAAGGCAACTCTCACACACCTTTACGCGAACTGCGCAAACAGTATCCTTGAGAGCGTGTCCAAGCGCCCCTCTCAACATGGAGCCCTTGAAACTGGAAAGTTCCACATCTCGTTCAAAGTGGCTTATGATTTTGAAGAAGGCATAGTTCACGAAGCAACTCTTTTAGATCAGTATAATTTAAACATGCACCCCCCCTCAATGTTTTTTAATATATACTTATTTTGAAAATAATGCACATAATTTTATTAAATCATGAAGCATCTCTTCTTTTGTACAATTCTGTTTGTATTCCATCAAACAAAAAGCACAGGTGTCTCGATAAACCAGCTTTTCAATTCTTCGATACCATTTAACGATAATTATAAAGACCACATAGTACCATTATTTACATCCTCACCCGTTCGCTTTTAGGATCGTAAAAAGCCCGAAGAGATGGACGCGCTTTGTAACGTTCTCCGGCGACTTCGATTTCAAAATTACTTGAATCCAGCAACTCTTTTGTCACACCGTCTTCGTGCGTAACATAACCCATTCCGAGGCAACTTCCTATGGTGTGACCGTACATGCCGGATGTGAGGTCACCGACTATTTTCCCGTCGCACCAAATTGGTTCATTGTGATAAAGCAGCGGTTCCGGATTTTCCAAAGCAAACTGTACCAAGCGTTTTTGCAAGACTGCGTTTTTCGTTTTGGAAATTTTCTCCTTTTGCCGCAACAACGCCTCGCGGCCAATGAAACCTCCGGGTTTATCAAACTTAAGCGCAAATCCGAGTCCGGCCTCCAGCGGAGTGTCTTCGTCCGCAATGTCGTGTCCCCAGTGCCGATAAGCTTTTTCCAAACGTAGTGAATTGAGAGCATGCATTCCTGCTAATCGTAAACCATAATCGTTTCCGGCCATAAGAATTTTATCGTAAATGTCCTGAGCAAATTCAGTCGGCACGTAAATTTCCCAACCCAATTCTCCAACATAAGTCATGCGCAGGGCAAGGGCGGTACCGAAACCGATTTCGATTTCCTGCGCGCTGCCGAACGGAAACGCTTCATTCGATAAATCCGCCGGAGTGAGTTTGGCCAGTAAATTACGGGATTCCGGACCCATCACGCTCAGCACGGTATATCCGGAAGTTACGTCTGTGACAGTGACATGCGCATCGTCAGGAATATTTTTCCGCAGCCAGGCAATGTCACGAATTTGACTTGCCCCCGCCGTTACTACCATAAAAACATCCTCACGC
>Ga0233448_1002822_pt1 | contig 11623 bp, 9 predicted proteins | sample SI_124_October20_2_FD_183015 | JGI IMG/M metagenome (GOLD analysis project Ga0233448, IMG submission 183015) | Seawater microbial communities from Saanich Inlet, British Columbia, Canada - SI_124_October2016_150_MG | ecosystem: Environmental > Aquatic > Marine > Inlet | place: Canada: British... | reverse complement strand
CGCTTTTTGGACAATCTTATGAGACTGCTTTTCCAGGCGGTTTCCCGCATAAGCTAATTTTATCTCTTCTGCTTCAGAAAAGGAAACATTTAAGTTTTGAGAAAGGCGTTTGGTAAAACTGCGTCCGCCAATAGTAAACACTTTTGTCCCTTCTAATCCATTATTTCGAACCACTGAAATATCAGTCGTTCCGCCTCCAATATCAATAAAGAGGGCATTCAATCCTTGATCTTTATTAGCGGATTCCATGCAACGAGAAACTGCATAGGGCTCAGAGGTGATAGCAAGAAGTGGCACGTCTAATTCAGCGGCAATCGTTTGTAATGCTCCATAATGAACAAGTGGGGCAAAGGCATTGAATATGGTCAACACAACTTCATTCCCTTGGAATCCAATAGGGTTTGCTACTTTGTAGCCATCAACTTGGACATCTACAATGGCGGCACTAACCAGTTTTACATCGATTTCATTGTAACCTGTCTCAAAAGCCAATTCTGAACGTATTTGCTCAAACGCCTTCCATTGGACTTTGTGGACAATATTTTTGAGTTCCTCAAAATGGATTTTAGTGTGTGGGTCGTGTCTCCTGTAACGAATCGTACGGGTTGAGCCTTTCACCATTTCGCCCGCAATCCCCATCACCAATTGGTCGGGTACAACAGAAGACATACGTTCCGCATCTGCAATCGCTTCTTTGCAATTTGCAATAACAGCAGAAATATCAGTGACGGCTCCATTTTGCATTTCCCCAAGCGATTGACGGGATTTTCCCACGCCAAGCACTCGTCCATTTCCCTTCCCTTGCATTTGAACCACAAGCGCTTTCACGAATTCTGTTCCAATATCAAGGGCGAGTAGATTATTACCCGCGTGTTTTGTTTTGCGACGTAGAAGCTTAAACATAGCCCAAATAATCTATCTCAAACCTGGAGAGAGGGCAATAGCGCTATTGAAACCAATCAGAGTCAGAGGAAAAAGTAACTTGATTCGATTGCTTATCCTGGTGTCGCTCAAAGGCAAGCGTGATCAGGCGGTCGATCAGTTCAGAATACGGTATACCTGTTGCCTCCATTAATTTGGGGTACATGCTAATGGAAGTGAATCCTGGAATGGTGTTGATTTCATTTAAATAGATACGTCCCGTGTGTTGCTCAAGGAAGAAATCAACCCTTGCAAAGCCACTACAATCGAGCGATTGATACGCATTTCTAGCCAAGAGTTGAATCTCTTGAATTTGATCAGGGGCAAGGTCTGCGGGGATTTGAGTCGTAGAAATTCCATTCACGTATTTATCATGAAAGTCATAAAACTCTCCTCCAACATGAACTTCTCCTGGAAATGAAATAGTGAGCTCGTCTTCGTTCCCTAGTACTCCAATTTCAATTTCACGGGCATCAACTCCTTGTTCAACAACAATTTTCCGGTCAAATCGGCAAGCCAAATCTAGGGCTGGTTTTAATTCCTCGGCGGTCTTAACTTTAGTGATTCCCACACTAGAGCCCATATTGGCTGGCTTAATAAATATAGGATAGGTGAATTCATCCCGAATCATCGTGAGAATCATTTGAGGGTTTTGAATCCAGGTAGATCGGCGAATTCCACGGTATTTAACTTGAGAAAGCCCCCATTTTTCCCAGACAGCTTTGCACATCAATTTATCCATAGCGACGGAAGAAGCCATCACTCCAGACCCAACGTAGGGGATGTCCGCAAGTTCAAAAAGACCTTGAACCGTTCCATCTTCTCCGTTCGGACCATGTAGGACAGGAAAAACCACATCCAAATGTTGAAGCATTAAATGCACATCCTCTCCGGTATTGTCGATGTCTCTATGTTCCCGATGCATGGCAATGATTCCCTTTTGTCGGGCATTCGTATGAAAGGTGGCCGGGTGAAGGGCCTCAACTTTGCCATTCTTAAGACATTCAATCGCTTCGGCTCCCACCAGCCATTCACCTTGTTTTGTGATTCCAATGGGGATGATCTCGTATTTATCTTTATCAATGGATTCAATAATGGATTGAGCTGAAACAAGAGAAACTTCATGTTCTCCTGAGCGCCCGCCAAATATGATTCCGACCTTTATTTTAGACATAGGATTTTAATAATTGGTGGTAATTATATCACCACTAAATCGGGTTACAAGTTCAAGTCAGCGAGTTCTTCATCTGAAATTTCACAGGAGGCGTAGAGAATGGATTCATTGTAGTGCTTTGCCCATAAAGCATCTCCGTAACTAAAATGCCACCATTCTTCTGGGAAATTATAAAAACCAACGTCCATGAGCGCCTTGTAGAGGATCATACGATTTTGATGAAAAACACGTTCATCAGATCCTTCCGCAGTCTTTTCGTAATAGTAGGTATGGGCTTGGACATCAAAATGATCAAATCCAGTCCCCATGGGGAGTTCATTTCCATTGTCATCAATGATGGTCAGATCAACCGTTCCACCTGTATTATGAGGGGCGGCAATCAGTGGGTTTTTAGTAGGAGGAGAAACAAATTCACAAACGCCCTCATGCAGAAGAAGGTCTGCCCATTCTGGGTGTTGAGATTTTAATTTAGCGAAGAAATCATCATAAAGTCGTTGTTGCACGTCCGTTGTTCGATAGCCATCCCAGATCTTAAAATTGTACCCACTAGGGAGGGATTGGAGGGCTTTCTTTAAACGATTTGCGATTCCTAGACGAATATGACAGGAGTCGGTCGAACTCAGTCCAGCATTGAAATAAGCAGATTCAACCTGGAATCCAAAATCTTTTGCCAATACGAGCGGATCTTTTATTAAGGAAAGCATATCGATATTAAAGCTTAAAAATAAGAAAGAAGAGGGTATGTAGTATTGACAGAAGGGTTGAAAATGATGTATTATGTTTTAATGCTGTTCAAGGATGGTGGGGCACCTCTATCTGTCGGCAGATCTAAAAAAACTATCCCTAAACAAAAATAAAATGCAAAAATTAAAAGACTTATTCGGAAAAAGAGTTGCTCGCCTCGGACTCCTGGCGGCTTTTGTTGGAACCACTTTTGGTCTTCCTACATTAGGTGACGCTATGGGTATCGATGCTTTTGATCGAGTAGATCTTCGTGATTTCACTGCAAGTGTTTTATTGATGCAATACGACAACACAACGGGACATGATGGTGGGGGTGATATGGACCCTAACTATGATGGAACGGTTTCTGACGGTTCAGATATGGACCCCAATTATGATGGGGCAACAGTTCCAGCCGGTTGGGTAGAAGGCCCAAAAGGAACATGGACAAATACGGCCACTGGGGAAGTTTTCGTAGATGAACATTATCAAGAAGAAGCTGATGCACAAGCCCAGGCCAACGCACAAGCAGAAGCCGACGCGCAAGCAGCAGCAGATGCACAGGCAGCAGCCGACGCACAAGCAGTCGCAGATGCACAAGCAGCCGCAGACGCGGCGGCCAATGACACAACCGCTGGTCAAACAGCCGGAACCACAGACAATACTGGAACAACGAACGATCAAACAGCGGGCACCACAGATAACACTGGGACAACAAATGATCAAACAGCGGGAACGACAGACAATACTGGATCAGCGACGGATCAAACAGCCGGAACAACAGATGATACTGAGGCAGCTGCTGACGAAGTTGCGGAAGAAGAACCAGCTTTAGAAATCCAGGACGAACATGCAGACTTTGAATTCACAAGTGAATTCGTAGGACTAAAGGAAGGAGACACCTCATTCACATGGAAGATATGTGGATTAGAATATTATGAAATAGGAACAGAAAAAATATACCTCGACGATGCGGAATACGTAGATTTCAAAGTCGCGTTATTTAATTTAGATACAAGGAAAGATAAAAAAATTAAGGGAACTGAACCGAAACTTAGAGCTGGAGAATGTGTAGATAAATTGATGGATTTTGCCGACGTAGAACTACCTGATGGTTTTTATGAAGCTCATGGAATGGTTGATATATACAATTACCATGAGGAATTAGATGAAAGGAACAACGAATCTTTCTTGGAAGAGTTCTGTGTAGCTCAACATACAGTGGTTGCATGTGATAACAGTGGAGGGGACGATCAAGCTGGACACACCGGCGATGATCAAAATGGACAAAATGACCAGTATGGTTCTGCAGATGATCATCAAGGAGACAATGATCAAGGTCACGATCAAGACGGAACGAATGGGGACGGACAATGGGACGATAGCCTCGCTCCAGATTTAATAGTTTGGGACGTGAATAACTTAGATGGAACCCTCAAAATCACGATTAAAAATGTAGGGGGAGACGTTCCTGAGGATCAATATGGAGGACACACCTATATTTACATCGATGATAATAGTGACCCAGAATGGACCTACAGTTGGTCAACATTAAATGACAGAGACTTCCTATTTGCTGGAGGAGAAGGAGTGATCAATCCACAAGGGTTAGAGATAGGGCAAATTAAGGTTTGTGTCGATCCTAAGAAGTTAAATGTAGTGAAGGAATCAAACGAAGATAATAACTGTGCAGAGCACTGGTTAGACATCACAGGAGATCCTTATGATGGAGATGATGACCACGCAGACGATCACGATGATGACGAATACCCTAACCCTGACAAAGACGAAGATCCTTATGGAAGCTACGACAACCGATACGGAGACGATGACCGGTACTCAGGATATGTGAATGTTGATCAAGGACACGGAGGATTCTGTGATAACTATCACCACTATGATCAACAAACCGGTACGGATTATGAATGTACCGTTTGTATAAATGCAGATGGAGAGAAAGAAGAAAAATGTGAAGAAGTGAGTAAAGATCGTTACTTCCAAGACGATTACAAATGGGATGGAAGCAATGATCAAGACATTTACGCATCTTGGGATAAGGATGATTACAAACAGTTTGAACAGTCCCAAGGAGTGGTTCATAGCCAAGTCGGAAACGTTCAAATGTTCGTGGATGATGAGTATGGATGGTTCGACGATGCAGCTGGAAACGTGAAAGGATACGACGATTTCGGAAACATGGGAGACAAACACTATGATTACGTCGGAGACGAATACAACAAAACGGCTGACTTCACAGATGTTAAGTTTCAAATCTCTGAAATGTTACAAATCCTTGCTGAACATGAACGAGCACAAGGATGGGAAGAATTGACCAAGCGAATTGATTGGATTCTTGAAAATCTTGAAATGCAAATCCAATGGAGAACCGAAGAAGTTAATCGAGCTGATGAAGAAGGCTGGGATGCTTCAGAAGTTGAAAAAGTGATCGCGGCCTTGGAAGGTGCCATGGAGTATGTTCAGGAATTGATCGCTGAAGTTCAAATCCTCAAAAACCTCGCAGCAAGCGATGCCGCTGAAATCAAATCAATCGTTTCAGCTTTAGGTGAAGATTCAACTGTAGGAGACGTAGAAGCCGCTTGGGCACGACTCCGAGTGATGGAAACTTACTGGCCACTACGAGATGCCCTTGAGCTAAGAGTGATGGCTGTTGAATTGATGAATCAAGTATGGGAAATACGAAGTCAAATTGGATTCATCATGGCTGAATATGAAAAATCAGGAGCTCAAATTCCAGGAGAACTAGAAGACATAACCGACTTACTAGACGACCTAGAAGGATACAAACATGTGGCTGATGAGTTCTACGAAAAAGTAAAAGACGAACTAAAAGAAATCCGAGACCTTACTGACCCTGAAGAATTGGAAGGTGCCGTTAGTGACCTTTGGGATCTAGTTGAAGAAGTGAATCAACTGAGAGACGAAATGCACCGAGCCTTTGACGCTCTCCACCAATCAGGTATTTGGGATATAATCGATCGAATGTCTCATCAGGCTCATGAATATGGGCAAGCGGGAGACCTCGTTGAAGAACTTAAACACATGAGAGAAGGAATCAGTATGGTGATGAGCGCAGTAGAAATCCTCGATGAGTACGGAATTGGAGAGGGAGAAATTGATCAAGCCTTAGAAGCTTTAGAGGCAATCGGGCACAAAGCTTTAACCGCTATGGATAAGATGAAAGCAGCCTTCGATGAAGGATTAGTGATGGATAACCCAGAACTCCTCGATAAATTCTTCCAAATGATGGACAAACTTGAACCCATCGCAATGGAGAACATTGACGCGATCATTGAATTCTTAGATGACAATGAAGATGATTGGGTTGGCGTGGTTTCAGACGATGAAGAAGAAGTGCTCGAAATGCTCATCGATATGGAAGGGGACAAAGATCACTACGAAGATGATTATTACAATGATCAATACGGGACAAACTTCAACGATCGAGACTTCCAAAACAATGGATACAAAAACGCCGGACAATTCATGGATACCGTAACCGGTGCTTACGGAGACATGGATGCAGACATGATGGAAATGTTAGCTGGAATTCCTCCAGAAGTCTTGGATATCATTAAGCGTGAAGTGACTAAAAACATCATGCAAGTGGTTCAACAACATGCGGGAGACGAAGTCTTCTCACATGTTTCCACAAACCTCATGAATTACGTTCCAGGCCACGCAGATAAATACCTAGAAAATGGAGCGAAGGTTATGGATGTGTTAGCAGATCTCGATGATTCAGATGGAGAAATCGAAGCGATGATGGATGCATTGATAGATGAAAATCCAGAGCTTAAACAAGTATTCAAAGACGCACACGACCTTCATGAGAAAACTCGACGAATGCCAATCGCTAATCCAGATGACTTGGTTGAGCAATGGAATAACTTCCGAGTAGCAATGGAATCAGGGGAAACCGATGAAACCGTTTACCAAGGCTACCTCGATGAAATCGTTGAACTTTTGAAAGAAGCCTACGACGCAACGCTAACCGATCCAAACTACGCGTTTCAATTCAAGGATTCGTTAGTGATAGACCCAGACAATCCTGATTATGAACCATCATGGTATGCCGATGACGTTAGTCGATTGGCCACTACTAAGGGAGCAGATGGAAACTCTGTTGTGAGTGGATACAAAGATTCTGACGGAAATCTAACAGGTGAATTCGGACCAGAAAAAGACGTTAGCATGGGAGCTCTCCTCAAGATTGCTTACAACGCGATCCAAGGAGGTGAATCAGCCACATCAGACTTTGATCACTGGGCAGCTGATTTCTACATTCAAGCGAAAACAGATGGACTATGGGTGGTAGAAAAATGGCTTGATGAAAACCCAAATGGAAACCCTGTAGATCTACTAGGTCGATCAGCCACTCGTCTTGAAGCGGTTGTGACCATTAGTCAAGTTGCTGGATTCGAAAATGTTGGAGACAGTCCATTCCCTGATTACAGTGGAGAACATGAAGGGTACTTGAAAGCAATCTATGAAACAGGGGCAGTGACCGGGCAAGGTAGTACAGGAGACCTTGATCCAGGAAGTGTACTCAATCGAGCTCAACTTTCTAAGATCATAAACCTAATCCTTGACTACCTTAATGGTAGCATTGATAGCGTTGTAGCAGATCTAGATGACATGGATGAAGAACTAGAAGATGTAGAGGTTGATGGTGAAGAAGATGAAGAAGATGAAGGAGAGGAGGAGCTCACTAATCTAGTATTGGAAGAAATTTACCTAGACGGCGGGAAAGTAACCGCACTGTTAGTAAATGATAGTAAGGTAGACATTGATTCAGATGCGGCAGGGAATATCTATTTCTATCTAGGGCAAGAATCCATTGACGATGAAGACCCGGACAAAACATATAGCTGGAGCACTTTATCAGAAGGGAATCTCGGATTTTTAACGGCAGGAGGAGAGGCTACCATTCAACCTCAATCAATAGATGAAGACATGACCGTTATGGTTTGTGCTGATACCAAAAACGTTGTCGAGGAATCTGATGAAGAAGACAACTGTTTAACGGTTGACTTAGAAGTTGAAGCGGACACTGTATCAAAAATTCTATCAACCTTCGGGGCAAATGTTTTTCGAACCAACATCTGGGAACCAAACTCTCTTTCACAAAAGCTTTCTATCTGGGAGCCAAACTCTCTAAGCCTCAATTCGTTCAGTTTAGGGGATTCATTAAGTGGAGAAAGTGAAACAGAAGTATGGGAACCAAATACAGTATGGGAACCAAACACCATCACGAAGGCTATACGATGGTTTGACCTCTTGAAGGCATTCATCCCTATCTTCTGGTAGGATGACACTTTGGTAAAGCTTAAAGGGCTCCCGAAAGGGAGTCCTTTTTTGAAATCGCCAAGAGATATATCATAACCTTAAAATAACCTTGCAATTCAAGGGGAATCCAGTATTCTCATACCGTAAAATCTTTGACTAAAAACGATGCCTAAACATCCAGTACCTAAGAAAAAACATTCCAGAACACGTTCGAAGCAGCGCTATCATACTTATGAAAACGAAGCCCAAAAACGTTTAACGAAGAATCTTACTCTCGTAGCATGTAGCAATTGTACCGAAATGCGCCGAGCACATCATGTTTGTGAAAGCTGCGGTATGTACCGCGGTCGACAAGTGATCGATATGGAAAAGAAGATGAAGAAAGTAACGACGATAAAAGCTTAACGTTTTTATCGACTTAGATTTGTTCTTTTAAACCTTTGCCATGGCAAGTAATCGTCGTATATCCCGAATCGCCGTCATTCAGACGTTGTTTGCTTGGGAATTTAGAGAAATAGACGAGAAAGCTATGTTGGTTTATTTGATAGACGAATTTTACCCAAAACTCACTCAAAAAGAATTCGCTGAAAATAACTTAGCGGGAATTTTGAAAAAACGAGATGAAATAAAGGCTATTATTGAGGAGACCGCTCCTGAATGGTCATTTGACAAAATCGCTCCAGTCGATAGAGTAATACTTGAACAGGGGGTCTATGAAATCATCGGTTCCGATGACGTTCCACCTGTTGTTGCTATCAATGAAGCCATTGAAATAGCAAAAGAGTTTGGAAATCCAAATTCCCCTAAATTCGTAAATGGAGTGCTCAGCACTGTCATGAAAAAGTATAAACCCCAAAAAAATGACAAAGAATAAATTCAGTGAACTAGAAGAACGCATCGGTATACAATTCAATGATTCGGCAAATTTAAATATGGTTTTTATTCATAAGTCCTATTTGAATGAAGCCCCAAAGGATCAAGGCATAGAAGACAACGAACGTTTAGAATTTTTGGGCGACGCAGTTTTAGAATTGTTGGTGACTGAGTTCTTATACAAAAACTATCCTAACAACGAAGGAGAGCTCACGAACTGGCGCTCAGCCCTAGTTAAAGGTAGCCATTTGGCACATATCGCGAAGGAATTAGAGTTAGGCCAGTATTTGGTGTTAAGTCATGGAGAGGAAAAATCAGGAGGAAGAGAGAAAAATTATATACTCGCGAACACGTTTGAAGCTTTGCTTGGAGCTATTTATTTGGATCACGGATATGCCGTCGCTCACACGTTTGTTGATAAATTTGTGATCATCTACCTCGAAGACATCTTGGAAAAAGGGCTACACATTGACCCAAAATCTAAGATGCAAGAAATCGCTCAAGACAAAGAAGGCAGCACTCCGTACTACAAACTCATAGAAGACCAAGGACCAGACCATGAAAAAGAGTTTATTATGGGGATTTATATCGGAGAGGAATTGATTGCAACAGGCGCTGGGACAAGTAAGCAAAGCGCAGAACAAGCTGCTGCACTGGCTGGATTGAAGAAAAAAGGGTGGCATTCATAGTACTAAAAAATAAAAGGCCCAAATATCTCCTTTAGATCTTGGGTTATTTTTTCTATACTGTTATTAAATAATTAACCCTCTCATCTGAATGAAAGATCTAACGCCACTGGCAAAATTACTCGAAAAACTACCTGCACAAAAAGCATCGGCGCATTGCGATGTCCCATGTGGGGTCTATGAACCTGATTCCATGACGTGGGCTGCTGAAACTTGTCTCAAGATTGCCGGGAAATTAGAGGGATTAGAAATGCCGCCAATGAGTGATAAGGTCCACATATTGGAGTACTTAAACACTGTTTCACGAGCCGTTGCTGTTAAAGAAGAGTACGCAGAAATCTGTAAGAAAGAGGTTTTGATCTTATGGACAGATTACTTCAAGCCCGAGCACTTGGATAAATGGCCCGATTTAAGTGATAAAGTGTGGAAAATCACTAAGCACTGTTCAGTGGTAAAGCGCACTGTTTCAAGCGCAGAAGCACAAAAATTAAAGGATATGGTGGCTGAATTGGCTGACATCTTTCGTGAAACCAAGAAGTAGATGAAATTCCCCTTGGCTAGATTCACGATCGAAGGCAAAAGCATGGAACCGACTCTCCGAGAAGGGGAGTCGGTTTTAGTATTTAGACCATTAAAAGGGAAACGTGGTGATTTGATCGTTTTTAAGAAGAACGCCAAAACCATGATTAAGCGGATTGAACGAATAGAGGGCGACAAGGTTTATGTAAAAGGAGACAACTGGCAAGAAAGCACAGACAGCCAGGAGTTTGGGGCACTCAATCGAGCTCAAATTGAAGGGAAAGTCATTGCTCGAATTCAATGACCGTGCAGGACTCTTCAAAATAGGTGACAGCGTCAGCGAGATCCGCTTGATGATAAGCACAGACGCGGTAGTGAACAAGATCTTGAAAAATGAGAGGGAGGTCACTCCAGAGTGAAATCACCCCTTCTTCAACCTGAAAAATCGGAGGGTACGGCTCATAAGAAGAGTAAGTGAGCACCAGGTTCTCAGAATCCATGCACATTTCATATTCACACTCTCCATCAACAGAATCAGCTTGATACACATGAAATGACGTGTCATTTAAACATGGATTGATGCCATCTCCTTTATACAAATCACACAATTCAACATGAACCGCGTAGTGATAAGCGCCGGTGTCCAAAAAACTCAATTCAAATGTCGATTCTTGGCCAGGAAGCACATCGGGAGACATTATGGAAGTAGGAGCGGCCTCAGGAACTTCAGGCACCTCTAAGGGCACAAGAGCAGTACCTCCATCCTCAAATTCTATCGCAACAAGATAGGATCCAGGGCCAGTTGCGATGCATTGATGGGGAAAAGCATTTTTTTCGCAAAGCGTCCCTTCATCCGTTTCAGACAATTTTAAATTAAGATGAGCAATTTGTTGAGCGTCGTCCAAGTCATAAAGAAATAGTTCATCAGTAGAGTTGTCCGGCTCATAGAGGTCCAAATCAACACGATCCACATAGAATTCAACAAATTCAGATCCAGATAAATAGCCATTGGTGTCTTGGGTGAAACGTCCTACTTGGGCAAGGCGAATCTCCACTTGGGCTTCCGTGGGCTCAGTGGTGATGGGATCATCGACTTCAACATCAATTGGTTGGCAGCCAGCCAATAGAAAAACCAATAAAAAAAATCCCCATTGCTTCATGGGGGAAGTTTAACACATAAATTTAGAGTTTTTCGATGATGGAGATCAATGCGCGAAGGCGCTCCCATGATCCATGGAGTGTTAGTGCGTGTAGAAAGGTTCCAGGATTTAGGGGGATTTGGGTCTGGGGCTGATAAGGGACAAGAAGGTCTAATCCCAAGCGCTCTCTCAACTGACCAGAAACCAATGAAAGTGGTTCACCAGTTGCAAGCGCTTCGTGTTCATAGGCAGCAATGGCTGCGGATATAGGATTATCGGCC
>Ga0233448_1002818_pt1 | contig 11634 bp, 9 predicted proteins | sample SI_124_October20_2_FD_183015 | JGI IMG/M metagenome (GOLD analysis project Ga0233448, IMG submission 183015) | Seawater microbial communities from Saanich Inlet, British Columbia, Canada - SI_124_October2016_150_MG | ecosystem: Environmental > Aquatic > Marine > Inlet | place: Canada: British... | reverse complement strand
CTTAGGCAACTCGCAATAAATAAACTACCCATCTTACTTGCCCTTTTGTCCATCTTCTTTGCTACAAAAATAGTTGTGTAGAGCGACTACACGCCTATTTTTGTAACAAAAAAGACAAACAAAATTTCTGCGCAATATGGGTAGTTTATTTATTGCGTGTTACCTTAGAAGGTGAACATAATTATTTTAACAAAATTTTCTGAGCAGAAAATATGCCTGAAAATGTTAAAATAATTATGGCCACCTACTTACAGTTTAGCATCATTTATATTTTCCATTGATGCACTGGTTTTTCTGATAATTGATTCTCTAAATAACTTTGTGTCAACTGAACCATGTCATACTGATTTTTTTCAGTGGTTTTTTTCTGCCAAATAGCCCCATTTTGACATTGTTTCACCCTTTGCTTGATAATGTTTAAATAAAATTGGCTTTCTTCAACATCAATATCAAGATGATCTAAACCTTTTTTTGCCATCGGCAATAGTTTTTCAAGAATAAGTTGTCTCACAGAAACCGAATGATTATTCCAAACCACTTTTGCATTCAAACTGCTTTTTGCAGACCGATAAAAATTTGCATCTGCTGTTTCAAATGGTATCTGATTTTCAATTAGACTTTGTTCTAAGCTCAACGCCTCAACCAATCCGTAAAAGAATGCCATATTGGCTATCATATCAATAATACTCGGCCCAGCTGAAATAGCACGGTGTTCAATTCTTAGGTGTTTTTCTGCTTTTTCATTAACACCAATCAAAGGCCTATTCCAACGCCAAATCGTACCGTTATGTAGCCTTAAATGAGACAATTGTTGAGGATCAATATTTTGGTGATGTGGCAACAGTAGAGGATACCGATCGTTATTGGCTTCAAAACATTCAAATAAAGAGTTTTTTGCATAACGAATACCAAAAGTCACTCGACGACTATAATCAGAAGCACCCACTGAGACAGACTGTTCAAATAATGGAATTCTTGTTTCATCCCATAATTGTTTACCAAACAAATAAGGTGAATTGGCCGCAATAGCAACCATTGGAGCAGACACTATTTTACAAATATTATAGAAATGATGGGCTGTGTTTGGATTAACTTGTAAATGTAGTTGTAAAGATGTTGCTGCCGATTCCAGCATGACATCACCATGCTCCAGATACAGTGAATCATTATCTCCATGAATATCCAATATGATGGGCGCACCATCCCTTAGTTTTAATATTTGCTCATTAATGGCAAAAAAACGTTGCATGGGAGATATATTTTTAAGATTTAAATCTTGATTTTGGACACTTGGTAAAATACCTGTCATGACAAAAGAAGCATTCAGTGTTTTAGCGGCAGCAATACATTGCTTCCAATTATTTTTAAACTCACCGTGAAGTTTAGAAAAAGCAGATCCCGTTAAAGTAACGGCAGATGAATTTAATTCAACATTGAATTGTGCGAGTTCCTGAAAAACCAGAGGATTATTAACCGTCTTGATGAAATCTTGACTGATTGATGCGGGTCTAAATTGTTCATCAATTAACCAGGCTTCAATTTCAGCCCCTATCGTTTGCTGTTGATACTGAAAGGTCTGATGACTAAAACATTCAGATAATATGGCAGTTTCTTCTGCCAGCTTTTTCTGGAATATTTTGAAATCTGCATGGCTAAACTGAGAATGTTTTATTTCTTCACCCATTGAAACGCCCTTACTTTCAACCGAACCAGAACATGATGCCCTGACGGGAAAATATCCAAATACTCTGCGAATGGTATAATTTTTTTACCATGAAGCACATGAAGACAATGAAGAAAAAACTTCAATATCTTCATGCACTTCATGGTAAAAATAAAAAACACCTATTATTAAATAACTTTGTTTTTCCGATACTTAAATATAAGACCTGAATTCAGGTAATACTAAAATAATCAGCCATTCATATTATCATCTGACAAAAAAAAGCCCATCACTTAGGAGGGCTATTATGTCATATGCTATGAAATACTTAACGGACGATACCAGAATTTCTTTAGTTATTTTTTAAGATTTTTTCAAAAATTGAAAAACAGGGCAGTAAATTCTGAATATATTTTACCAATAAAACTACAATGTTTCTAATTTCGCATAAGCAACAGCAAGCCATTTACTGCCTTCCGCATCAAAATGAACTTGTACTCTGGCACGATCACCCTCACCTTCATGATCCAAAATAATGCCTTCACCAAATTTTTTATGCAGAACTCTTTGTCCAAGTTCAAAAGCACTTGCAGACTTTATAGACTTATATTTTGGTTTTTGTTCATAATATTGCGTTCTGGCAAAATGTTGTTGATGAGATTTTTCCGAAATAACGTATTGAGAAGGTATCTCTTCAATGAATTGTGAAGCTTTTTGTAGGGTGGGTCTGCCACCAAATCGTTGACGACTACAAGCATGAGTGAGGTGTAATTTTTCTTTGGCTCGGGTCATGCCAACATAGAACAGTCGCCGTTCTTCTTCCAATTGATTATCCATGATGGAATTAATATGTGGAAACAAACCTTGCTCTAACCCGCAGATGAATACATACGAAAATTCCAAACCTTTGGCTGAATGTAAGGTCATTAAATTGACTGAATCCTGTTCTGATGTTTCACCATTTACACCTGCATCCAATGAAACCTTACTCAGAAAATCTTCCACAACTGCATCCGTTTGTTGATGCTCGGAATCAAATTGTTTAACGGCAACCAGAAATTCTTTGATATTTTCGATTCGCATGATGGCTTTTTCACTGTGTTCTTTTTCATGCATGGCCTGCAAACCTGTCTTTTCAATGATGCTATTGGTTAAATTTGAAAAACTGTCTGATTCAGTCATCGCTTTAAAATCATTGATTAACTGAATAAAATTAACCAATGAACTTTTGGCTTTGGCTTTTAGTAAACCTTGTTCACAAACTTTGACTGAGGCTTCCCATAAAGAGATAGATTGCTCATTGGCAAGCTCATGAACCACTGACTGTGCTTTTTGCCCAATGCCTCTGGTGGGTTTATTGACAATCCGAATATAGGATGAGTCATCATCACTGTTGTGTATTAGTTTTAAATATGCCAAAACATCTTTAATTTCTGCACGTTCAAAAAACCGTAAACCACCATAAATACGATAAGCGATGCCATTGCTGACCAAAAGCTCTTCAAAATTTCTGGACAGTGCATTGGATCGATATAAAATAGCAATATCACGGTTAGACACACCATGACTGCATAATTTTTTGATCTCTTTAATGGTATAGATAGCTTCATCTTTTTCATTCATCGCTTTAAAAACGGTGATTAAGTCACCTTCTGCCCCCTCACACCACAAATCTTTACCCAAACGTTGTTGGTTGAACTTAATGACTGCATTGGCTGCACTGAGTATGGTATTGGTTGAACGATAGTTTTGTTCGAGTCGAATGATTTCATGTTGCGGAAAATCAGATTGAAAAGTAGTCAAGTTTTCTATTTTCGCACCACGCCATGAATAAATGGATTGATCATCATCACCCACGATGAATAAATTATTACCTGTGATTAATTTTATCCAAGCATATTGAATCGAATTGGTGTCTTGAAATTCATCGACTAAAATGTGCTGAAATCGATCTTGATAATGTGCTACAAGATCAGGATTTTGTCTGAATAATTCCAATGAACGCAACAATAACTCCGCAAAATCTACCAAACCTGATCGCTGACACAGTTGTTCATAACGCTTGTAAATCAATAAAACATTGGGATCATCCTGAAAACCACTTTCAATATAATCCGCACGCAAGCCTTCATCTTTATAATGATTAATTTGCCATTGAATACTTTTGGCATCAGTATCGTCACTCAGCTTGGCTTCTTTGACCAATCGTTTGATTAACTGAGTCTGATCATCAGTATCTATAATTTGAAAATTTTGTGATAAATTGGCTTGTTTCCAGTGCATTTTTAACAAGCGATAAGCAATCCCATGAAAAGTGCCTATCCATATATTTGAAGCAAAACCAGGCAATAAATTTTCTATCCTTACTTTCATTTCAGCCGCAGCTTTGTTGGTGAAAGTTAATGCTAAAAACTGGTGAGGCATGACTCCTTGCTGACAACACCAAGCAATACGGTGAATTAATACCCGTGTTTTACCGCTGCCAGCCCCTGCTAAAACTAAAACAGCAGAATTATCGGTGGTAACCGCTTGTTTTTGATATTCATTTAAAGAAGATAACAAATCTGTCATCGAATGACTCCATTATTCAGATAGAGATAAAAAGGCATTGGTCAAAGCTGAAATTTCATTTTTATCACTGGTAATGCCTCTTAATCGACTGTCAGGATCAATGAGCAAAATAGATGAAGAGTGATCAACATTGTAATAAGATTTATTGGCTGTTTGTGAATAGCTAAAAAAAACTCCCAGCTGACGGGTTAATTGTTTGATATTTTTAAGATCACCTGTTAAACCCATAAAATCTTTATGATAATAGGGCATGAATTCAGCCAAACGTTTAACCGTGTCACGACCAGGATCAACAGAAACAAAAATAATTTGTACTTTTACCTTGTTTGATTGAGCGATAATCTGTTGATAAAGCTGTTTTAAATAAGACAATGTATTGGGACAAATATCAGGACAATTGGTATAACCAAAAAATACAAAACTCCACTTTCCCTGAAAACTTTGTAAACTAAATTTTTCATTTTTATGGCTAATCAAATCAATTTCAGTTAACTTTTTAGCTGGTTGCAATTCTCTCAGTACATTTTGATAATCCATCACTCGTTGCACTTTTTGCTGATAACTTACAGCAATCATTCCGCCAATCACAACACTACTGGCAATAATTAATAAAACAAAAGAGTGTTTAGTTTTCATTGCCATTTAATTGTCCTGAAAATTGTTTTGATTTGTGGCGTACGAGACAAAACCAATAATTATAGAAAATAGACCCGAAGCAACCAATGCAAAAATTCCCAATAATAACCAACCAAAAGTAATGGTTTGATTGGGCTTTTTGATTGGGATTGTATATTGATCCATGTATTTACCGTTGTTTGTTATCTAATGGTCACGGATTTTAACAACAAAATTTTATTAATGCTAATTTACATTTTGATTGAATAAAACCGTACCACTAGCTATTCTAAAACAATATTCAAACCAGGAGCCTCAAAATGAAAATAGGTATACCAACAGAGATTAAAATTTTAGAAGGTCGCGTCGCTTTAGTGCCCGAAGCCGTTAAAGAGCTGGTTAAATTAAATCATCAAGTTTTCATACAGCAAGGTGCTGGCAAACTCAGTGGTTATAATGATCAAGCCTATCAAATAGCAGGTGCAACAATAGTTAAAAATGCTGAAACCTTGTATGGGGAATCTGGTTTGATTGTAAAAGTCAAAGAACCGCTCCCTGCTGAATTTGATTTTTTACGACAAGACCACATTCTATTTTCATATTTGCATTTAGCTGCTGAACTAAACTTAATGAAGCATTTACTGGCAGTGGGCATAACAGCCATTGCTTTTGAAACGGTAGAAGTCAATGGAGCCTTACCCTTATTAACACCCATGAGTGATATTGCTGGGCGCTTATCCATACAGATTGGCACTCATTTATTGCATGCTCCACAAGGAGGTAAAGGTATTTTACTGGGAGGATTACCTGCCGCCAAACGTGGCAATGTAGTGGTGTTAGGCGCAGGTGTTGCAGGTGGTAATGCGGCATCTGTGGCTGCAGCATTGGGTTCAAATGTCACTGTGTTTGATAAAAAACATGATAAATTAACAGAAATGAGAATGCTTGGGCCTAACGTGACCGCATTACACCCTTATTCTCAAAGTATTGAAGAAGCTGTACAACAAGCAGATTTATTAATTGGAGCGGTATTAATCCCAGGCGCTCCAGCTCCTGTTTTGGTGACAAAAGAAATGGTCTCTACCATGGAACCAGGCAGTGTTATTATTGATATTGCAGTTGATCAAGGTGGATGTATTGAAACAATACATTCAACAACTTATCAACAACCCACTTATCTGCAACAAGAAGTCATTCATTTTGGTGTAGCAAATATGCCTGGAGCAGTACCCTATACTGCATCTCAAGTGTTATCTTCAGTGATTATGCCGTTTGTAGCTGAAATTGCGGATAATCAATGGAAAAATAATCCAGCCCTGGTATCGGGAGTGAATGTTGCTGATGGAGAAGTTAAGCATTCTGGGTTAGATGGCTTGGTTTAACCTTCAAATATGTACTCTAATCTCTTTGAAAGGTTCTGGCTTAATTTTATCTCCTGCTTTGATGTATTCAATTATTTTAAGTTTTATGGCTTCCATAATTAGGTATTTATGGTTAAATTATCACTCTGAACATTCTTTAATAAGACTGATTAAAGCATCTGCATCAAATGGTTTGGTGATGTATGAACAGGCTCCTAATCGGATGCATTTTTTCACTGTTTCTAAATCACTTTCAGCAGACATCATAATAATATCCATATCATGCATCAAATTATTATCACGCATTAATTGAATGGTTTCTATACCATTCAGTTTTGGCATATAAATATCCAGTAGCATCACATCAAAGTTTTTCTCTTTTAACAAATCAATTGCTTCAAACCCATTATTGGCCGCAGTGAATTTGTAATTTTCTCGATGTTTAAGTTTTTTAGTAATTAATTCACAATTTAGATCATCATCATCAACCAACAGGATATTAATTTCATTTTTTGCCATTATTCAGCCTAATTTAAAATAATACTGAAAGCTTCAATTCCATACTATAAATCCATGTCAGTGTTGCAAACATTGATAGTAAGGTGCTTACTTTTAATGCAGTATTGCATTTCATGCAAAAGAATTTACACATTTTTAATTCCTCATTTTATTATTATTTTTAGCGAAGAAAGATTTTTTAACCCGTCATCTTATGTATTTTATCAATATATTCTTTTCTCTTTTCTACCTTTTCATTATTTTCTACTTTTTCAATATCATCCACCAAAAAGTCATAAACCTGCATGGTTAATTGAAAAATTTCATCATTGAGATCCAATGTTTCATCAATAATGGCAGACAACATGGATTCGATACTATGACAAAGATCACCAATGGCTATAATACCAGCCATTCTCGCCCCTCCTTTAATGGTGTGTAAAGATCGCTGTAGATCTTCTATAACACCATGATCTTCTCGATTATCATCCCATTCTCGTAAACTATTTTCCATGGTTTCAATTATTTCTTTTGCTTCTTCAACAAATATTTCCAATAATTCCTCGTCAACTTCCTCTTCCTCTTCTTCCTCTTCATCAGGTTCGCCGCTATCAATTTGAACAGGAATATCTTCAACGGGTTTGGTTTTAATAAATTGTTCTAATTCATAAATAATGCCATTGTCAGATGTTGGAATTTCACCTTCTTTAACACGATTTAACATCTCCGTTAAAGCATCTGCTGATTTCAAAATAATTTTGATAATATCTTCATTGGCTTCAACCTGATCATCATTAACAGCAGTTAATAGTGACTCCATGGTATGACTTAAATTTCCAATAATGATTAGCCCAGACATTCTTGCCCCACCTTTCAGGGTGTGTAACGTTCTGTGAAGAGCAGAGATGGTTGCTTCTTCAGCTGGTTCTGCCTGCCATTCCTGTAACTGACCTTCAATTGCATCCATTAATTCTTCGGCTTCTTCCAGAAATATCTCAAGTGTTTCTTCATCAATATCATCTGCTTCTACCTGCATTTCATGAGGGTTTGTCGGTTCAACATCGACTACTGTGCTTTCTTCAATGGATTCAACAGCTTTTTCAATTTTGGTATCGACAGTTAAAACATCATCAATGGTTTCCCCATGACTTAATGCATTGGCTTGATCCATTAATGTCTGCAAATCAAAATCTGGGTGAACTCGCTGAATAAAGAACCCCATTAATGTGGGTAAAACATTGACCGTTTCATCAATCACTGCCAGCATAGAAGGCGTTACTTTAATCGTACCATCGATATATCGATTGAGCATATTTTCTACAGCCCACGCCAGTTCAGAGATAAAATCGACCTTAACCATTCGACCACTGCCTTTAATCGTATGAAATGATCGACGAAAGGTTGTCAGTGCTTCTTCATTGGCATTATTTGCTTTCCATTGAGGATAAAATTCATTAATAACCTCTATATTTTCCTGTGCTTCTTCGATAAAAATTTCAACAATTTCTTCATCAACATCTTCAAGTATTAATTTTTTCAGTTTTGGTTTTTTAACGGCAACGGGTTTAATCTGCTGACTTAAATAATCTTCCTTATATTTAAGGAAGTCAGGCACATAGTCGCCTAACATATTTTCCAGTTCTAACAAATCGGGAATAATTGCTTCTTCACCAGCAACGACAACACGACAATGTGCCGTTTTATCTAAATTTTCCTGATTTTTTGTTGATTCAATATTTTCTTCAGAAGCCAATAATAAAGTCGGTGTAGTTTTTGCAATTAAAGCAAAAAATTGAATTTTTGATGAGTCACCACTGAAACAATAGCAAACTGATAAGCGAGATTTAAAACCTAAAATAGTTTGTTTGTCATTATTCATATATTCATATGAAATAACAGGCAATGCTTGTTGTCGCCACATCAAAACACCCGCTAACCACGCAGGACTTTGAGGAATATCCATGGGTTCTTCATAGCGTATTATTTCTGCAACTGCAGCATTAGGTAGTAAAACTTTTTGGTCTCCACACGGTATGATAACACTACGAATGGTTGAATCTGACTTCATTTGAAACTTCCTGTATACAATCAATATACTAAATTATGGTTTAATAGTTACTTTAGATTCTAGGATAGAATTGGTTTTATACAATAAAAACCAATTGACTTTTTTATTCAAAATGATATTTATCTTTTGCTAATAATTAGATAACATTCAAATCAACGTAATACCCGACAATATGGTCATATTTTCAAAAAAATATCATGTAAAATGAATATCAATAAAAAATCCTTATTATTTCAATTAAATTTCAAGTTTGCCATTTTATTTATATTGGTTGTAATGCTGATGAGCTTTATGACTTACAGCCTTATCGGTAAACAATTTATTAAATTTTATAATGCTCAGGTAACACAACATGTCAATGCATTGGCAAAAGGAAGTGTCAATGCCATACGAACAAAAGAGACTAAAACACTGAACAATTTGATGCTGATCGCCTTGCAGTCAAATACCTATGCTTATGCTTTTATCGCTGATCTTGATAACAATATCATCACCGATATCAATACTGACATTAAATTAAATAGTTTTTCAAAAGAGACATTTTTTTTACCCCAGGAAAAAATTTACTTAGGCAAAATAGTTCATGAAATTATTCAACCCATTATGGATAATAAGCAACATTTAGCCAACATTCATGTTGCTTATTTCAAAGACTCTTTTGAAGCCATAAAAAATGAAAATTTAATTTTAATTTATAGCTTTGTTTTCCTGACATTATTTATTTTAACGTTTGGTGTCCTGTTAATTATTAATAAAATTATCGCACCTGTCTGCCAATTAACACGAACAATCACCGAAGGTTCATTAGAAAAACCATTACGCATTGACTCTGAAATCACAGTTCGATCAGATGAAATTGGTGATCTTGCTAAAGCCTTTGAAGGCATGACTTCACAACTTTATTCTGCCTATCACAAATTAAAAGAAGATGGTCAAACCCTTAAAAAAAGTGAAAAACAATTTAGGCAACTGGCAGAATGTATTGATGAAGTCATTTGGTTAAAAGAATCTTCATTACAACAAATTCTGTATATTAGCCCAACTTACGAAGCCATTTGGGGATTATCCATTGATAAAATGTATGAGGACTCTAAAAGCTGGCTTGAAAACGTACATCCTGAGGATCATCAAAAATTACAACAATTTACAAAAATTAATCTAACTAAAAATGAACCATATAATAATGAAATAGATTTTAGAATCATTAAAAAAGATAATCATGTCCGATGGATCAATTACCGTGAATTTCCAATTTTAGACGGCTATGGTAGTAAGCATTACCGAATTGTCTGTATTGCTAAAGATATTACAGATAGAAAACTCTCCGAAGAAAAAATGTTACACGCAATACATGCCACCAAAAAAGCCAATGAAACTAAAAGTAGTTTTTTAGCCAGAACCAGCCAAGAAATCCGAACTCCCCTTAATTCTATTATTGGTTTAATTGATATTTTGTTATTAGACAATACCTTGTCTGAGGAGCAAAAAAAGCATATAAAAATGCTCAATCAGTCAAGTTTGGCTATTTTTTCCATTATTAAAAATATTTCTGATTTTTCAAAAATTGAAGCTGATAAACTCATTCTTAATGTTAAACCTTTTAATCTTCAAGAATTGATTAATTCCACCTTCAAACAACACCAACTAACAGCAACAGAAAAAGGCTTGTCTACAAAATTAATATTAGATGAATCACTACCTGACTATGCCATAGGTGATGCAAACCATATACAACAAATTTTAAATAATTTTCTTTCAAATGCTGTTAAATATACTGACAACGGTGAAATAAAAATGAAAATTAATATTTTAGATAATGCAGAAAGAACCGTAAAAATAGAATTTTGTGTTGAAGATACGGGGACAGGTTTTAATCAACATGAAAAAAGGAAATTATTTCAACCTTTCCACGATGAAAACTATTTAAACAAAAGAAAAAAAACAGGTGTTGGTTTGGGTTTAACGATATCTCAACGTATCGCCCATTTAATGGGTGGAGACATTCAAGTTAACAGTCAAAAAAATAAAGGCAGCCAATTTTCATTTGTTTTGACATTAATGAAAAGCACAGCGGCTGAAATCAGCTTGATTAAGGATAGAAATGATCCCTATAAAATCCAAAACCTTGATAAAAATACAAAAATTCTTGTGGCTGAGGATGACATAATCAATGCATCAGTGATAGAGGCGATGCTGGATACGTTTGAACTAAAAGCTGATTATTATGCCAATGGTATTGAAGTAATGCAGGCAATTGAAGATAAGACCTATGACATTATTTTTATGGATGTCGAAATGCCCAAAATGGATGGTTATGAAACATCAGAACATATTCGAGAATTTGAACAATCAAACAACAAAAAACACACACCCATCATTGCCATTACTGCTCATATTTTAGACCAGGAAAAAACCCGATGTCTTGCTGCTGGAATGAATGATTATCTATCCAAACCAGTCCACATTAATCAAATCAGACAAATGTTTATTAAATGGTTACCTGATATGATTTCGTAGTAAATATGATGCCCTGACGGGTAAAAATACTCTGCGAATGGTATAATTTTTTACCATGAAGCACATGAAGACAATGAAGAAAAACTTCAATATCTTCATGCACTTCATGGTTAAATCTATAGACTACCTCAAGCATTTAAAACTTTCCTGTTGAGAGTCTATTATACTTTACCCAAAGAACACCCCGCTCACCCATTAATCAACTGACTTTCTGCTTCCTTATATTTATTACAAGTATTTTCAATAATGTCATCAGGTAATTCTGGTCCTGGTGCTTGTTTATTCCAGTCTAATGTTTCCAGATAATCCCGAATGTATTGTTTATCAAAACTGGGGGGTGA